>Ga0070746_10001800_pt1 | contig 12722 bp, 16 predicted proteins | sample VirMetDEL_Mar_21_FD_77016 | JGI IMG/M metagenome (GOLD analysis project Ga0070746, IMG submission 77016) | Aqueous microbial communities from the Delaware River and Bay under freshwater to marine salinity gradient to study organic matter... | ecosystem: Environmental > Aquatic > Marine >... | reverse complement strand
TAGTGGAAGGAAATATCGACGTAGCTATCTCCGAACCAGATCCCGAAATCATTGTGAGGATCGATGAGTTAACTCGGCATCAACATCAAAGAGAAATTCGTTACGGTAAAATAGAAAACGAATTAGATATGCTGTATAAAGATATTGATGCGGGTTTATTTGGAGAAGCAGCAAAAACTGGATCTTTTTATCTTCATATCAAAACGATTAAAGATGACGTGCCTAAAATAACAGATGAAAGGAAAGCTGTAGTAGAGGCAGAACTTGAAGCAATATTTGCTAATCAAGGCGAAGGAGACTAAATATGGAATTTAAGTTTAGAAAAGGCAACATTTTTAAAATTGAAAATGGGATAAGTGCTCAAATTACCCGAGAAGAGTATGAAGCTCTTAAAGGCAAAGAGAATGGCGGCTCGAAAGCGAAGGTCAGTAAAGAAGAAACCGGTACCGACGAACAAGAAGTTATACTCGAGAGTGAAAGCGGAAGCGAAGAGGAAGTTTAAAGTATATCCGTCGGCTTACGCAAACGGGTGGCTTGTAAAAACTTACAAGGCACGAGGCGGTAAATACCGCATGGGGAGTAAATAATGCCTTACGGAAAAGGAACTTATGGTAAAAAACGAGGACGTCCTTCTAAAGCAGCAAAAAAGCGCGGAAAGAAGAAAAAAGGGGGTAAAAAATAATGGACTTTATTTTTGGAATTGCAGTAGGTTGGGCAGCGCATTGGGCTTGGGTTAAGTTTGGCAAGCCTATGATGGACAATATCTAAAATGGCAAAGCCAAAAGGTGGTTTAACCAAATGGTTTAAAGAAAAATGGGTAGATATTTCCCGTCCGAAAAAGGGCGGGGGGTATATGCCTTGTGGACGTAAAAAATCTAAAAAAGGAAAGTATCCTAAGTGTGTCCCAGCTTCAAAAGCTGCTCGTATGACAGCGGCACAGCGTAAGTCTGCCATTCGTCGTAAGAGAGCTGCAGGTAACCCAGGGGGAAAGCCGACTATGGTTAAAACTTTTACCAAGTCGAAGAGGAGAATGCGACGTGGCGGTAAAAAGAAAAGGTAAGAAAAGAGATCCTCGTTTAAAAAGAGCGGGAGTTTCAGGTTTTAATAAACCAAAACGCACCCCAAGGCACCCAAAAAAGTCGCACATTGTTGTAGCAAAGGTAGGCTCTAAGATTAAAACAATTCGTTTTGGGCAAAAAGGGGCTAAGACTGCTGGTAAACCCAAAGCAGGGGAAAGTGCAGCAATGAAAGCGAAGCGTAAAAGTTTTAAAGCTCGCCACGCAAAGAACATTGCAAGAGGCAAAATGAGTGCAGCTTATTGGGCCGATAAGGTAAAATGGTAATGAGTGATTTTCATCCAGCAGATAGTAATGGTGATGGTAAGGTCAGTAAAGAAGAAGAATCAATGTACCTCGAATTTAAAAGAAAGGAGCTAGAAGATGCGGACGCAATGCGAGATGCACAAAGAAACATGGCGTGGTATGCTCTTGGTGGGATGCTGCTGTATCCCTTCGCTGTTGTTGGTGCTGATTTTGTTGGCTTAGACAAAGCATCTGGTATTTTAGGAGACATGGCACCTACCTACTTTGTAGCAGTTGCAGGTTTGGTGGCAGCTTTCTTCGGCGCACAGGCTTACCAAAAAGGAAAATAAATGGACTTCTTACTTGATCTTGCAGTAAACTTTTGGCAATGGACTATTGTAATCAGTCTTATTCTTATCGGCTTTGTAGCTAGCATTTTTGACGGGCAAGGGGAAAACAGGGTAGGTTTTTACTATAACGAAATGCCTCATATGAAACCTCTTCCAATTCAAACAAAAGATAAAGGATTTTGGAAAGCAATATGGATGTGGTTACTGGGCGTTCGTCAGTGGGAAATCTGTGATGATTTTCATTTTATGATAGGGTTAGAAGAGTATGTTATCCCAAAAGGTTTTCAATTTGATGGTGCATCGGTGCCTAAGTTTCTTGCAATGTGGCTTTCCCCCACAGGGGTCTTACTTATGGGCGGGCTTGTTCATGATTATGGCTATAAATACGCAACACTTATGAAGAAAGATGGGACAGATATTGGCAAAAAAGATCAAAAGTGGATGGATACTCTGTTTCGAGATATTTGTATTGAAGTAAATGGTTTTAAGTTGTTAAATTACTTAGCATACTGGGCTCTTCGAGTCGCAGGATTTGCAGCTTGGAACGGACACAGAAAAAACGACTAAGAAAATAATATGGCAGTAGAATTAAGTAGAAGAGATTTAATCTCTCAACAACTTGTAGAGTTTCAATCTGAGACGAGGTTTCTCAAACTTCCAGTAGATCCATATTTGGACTTACTCGGCGTAACACCTCTTCCGTCTCAAATGGCGATCATAAATGCAATAAACAATAATAAGTATCGTTTTGTTACAGCAGCTATTTCTAGAAGGCAGGGCAAAACGTATATTGCAAATATAATAGGACAACTAGTATCTCTAGTTCCTGGTTCACACATATTAATTATGTCTCCGAACTACGCCTTGTCTCAGATTTCTTTTGACCTTCAGAGAAACCTTATAAAACACTTTGACTTAGAAGTTGCTAAAGACAATGCCAAAGACAAAGTAATAGAGTTAACAAACGGCTCCAGTATTAGAATGGGTTCTATTAACCAAGTTGACTCCTGTGTAGGTAGAAGTTATGATCTAATTATTTTTGACGAAGCAGCTTTGGCGGATGGAAAAGAAGCTTTTAATGTAGCTTTACGACCGACGCTAGACAAGGATAACTCTAAAGCCTTATTTATTTCTACTCCGCGAGGAAAGAGTAACTGGTTTGCAGAGTTTTTTAATAGGGGGTTTAGTAATGAATTTCCAGAATGGGCATCTATTCGCGCTACTTATAAGGATAATCCACGAATGTCTGAAAGCGATATTGCGGAAGCTAGAAAAAGTATGTCCGAAGCAGAATTTAAGCAAGAGTACGAAGCGGACTTCAACACATATGAAGGACAGATTTGGAACTTTAATCACGAAGAATGTATCGAAAACTTGGAGGAACTCGACACTTCAAAAATGGATATATTTGCAGGGCTTGATGTGGGGTATCGCGATCCCACGGCATTTTGTGTCTTAGGATATGACTGGGATAGTCAAAAATACTACTTACTAGACGAATATATAGATGCAGAAAAGACTACTGAACAACACGCAGTCGAAATTCGAAGACTTGTGGAAAAATGGGATATTGATTACATTTTTATTGATTCAGCGGCTCAGCAAACTCGATTTGATTTTGCTCAAAATTATGATATTACTACTGCTAATGCCAAAAAGTCTGTTCTTGACGGTATTGCTCATGTAGCTGCTATTGTTGACAATAATAATCTTATTGTAGATCAAAGATGTAAGCAAAGTATGTCTGCATTAGATCAATATCAATGGGATCCAAACCCTAATTTGGCAAGAGAAAAACCAAAGCACAATATGGCATCTCACATGGCTGATGCACTTCGATATGCACTATACTCATTTGAAACTTCAACTACCGGATTTTAATAGGACCAGAGAAAAATAGTAGTTGACAATTTAGTTCTCCCACGATATAATTTCGTTAATAAAAAGTAGTAGATTCAAAGATGACAGAGCTAAAACGAGATCCCGTAAAGTATATAAGGGATAAAGCAAAAGCAAGATACGAAAAAGGAAGCGAATGCTATATCTGCGGCGCTGACGCTCAACTCGACTTTCATCACTACTATAGTTTAAGTCCTCTTCTTCAAAAGTGGGTTAAAGAAAAAGCCTATTATATGGACGATATAAGAGACTTTAGAGATGAATTTATTAACGAGCATATTGAAGAGTTATACGAAGAAACTGTTACTATATGCCATGCACATCACTTAAAATTGCATTCAATTTATGGGCGTAACCCAACACTACATTCAGCGCCTAAACAAAAACGTTGGGTAGAGATTCAAAGAGGAAAGCATGGCTTGGTATAATTTTTGGCAAAAACCGCAGGATTCTGAAGAGGAAAAATTAAATCCTGCACAGCCATATTTTACTGAAAAAACAATTTCGTCACGGGAATTTACGTTTAGCTATGAGCGAGCGTATGAAGATCTAGAAATTGTAAATCGTGGCGTGAATATGCTTGTGGATGATTGTGCAGAAATTAATGTAAAAGTAGGTCTACAATCTCTAGGAAATAGCGTAGCAAAAGGAATTAAGCGATCACGAGTAAATTTATTGCTTAATAAAGAACCTAACCTTTTTCAAGATATTAGTACTTTTAGGCGTAATTTAATTACGGACTATATTTTAGATGGAAACATCTTTATTTATTTTGATGGAGTACATCTTTATCACTTGCCTGCAAGTAAAATGACTATTCATGCGAGTGAAAAAACTTATATTGATAAGTTTACTTATAACGAAAGTGTGAACTATTCTACAAATGAAATTATTCACATTAAGGAAAACTCTTTTTATTCAATTTATAGAGGAGTTTCTCGATTGAAACCTGCGCTGCGTACAATGGTTCTTATGAAGAATATGCGGGATTTTCAGGACAACTTCTTTAAAAATGGGGCGGTCCCAGGTCTCGTACTAAAGTCTCCTAATACCTTGTCGGAAAAAATTAAAGAGCGTATGATTCAATCTTGGACAGCTCGATACCGTCCTGACGCAGGGGGTCGCAGACCTCTTATACTAGACGGAGGAATTGAAGTAGACTCCATTTCAAATGTAAGCTTTAGAGAATTAGATTTTCAATCAGCAATTGAAGAAAATGAAAAAATTATTCTAAAAGCTTTGGGCATACCCCCAATTATGCTTGACTCAGGTAACAATGCAAACCTTCGCCCAAATATGCGAATGTATTATCTTGAGACTATTCTTCCAATCGTAAGAAAAATTAACTTTGCTCTTGAAAGACACTTTGGTTTTGACCTAACAGAGGATGTAACAGATATTCCTGCCCTCCAACCAGAACTTCGAGATCAAGCACAGTATTATTCGGCTCTTGTTAATACTGGTATTATTAGCCCCAATGAGGCTCGAGAAGCGATTAACTTTGAGCCAATTGAAGGATTTGATGACTTAAGAGTACCTGCAAATATTACGGGGAGCGCAACAAATCCTGACGAGGGCGGACGCCCTATAGAAGAAGGAGAAGATTAATGGCAGTTCGACAAAAGCAACTGGTGCTAAATACAGCATATAAGCATTTTAAAGAGTTTGAGCTACCTCTAGATATTGACTATAAGTCTTATGTTAATATTGTAGGTCCGAAAGACGCAGTTCACGCTATTTCGGTAAAAAGAAGTTTTAAGGCATGGAAATATCTTACTCATGCTCTTAAATTAAAGCACCCTGATTTGGGGAAGAAACCGGAGCCAGTACCTGCTCCGAAACCTGCTCCGAAAGCAAAAGAAGCTCCGGCTCCTGCGCCTTCGAGCAAGGCTGCTCCGGCAGAAAAAAAGAGTGAAGACTAATGGAAAAGATTTTTAATCTTACCTCCACTTTTAAAGCTCTCGATGAGGATGATGGAGGAGTTCATATCTGCGGCATGGCTAGTACTGCCGACTTCGATCGCGCTGGTGATACAATCTCAGCAGAAGCATGGACTAAGGGCGGTCTGAGCAATTTTGAAAAGAATCCTATTATTCTTTTTAATCATGACTATAATAAGCCAATCGGACGCGCAACAGGACTTAAAGTCACTGAAAACGGTCTCGAACTAAAGGCAAAAATTTCTAAATCTGCACCTGATCATGTGGCGCAGTTAGTAAAAGAAGGCATTCTTGGAGCTTTTTCTGTTGGTTTCCGAGTCAAGGATGCTGATTATATAACGGAAACTGACGGATTAAAGATTAAGGATGCTGAGTTGTTTGAAGTATCAGTAGTATCAGTACCATGCAATCAAGCAGCAACTTTTTCTCTGGCGAAATCATTTAATTCTATAGAAGAATATGATGAATTCAAGAAAACTTTCACCAATCGTGTAGATCTAGCCGGTCAGTCTCTGGCTAAGGATGAAAATTCATCGGTAGCTAGTGAAACACCGGACGAAGCGGAAAAATCCGCTAAAGAGGAGATCAATATGTCGGAAGTAAATACTCCCGAAATCGACTTGGAAGCTTTTGCGAAGAAGGTAGCGGAAGAGACTGCTGCTAAAATCGCAATGAAGCAAGCCGAGACGAAAGCTGTCGAAGAAAAGGCAGCACAAGATGCAGAAGTAAAGGCAGCTCAAGAAGCTGCTGAGAAAGCTGCTCAAGAAGAAGAAGTCAAGACTGCCGTAAGCGTAGGTGTTGAGTCGGGTGCTGAGCGCCTGATGGCTGACATTGAAGCTAAACTAGCAGAAAAAGATGCTAAGATTGACGAAGTAGTTATGTCATTCAAAGAGCAGCTTGCTGAGAAGAATGAAGAAATTACCAAGATGCGTGAGTCTAAGCGTGTATTCGCTGCTGACCGCTCAGAAGGTGACAACATTTCTAAGTGGGGCAAAGAGTTCATGTACGCTCACATGCTGGGTGTAATGACTGGTAAAGGTATGGAAACTTCTTATGGTCGTGACCTAATTGAGAAAGCTGGTGTAACTTATTCATCATCTGCTCCCAATATCGCTACTGAAGTCTCTGGTCAAATCGAAAAGGAAATCATGCGTGAGCTTCGTCTCGCACGTGCATTCCGTGAGATTCAGATCAACTCACAGGCTCAAGTACTGCCAATTCAGCAAGACACCGGCCTGGCTACATTCCAGACTGGCGCTGCTACAGCTGGTAACCTGCAAACTCGCGGGGGTGCTACACCTCAGCCAGCTCAGGTAGTTCTGAAGGCATATCGTTTGATCTCAACCACGTTGATGGATAATCACGTTGACGAAGAGATTCTTATCAACTTGATGCCTATGCTCGTAGAATCAGTAGCACGTTCACATGCTCGCGCTGTAGACGACGCTCTGTTGAACCACGATAGTTCTGGTTCTGACGACTTCGACGGTCTGATTAAGACCGCTGGCACCAACATCTTTGATACTTCTGTATCTGCTGCTGCTCTGGCTACTACTTCAGTAGACGCGGCTGACTTCCTGTCTGCTCGTAAGCTGATGGGTAAGTATGGCATGATGCCTGACGAGCTCGTATACGTTGTATCTCAAGCTCGTTACTACGATCTGATCGCTGATGCCGGCTTTGCCGATATCACCGACGTAGGTTCTGATGTTGCTACCAAGCTAACCGGTCAGGTAGGTGCAATTTATGGCACGCCCGTAATTGTATCTGACAACTTCCCAGCGGAAGCTGATAATGCTTGTGTTGGCCTTGCAGTCAACGTTCGTAACTTTGCTATTCCACGCCTTCGCGGTGTGAACGTAGAGCAAGACTACGAAGTAATGAACCAGCGTAACGTTATCGTTGCTACTCAGTCACTTGGCTTTAACCAGCTAGTTGCTGACACTTCAACAGACGTATCCGTAGTTCGATTGAACGCAGTAGCTTAATAGCTCTGTAAACTGGGGAGGTTCGCCTCCCCAAGTTTTTACTAATTAGCTTATGACAAATTTAGTTACACTTATAGAATATAAAGCCGCCGAAGGGATTAATGCGCCCAAAAATGACGAGCAGCTTAATTATATTATTCCATCTGTAAGTCAATTAGTAAAAACTTATTGTGCAAATAGTTTTGTAGATTATTACTCAACAAATAAAATAGATACTATTAATGTTGATTGGGACACTCATATTGTACAGCTTACAGAAAGCCCTGTAAATACAATTGTCTCTGTAGAAGAGCGGGAAACTTATGACTCTTCCTATACTACTTTAACTACAGGAAGTCACGAATATTATTTTGATAGTATTACAGATAGCATTATTCGTACAACAGGTGGAACAACATATAAGCACTGGGCTCGTGGCCCAGGTGCAGTACGAGTAACTTATACAGCAGGATATGCTAGTATTCCTACTGATTTACGTCTTGCTGTTATGGATTTGATTACCTACTATTTGAAGGATGAGCATAAAGAGCGACGGTCTATTGCTGGCGCTAGTATTCAGAATCAAGCAAGTTCAAGTCAGCGTAATAATGTGGCATTTCCTGACCATATTAAGCGCGTTCTTGATCTTTATAAAAACTTTTAATGAGTAAGGCAGTAGTTTCTAAAAGAATATCAAACCAACTACTGGAAAAACTATCGTCCGAGTTTAATAAAAAAACTAGACAAGCTGCTCAAAGAGGTCGCCCCCAGATTTTACAATTAGAAAATTTAGATTTTATTAATGAAACATTAGACTCTTTTATAGAGAGGGGTAAAGGCAGCAAATCAATAAAAAAAGTTACAGTTACTGACAAAGATGTAAAATGGGCTCAAGACCTCGCAAAATCTTATCAAGCTAGGTTTGTTCAAAAAAGAGGTTTTACAAAAGTAACAGATACTTATGAGTATGCACATATTTCTGAGGTTTTACCTAAAGTAGCTCGGGATATAAAAAATGGTACAAGTTTTATAATTATCAGCTTTTCTACTGCAGCTACTATTAAAAGAAAGATTATTGATCAAATTTTAAAAGATAAAAGCAAAGCTCTGAGAGCCAGAGTTAAAGCTAAAGTAGATAGAGGTCATGGTGTTGCTGGAGGTACTGCAATTTCTTCCTTGCAGCTTGCTCAGGCAGCGTCTTTAGCGTCTAAGAAAGGTATTGATCTAGCAGCAACTCCTGGCCTAGATAAATATTTAAAGACTCAATTTAAAGAAGCAGGTATCGAGTTAAAAAATTTAAACCTTATAAAAGAGGTATTAGTTGACTATCAAACTTTAGTAACTCCTAAAGGAGATCTTAGGGCTGACTATATACCTATAATTACTTTCCAAGATTTTTATGCAAATAGAGGCATAGACGCTAAAGACGAGAAAAAGATATTAGAAATTGTAAGAAAGTTTTTTACAGATGCTATAGGGGCCGATCAGTTAGTAAACATGGAAGGTTCTCGTAGTTTAAAAGATAAGATTGAAGCTCATCTTGTAATGCCGTTCGTAGATTTAGATAAAAGAAATAAAAATGTACGGACAAAAACAAAAGCTAGAAACTTAAACGATGGGGGTAGAAAAAAAGCTCCGAGTAAAAGTATGTCAGATAGTGCAGTAGTAGTGTCGCAAAAAAAGAAAGGGCCTAAGAAAACATTTACAGCCAAAAAACCTAGAAACACACAACGATCTATGTTTTCAATTATTTCTTTGATAAACGAAAAACTGCCTTCTACAATACAAAAAAATATGAAAGAGCCCGCGCTTGTAAATAGAACGGGAAGATTCGCAAATAGTGTAAGAATTATGGAAGTAACCGAAACTAGACAAGGATACCCAAGTTTTGGGTATATGTATCAAAAAGATCCTTATCAAGTTTTCGAAATGGGGAGAGGAAAAGCCCCCTGGGCAACGGACGATAGAGACCCTAGAAAACTAATTGATTCTTCTATAAGAGAGATTGCAGCAAATCTAGCACTGGGAAGATTTTATACTAGGAGAATTTAGTAGTGGCAAATGAAAGACAGTATACAAGTAGAAGAGCTGCTATTACTAAAGCGCTATCTGAAAAGCTCGCAGAAATTGATGGAAGAGGTGTATTTCATACAGCAGTAGCAGAAGTTAGCCCTCGTCTTAAGTTTTGGGATGAAGTAGAAGAGTTCCCTGCAATTCATCTAAATGCAGGCTCAGAGACTAGAGAGTATCAAGCAGGAGGTTACAAAGATAGATTTTTAAATGTGACAATTCGGTGTTACGTTAATCAAGAAGACTCTGTAGATGCGTTGGACGAACTCTTAGAAGATGTAGAAACAGTTTTAGAGGAAAATAGCCGATTTTCTTACAGAGATAGATTCGGTATAGAAAGATTCACACAACAGATCACAATCATTAGTATAGATACTGATGAAGGTGTATTAGATCCTTTAGGGGTTGCAGAAATACTCATAGAGGTTCGATACTAGAAACGACTGGCACGAGCAAAAGTTCACGACCAAGTCTTTTCAAAGTTCATAGGAGATAAACTATGGCAGAACAATTATATTTTAGCAGGGACTCGAAAATGTTCGTCGAGTTCAAAGGCGGAGTTTGGGAAATTCCCGTTCTGGACGGGTTTAGTTTTTCTCAGGCTACTAACTCTTCCGAAATTACACTTTCTGAAATGGAAAGTACTGCAGGAACAAGCCGACGAGGTCGCCGAATTTTTAACGACTCTCTCGCTCCTGTAGAGTGGTCTTTTAGTACGTACATGAGGCCTTTTAAACATTCTACGAGTTATGCAGGAGAAGCTGCAGACAGTGTTAATAATAACCACCACGCTGTAGAAGAAGTTCTTTGGGCTATGATGGCTGGTGCAAATGCATATGCATCCAGTGCCTTCGCTCGTGGAGCTAACGCAGTAACGACTACGGATACCACGGATCTTGATGTTAGCTTTGCACAAAGTAATGTATCCGTTCTTGAAACTGGCAACCTCTTTTTTGTAATTAATACAGATACAAGTGACCCTATGGTCTATAAACTTTCAGATGCTGCAGTAAATGAAGCTTCTATTGATTTTGATGTAGACGGTATTGCAACAGTTAATTGGTCGGGTTTTGCAAAGCAGATTTTTGACTGGACAGCAAATACTACAGTTACTGGTACAGATTTAGTACCTGCCTCAGGTACCGTGGGCAAAGTACAAATTGATACTGATACAAGTCCTTATCAATTTAAGTTAGTAACTGATGCTAGTACTTTAAAAACTGCAATTGACGAGGGAACAGGAGCCACAAATAACTTTGTTCGAAATCGTCTAACTCAGCTTTCAATTACTGCGGGCAATACTACGACCTTTCCCGGAGCAAACAGTAATGGTGTATATAGCTTAACTCTAACTGGAGGTAACGTTACAATCGGTAATAACATTACCTATCTCGTACCAGAAGAACTAGGTTCTGTAAACGTTCCCATTGAGAATGTAACCGGCTCCCGTAGTGTGTCAGGAAGTTTTACTTGCTATCTTGTATTTGATGATCAAGTCGGCGGAACTCTTAATAACGGAACTTCTTCAGACTTCTTTGCAGATCTCACAAGTAGCGGTGCTCTTGAGCTTGTAAACAATAGTTTTGATCTTTCATTCAGTATTGGAGGCTCCAACTCTCCTAAGATTGTAATTGATATGCCAAAATCTCACATTGAGATTCCTAGTCACGCTATTGAGGATGTTATTTCTCTTGAGACTAATTTCCACGGCTTAGGATCAAACCTTGGAACTGCGGACGAAGTTACATTGAAGTACTTTGGACCTTAATTTTTAAAGTAATACCAAAACCCGCTTCGGCGGGTTTTTTATTTTCAGGTCATAAAAAATACTTCTTGACATTTTTCCTGCCCTTCGATATAATATGTGTATTAAATTATTAACAAATCTTTTTAAGGACCAATATTTATGAGTGATTCACCCGTTTCATTAGCAAGTCTCATGACTCCAAGTAAAACAGTATCTATTGATTTTCCCGGATACTCAGAAATGCAAGTAGAGCTTTGTTACCTTGCTAGAGAAGAGCTGTTAAAGCTCCGCAAAAAGTGTTTAACTAGAAAGTTTGATAGAAAAACTCGTCAGCCGGAAGAAATTCTTGATGAAGATAAGTTTCTTGTTGAGTATTGTCAAGCTGTCATTAAAGGATGGTCAGGACTAAAGTATCGTTACCTAGAAGAGCTTCTTTTGGTAGATGTCTCAAGTCTTGACGCCGAAGATGAACTAGTATATACAAAAGATAACGCAGAGTTGTTAATGAAGAACTCTGCGACCTTTGATACTTGGGTTACAGAAACAGTAGGTGACCTTGAAAATTTTACGAGCAACAAGTAGCAGAAATACAAAAGCTACTTGAGCGCTATGTAAAAAGTTCTACTCAGATAGATATAGACAAGTATCTACGTATCTGTGAACAACTCGGCCAAGAACCTGACCCTGCCAAAATGCCGCTGGACTCTTCTGATTTTCCTGAAGAAGTTCAAGTGGCATTTTTTGTATTTTCATTACTCTCAGATAACTGGGATGGAATGTCGGGAACGTATTTAGGGAAAGTTTGGTCAAATGTTGATTATATTTTTAAACTTTACGAACTAGATAATCCAAAAACAATTTTCTTTTTTGCAAAAATGTATGAAGGAATAGTAGTAAAAGTAAAAGCAGAAGAAGCAGACAGAAAACAAAAAGCAGATAAACGAAAATCAAAGTCTGCAGGAGGTGGAAAATCATACACCCATAATGTTAGCGGATAATGGCAAAAAATAAAGTTGAAATAGATGTAAAAGTAGACGATAAAGGTTCTACTAAAAAAGTAGGCTTAGGGGCTAAAAAAGCTTCTGAAGGCCTTGACGCTACTGCTAAGTCTTCTCGTACTGCTGACCGAAATGTAAAAGGACTTGCCCAAACAGCTTCTGCAGGGGGTAAAAACTTTTCTAAAATGGCGCAAGGCATCTCAGGGGGTCTTGTTCCTGCCTATGCGGTTCTTGCTGCAAACATATTTGCATTATCTGCTGCATTTAACTTTTTAAAGAACGCTTCAGACATTGGAGTATTGGAAAAAGCTCAAGTAACTGCTGCTCAAAATACTGGTATTGCGATGGGAAGGCTTACTCAGGGGTTGAGAGAAGCTTCAAAAGGTATGCTTGATTTTCAACAAGCTGCACAAGCCTCTGCCATTGGAGTCGCTAAAGGCTTTTCTCCCT
>Ga0070746_10001795_pt1 | contig 12733 bp, 21 predicted proteins | sample VirMetDEL_Mar_21_FD_77016 | JGI IMG/M metagenome (GOLD analysis project Ga0070746, IMG submission 77016) | Aqueous microbial communities from the Delaware River and Bay under freshwater to marine salinity gradient to study organic matter... | ecosystem: Environmental > Aquatic > Marine >... | reverse complement strand
ATTTTAGTTCTCACTCAATAATCAAGTTTTTACTTTAGGTCGTGATTGTTCCGAAGCTATCGTATAGTTTTCATAAAAAAGATCAAAGTTTACATTTTTAAATGATAGAACTTTACTCACCTTGTCAAATAAATACTGAGGGTCTGTAGTCATCCTTTCAAAATTTAAAAAAATAGTTTCTATTTCAAATTTAGTCATAAAGTATACATAATTAGCAATAATCCTTTGATCGTTTTCTAATTGATCAAAATAAGATTTTACCCGTTCCCCTCTATTGGTCGCCCCATGATAGTTACCAGAAGTTTTGTTGTTATGATTTCTCTCTCTTGACTTAGCTGATTCCTCAAATTTTCTTATTGGGATAATAACAAAAAATTTATCTACAATAGATTGTGCTTTTTCATCATCTAATTGAGCGGTATAATGAGGAGCTTTATATACCTCTGTCTTGTTGTCATAATTATCAATTACACTTTGTAGGTCAGTCATATACTCCAAACCAGAGTTAGAAGACTCTGAAACCGCATCTTCATAATTATCTTTCGACCAACCTGTATAAAAACCCAATCTGGTAAACAACCTTACAAGAAAAGTAGTTCCTGCTCGGCCTGTGCCCATAATTAAAATCTTCTTATCCAAGTATAATTAAGCCTTCATAATAACGCCAAATCTGTCACCTCTAACTGGGATTGTCTTTTCTAAATGACCTCTTTTCTTAAAGTGTTTTGCTATCATTTTTCCTTCTTTAGGATTTGAAAAGACATACAACATACGACCACCTCCCATAGATTCTATTTTTACCAGACTCTTTAATCCTAAAGCATCCCTTACTAAAGTTTCCATTTTTTTAATAGTTTCTTGGTTGGACTCTGAAATAGACTCATTTAGCATACCAGCGCTCTTAACTCCAGCAGCTTCAGCTTGCATTCTCACTTTTGCATTTCTCTCAAGACCTTTTATTGTTTCAGAGATAGCCATTTCTAATTCTGTGTCGTTGACTTCAACTTGTTCTGCATCTTTTAGTGCGTCACTTAATCTGCCAGCCCCTACTACACCAAATGGTTTTGCATCCATATAGAAGGCCGATAGATTTTCTTTAACCAACTTTCTAATTTCTGACTTCTTAATAGTTTTTTTCATCTTTAGCCCTCATTAACTAGTCCTTACTTTCATTCTCTTTTTTAATCGTTTTATAACATTATCAATGTTAACAACAGTTTGAATTTCGCCTGATGTTACCTTTCCAACAACCATTTGCAATAAGTGCCTCTTTATCTTATTATCTTTTACAATCTCTGGGTAATCCCTATACATAACATCTATAATTTGATCTATTAGTTGCTGTTCTATTTGAGGATCAACATCAGCGCTAACTGGATCAACATTCTTAACTGGTGCACGATAATTCTTAACACCCCATGATCCACTGTATGTAGGCCACTTAGATCCGTATTCTTTTAAGACATCTTGCAGTTTCATTATTTTATAAGCCCAATATGTCGTTCAGTATCTCATCTAACAAAATCATTCTGTTTTGATTTATAAGTGTTCTATACTCTTGACTTTCTTTTAACTGCATGTAGGCACCAGATGTAGAAGGATTGCTAACCATGTCATAGCACACTAAATTAAAATCATCTTCCACTAAATCGTATCCTTCGTTCGTTCTTCTTGTGCTCCCCAGACCCCTTGATGAAATACCTAACTTTATGTCACGACCTATTAGTTTTTCAAGTATTTGACCTTTAGGTGTGTCTAATACCTCTATCTCCCCAACTAAATTATTTCCATCCCAACGAGTATCTGTAACGACATGGCTGACATTTTCTAATTGTACAATGGGACTATCGGGGTGGTCCAATTCTCCTAAAGCCCTGCGCTCACTAATTAGTTCTTGATATTTCTTATCCTCTCTTTCTAAAACTGGTCGAGGATAAATTCTATTGTTAGCGTTAGGTTGGCCAGCCTTTTGAATAATACCTGTCATAGTAACAATACCATCACTATTTTTTGATGGCTTAACATCTTCGTATTCAAAAAGCATAAAATTATGTAGCAATCCACCCTGTGGATCATTAAGAAGTTCAGGCATTTTCTTGCTCTCTCTGTTGTTTTTTGTTAGTAGCATAAATTTGTTCTATTAAAGATTCCAAATCGTCAATCATTTTACGAATGTGACTTAATTCAGCTACCGCTCTTTTGGCATTTAACTGGCTGCCGCCCGTAAGATCGTCCATCTTCAATGCATCCATTATAAACATTCTTGTATAACCCAAACTTACATTAAGGTTTTTAGAAATGCCCTCAAACAACCTTAATACATAAGACATTTTTTCTTCTTGTGGAGATTGTTCAGAAACAACTTTTTTGATGGACTCTTTTACCATTTTAGAGATTGTCTCTTTAACATCATTTTTCTTTTTCATCTTTAACAACTTTCTCTTTTGTTTCTTCCTAAGTGCTAACTCTTTCTTGGTAGGGTTGCCAGTAGCTGATAATCTTCCATGATAACCAGCTACTGCACCTGTAGTAGAAACTTCTTTTTTTACTTTTTTATCCACGCTTAGATCTGCCGAGCGCGTTGGGTTTGCGGCTAATACCAAACCTTGCTCTCATTGTTTTTTGAGCAAAAGATTGTTGAATAGGTCTATAGTTATTTGAGCGATAGCTGTTTCTAGCGTATTTCATCATAGCTCCAATTCCACCAGATCCTATACCACCACCAGATCCTGCTGACTTTACAGCTGACATTTTTGATTGTTCCATTTTTGGAGCACTCATAATGTTCATAATACCCCAACCAGACATCATCTTTTGTGTTGCTGCCCCAACTGACCCAATCAAACTATTTTTAGATGTTGCTGCAGGTGTTTTTATTGGTGATTGGCCGCCTCCATCTGATGCAGCTGCAGACTTTTCGCCTGCAGAAAAAATAGAAGAGATTTTTCTCAGACTACCATCTCCAGAAATAGGATAAGGATTTGAGTAAGACTTTGTAAGTCCAATACCTATTTTAGAAACAGATCCTATGTTTTGTCTTTGAGACTTATTTTGAAGCTCTCTTGATCTAGCAGAGTTTGCAAAAAGTCTTCCACTTTGATAAAGACCTCTGGTTACACCTATGACACCACCTACTGCAGAGTTTATTCCTTCGATGGTATTTAAAGAATCGTCTGGTTGATCGCCACCACCAGAGGATCTTCTCTTATTTTCTGCTATCATTTGTAATATACCCCATGCTGGCATTATTTAATCTCCATTAATTATAATTTATCTACGGCCAGAGCTAAATCCTGTGGCTCCAAAATTTCTTTTTGGCTTATTTTTTGATTGTGCTACTCTCATGTAGTTTTGATAACTAGAAGAAGTTTTAGGTTTCGTTCTACCATTAACTCTACTAGATTGTTGTCTTCTCATCATTTCTTCTTGAGCGCTTATAATAGGTTGATCAGATTTATTTTTAAGAGCTTGTTTAGTGTAGTCTTCATAAGAAGATTGATCTGGTGTTTTTCCAGGTTTTATGTGCATCATAGCCATTGCAGCTTCATAAGGATGCATACTACTTCTTTTAGATCCAGGTAATGAAGCAGTTTTTATAGCTCTTGATCTTGGATTACGTGGCTGTTTTGGCTCAACCTTTCTAATGCCGCCATCACCTTGCAGAGCCTTCATCATTTCTTGATAAGAGGCTAATCTACCAGCCGAAGGTCCAGCTGTTGGTTTAAGCTGAGCACGCGTTATGGGTGAGGCCTCTTGACCAGTTCCATAGCCATCTGTAGATACACTTTTTAAAATTTCTGATATTCCACCAGACACTCTAATGTCATACTTTTTATTCTTACTATAATCTGCTGCATCAGCAAAACCAGATTCAGCATTTAAGCTTCTGTGTGCTCTCATTCCAGGCTGGTATCCATTTACCATAAAACCTCTTGTGGCAATATTGGAAGTTGATGCATCTTCATTTCGTGAATCTGCACCAATTAGTAAGTCCCACATTTGTAGTAGGTTTGCCATTTTACTCTCCTAAACTAAAATAATTTTATTTTATCCTTCATCTCTACTGTTAATAGAATATCTTTAAGGTTTTTAGAATTTATAGCTGGCTCATCATAAATTTTATTTATCTTCTCTACCACCAAATCAATTTTTCTTTTTATGTTTTCATCAGAAATTTTATTGGCTCCGTCAGCTATTTCATCTAATAGTGTGTCTAATCTTTTACAAACCCACTCTTTAAATTGATCTGTTCTTGATGTAGAGTAGTAATTAATCAAATAATCTTTTTGTTCTTTAGTAATTAGATTTCCATAATAATCATCAAACTTCTTAAGAGCTATGACCAAACTTAAGCGCTCAGTTTGTATTTCTTGCTTTGTCTTATTTTCAAAAGAACCCAAAAGGTTTTTGTGTTCCTTAAATCTATTAGATTCTTTATTTTCTAACAAATGGCTTATTAAAGTTTCACTAACTAATAAACTATCTCTGCTACTAACATAGGTATGACCTTCTTGAAGTGCAATACTAAAACTAGCTAAAACTTTATAATTAGGAGTCTTTATTTTCATAATCTCTCTTCGACTTGTAATCTTATCAACTGACTCTAAGAGATTATTTATTTCCTTCTCTAAAGTTTTCTTGTTTATAGTTGTATAATATTCCTTTTTCAAATTTTCTATAAACAAACCAGCAGAGTAAGCATTTCTTGCTTCGCTATAAAGTAATTGAGAATAAATGCGATATGCTTTTGAGATCTCTGTCTTATTAATAAAGTATTCTCTTATAAGATTAAATAGCTGCTTGGCCTTTTCTACTTCACCATCAGCCACCTCCTTCATCACAGCCGTATTTATGACTTCAAAAATAAAGCCTGGATTCTTTTGCTTATTGTGTTTCATGCCATACCCCAATTTAATAAATAATAATTACCAAAATAAATATAAGTGTTAAACCCAAAAATGATTATTTAGTCTTTTTTAACGCCTCTTTAAGTGTTATTTTTTTATCTTTTACCTTTTCGTTATGAAGTTTTAAATTACTCATCATGTTTTTTGACTCAGCATTAAACTTCATAATGTCTGAAATTGTCTTATCTAAAATGTCAGGCTTTAATTTCTCTGCTCTACTAACAAACTCATTTTCCGACTCATTATTAGTATAAATCTTAGGATATCCCGGAAGCTCTCTTGTTCCAGTGGGATCATAAGGTAATGAGTCCTGCGCTGGGTTTATTTTTGATTCATTACTATCACTACTCTCTTCATCTTTTGACTCATCTTCACCTCTAGGTGATGGTTGATCAAATGGTTGTCCACCTTGTTCACCGTTTTCCAAACCACTCAAGATAAATTTGTTATGTGCTTCTTTTTGCTTATCATAACTAATATCAGAAATTTCTTTATCTGATAGTTTGAGAACATTCTTCTGAACATAGCTTCCAGAAATGATTTCTGAATCTGACATATCTCTAGCGATACTGAATCTCTTATCCAGTAATTCTAAGTTCATCATCTCTGTGACAGTAGAAGGATTTGTTAACTTAAGATCAAAATTATAAATAACAGATTCATCGTATCCTTTTAGGTAAAGATGAATTAAACTTATTTTAGCTAATTCACTAACAACAATTTTTTGTATTCTTTGAATGGTTCTTGCAAACTTAATGTCTTCTTGAGCTAAGGTGCTTTTTCCAGATAAATCTTCTTCAGCAGTAAGATAGGACTTTGGAACACCTAGTGAAATAAACAACTTTCCTTGCAAGTATTGAATATCTTCAATAGCTGCGGCATTTTCTCCTCCAGGCAGTGTTTCAATGCGACTGCCGCGGTCGCCACGAACTGGAATAAAGAAATCCTCAAGGATAGATTCGGGATTATAACGTAAATCAACTTGACCATTATTTTCTGATACAACTGGAACCCTTTTAAGCTTATCTCTTGCGCCTTGCATGTAAGCTTCAACATCTTTTGGTGGAATGTTTCCAACATCAACATAAAATACTCTACGTTCCGGTGCCCTACTAATACGATAAATAAGCATTGCATCTTCGGCCATTAATAATTGCTTCCATACCTTTCTAGATGAATCAAGTATAGACCTACCGTATGGAAGATATCTATCATCACCAAGTATTCTCATGTGAGAAACTTGATAATTTTCAAAAGAAGTTTTTCCTTGTGAATTCCACTTAAATCTTAAACTATTTGGATCGTTATTATAACCTTCTTCTCTCTCTATCTCACCAACTGGTAGAGCAATAGCTCCAAGAACACCCTCTTTGTTAACAATATCTAATAAGTTAAAATGATCCCCATACTTGCACATATTTCTTATCCAAGTCCACAAGTGGAAATCAATGTCTAATCTTTGATACAATAATTCTTCAAGTTCATTAACTATTCTATCATCATCAGAAACTATTTCTACGGTCTTACCATCGGCGGAGTATGTCATACTATCATCTGCATAAATGTCTAATGCTCTTGAAATTTCTGGATAATGATCCATTTCTTCATAATCTTTTATCCTTTCAAGTCTTTCTGCAGCGCCAACCAAACCTTCGCCATAAAGAGTTTGTGTTGCTTTTTGAAAACTATCAAAAACCTGTTTTTGTGCCATACTACTTGGCCTTATGGTTGGAACCTTTGATAAGGCTGAACCACCTCTTAGTAATTTCTTTAGTATGTCAAATTTGTCTGCCATTATAATTCCTTGATTTAATTATTTGTAGAAAAGAAAAGAACCATTGCTATAACTATAGGTATAAGTCCACCTACACCGCCCCATAAACTAGCTTTAACTTTTAAGGTAGCTATTTCTATTTGTATTTTTGTAAGATGATCCTCTACTTCATCAAATTTTTTACTATGACTATCTAGTTTATCAATAACCAAATTTTGATACCTTTCCCAACTATCATTTTTATCATCCATTAAAAACTCTCTATTTTAAATAAGCCACCTTATGTCTTCTTTATGGCCGTTTTGGGTTGTTATAGTATACTGGCCATGATTTTGATCTTGTTTACCAGACCATACACCAAACTCAAAAGCCGTTTTATTAAAATTAAGGCCCTGCAACATCTCTTTAGTAACTTCTTCTTGTTGAGTATTAAACTTAAGGGTTGTGTTTCTTACATACATTCCCATAGCTAGTGACATAACCAAATCATCATTATAACTAGATAGTGCCTCCGGTTTACCATTATTAAAAACAAATGTCTCTAACTCGGCTATAGTTCTTTTAGAATGAAGTATAAAATCATGATGCCTTAAGTCTTCTTCCATTCTTGCAATACATGCAGGCCTGCTCTTCATACTCATAGTAAAACCAGGCACAGCATTTTTAGGAACATTATAAATATCATAGTGTAGTTGGTTGGCGTTACTTTCATGTATTTTTGTTAAATCCTTTACTGTCCAATACATGTTTTTGTATTCCATCTCAAGTATCTTCATAACAACATGATGTCCCATTGATGCATTTTCAACTATAATATAAGCATTATTGTATTGGACAGCCGTGTTATGAACTAAGTGAGCATAGGCATCAGTATTTACCTTCCCCTTATACTCAGCTACCTGTTCATAGTTTTCTATGTCTATAACATGAAATGCGGAATAATCTCCGCCGTCGCCGCGGGCTACATCTGCAGAAATTATATACTGTTTTGAATAATCGGGGTATTTCCAGATCCATAATCCTTTATCAACCCAAGTCTTATCTTCTGGTTCCCTCACAAAGGGCCTGTAACCCTCATCTGCTGGTTCTTCTTCTGTTGGGTGTTCTTGATACCACTGAAGGGCTTTGACACTCACAACGTTGTTTCCCGACTGTAGAAAGTCACATCCATGTTCTTGAGCAAAAGCTTGATCGCCAATCTTTTTTCTCTCATGTCTGGCCCATTCTTCATCCCTGTCTGGGTGTAAGCTCCATGGCAATGTTATTGGATTAAAAGAAATTGTTTTACTACCAATTGTATCAATAGATCCGGCTTCAGCTTCAATGAATGTCTTATGAAACCAATTACCAACACCATTAGGTGATGAAAGAACAATACAATCGCCACCAGTTGATAGAGTGGGTTGAGCGGCAACCCAAATAGTTTCCATACCCTTAATAAAGGCAGCTTCATCGATTATAAGTAAACTTAATGCTTCTGAACGTGCTGCATCTTTAGAAGTAGATCCTGTAGCACCTGCTTTTATCTTACTTCCATTTGACAGCTCAATACTTTGTCTATTATCAACTAACAAATCACTTTTAAGAAAGTCTGGAATCTCTTGAAGAAAAACTCTTACCTTGTCTACTAAGTTGGTAGCAGTATCTCTTTTTGTAGCAAGAATGAAAATTTCTTTATCCTTAAAAAAATTAGCCATCCATCCAGCATACGCTGCACATAAAGTTGAAATACCCAACTGCCGCGCCTTTAAAATAACATTGTATGAATTATCTAAAAAATCATTAAGAGTATTTTCTTGGAACTCATAAAGTTCAAAGGGCATTAATCCTTTTTTTGGGTGGCGCACTCTTCCATATTTCTTAAAGAAATAAATAGGATCTTTACGACATTTTATGTATTCTTTCAGTTCTTCTTCTGTCAAGACAAAATCTCTTTATTAAGATGGCGGCCATTCTCTTTTAGTAAAACCTCTATTTAAAACTGTTACATTAATTATGTTTTCCAGTTTAAATCTCTTTATTTGATCCCTATTTTTTATTCCACGGGTAGTGTCATAGGCCCAAAAATAATCTTCTTTTATTTCATAAGGTTCAACATTTCTTATAACTATCTCACCTCGTTCTGTCCGACCTCTCGGTTGCGGCTTTTTAAAATCCTTATCTACCTTCTTATATCTTAATCTAATAATCTTAGAATTTAAAATACCTTCCACTAAAGCCTCTTTATTTCTATTCGTTATTGCCATCTTCTTCTTTTTGACCCTCAAGTGGCTCTATTTTTATTATCTTGTAGTCTGGTTGAAAAGCTTGTTCAAGATCATTTATGGAAAGATCAGTTTTTATATAAGATAGAATTTGATAATCAATAACATTTCCACCAATGACAGCTACATTAATTCCCTTTGAAGACTCAACTTCAATATCTCTGAGTTGAAAATCATAAGCCATCTTTCTGTCTTTTTGTTCTATGTTGTCAGAAGTTGTAAATGGGACTTGTAAAAGAATCTTATATCTCTTTTTATTTTCATCTATCTCTTTTAATGCCTTCTTTAAAGAAATCTCTGTATTCATAAAAGTATCACTATAGTTATCAAACAATTTATAAGTAGAAATTATCTTATAAATGTCCTTTTCGTTAGTTGCTGATTTTACAGATCTAATAATTGATTTCATCTTTCTACGAGTAAATCCTAAACTAACAAGTCTCAATGTTATCATAGACATGTATTTATCAAGAACGCTATTAGGTTTATTTTTTACTGAGGCCTGAAGATAGTCCATCATCATTTGTTCTATACTACCTTCACCATCTTCATTAATTTTTATTTTTTTCAATGCCTATCTCTTCTTATTATATCCTTTTTTTCTACTCTTTTCTCTTCTTCCCTTGTTGGTAGATGATTTCTCAAAGCCTGAGATTTTTCCACCTTTATGAGAAGCGTCTTTGCCGTCGCCATTGCCATAAGTTTTTTTGTCTCTGTTATACTTATTGAGTTCGGCACGATACTTGCGGGCTTTTGGAGTATCATTGTATTTCTTTTCCTTTGAGTAATCTCTGCCTTGAGCCTTACCCCATTTACGTTCTTTAATTAATTCTTTTATAATGTTGCTCAATTTCATCATTAAAGCTCTCAAACGCCTTTTTTTAGGATATCTAATTGGCATTATTCCTCAGTTATTGCAATAACTCTTTCTATTGTGCCAATCTGAATTGTTAGCTCATGTATTCTTTCTTGCATGTCTCTAAGTTCTTCTACATTTCTTTGTAAACCTTCAATCATCATGTCTTGTCTTGCATCTGCTGGAAGTGAACCTAGTTCACCTCTTGGCCATTTTACTCTAAACTCAGAGTTTTGTTCTATTTGCATTGACTGCATTTCCATGTCGTGTTCTAAAACATTTATTCTTTCCATTATACCAAAATAACTCATTGTTGCGATAGCTGTAAAAGCTATCATAGCTATAATGTTTCTCAAAGGAATAGCTAAATGCATATCATCACTTATTTCTGGCACGTCATTTTCTCCGTCACTGTTTGATTTCATCGTTTTGTACATAGGAGAACCTTTCTTAATCTATACTCTTGTTATATAAGACATACCATTGTTTTTTGTTTCAATTCTTGATTTAGTCCACTCTTTATTTTCCAACAAAAAATCATCCAGAGCATTAGCCAAACCAGCCTTACCAATAAATCTCTTATCCAGTAAATCTGTCTTAATTGCTGATGAAGGCTCATCTGTTTGCCCAAAACTAACAGTATCATGCATAACTATAGTTTTTGACACACTCTTATGATAAATATTTAACTCCCTATAAAGTTGCTCATAACTGTGAAATGTATCAATAAACATCATCTCACACTCTATAGGTTCCATTTGTAGTGTATCAGCAATTCTGTATTCATAATCAACACCAACAATATCACAATACTTGCTTGCTAGTTCTTTTCTATAAATCCACCTATCTGTCGGTTCGTCTGTGTCAACGGTAATAAATTTTTTAGGATTGCCTAATAAAATTGCTAAAGTTGAGCACATATTTTGCCTACCTAACTCTACAACAGTATCATAATTTTTTGCTTCGTTTGTTAAATCATCCAAATGTTCTCTTATGTTAACATTTTCATACTTTGATAAACTTACTTGTTCATTTAAAACATTAAACCACGTTTTACTCACTATAACCGTCCTTTTTATTGTTCATTTATCTCTACAACTAAATTATTATCACCCTTTATAACTCTATGGTAATAATTTTTAGGTATAAAGTAAACTTCACCTTCTACTAAATCTATAGGAAGTTCATCATCCATTTGAAGTTGCCAGTTTCCAGATTCTTTTACTGTGATGTATCTATCTTTCTTGTCACGATGCCAAACTAACTCATCAGAGTCAATGTCAGCAGAAAACTCTCTAAGGATAATGTTATCTTGTCTTGCTTGTGTATATGGATTCATTATCTAAGGGAGTCAAGTATCTCTATTAAACTTTCATTAACTCTACCTAGTTCTCCAATGTGGCCCCAGTTTGGAGCTTTCTTGGCCTTGGAGTCCATCTTAGCTATTGCGGCATGAACTTTTTTCATGTTATTATCAACTTCTTTCTTTGCAGCCTTGTATGCATCTTCTGGTTCTTGTCCCATTTTCCATGCATTAAACTTGGCCTCATCTATTGCGTTGGCCTCGTCTAAACATCTTCTCATTGTTTTTGTTGAAAAATTCATTATACCACTCTCCAGTTAATCATTTGTTTGTAAAAGCTTCTTTCTACTTCATCTGTCATACGAGGCGCATCCCATCCAAACTTTGTATCTAGTCCGTCTATAACCTCATAAACAATCTTTCTTCTCTCTTCAACACCAGCAATTGTCTTAAAACTAGAATTAATCTCATCAATAATTTGTAATAGTTTTTGGCCATCTTCTACCCAACCGAATCCACCCTCTGCCACTTCTGATGCTAGTGTTTCAATTTTTGATACGTTCATTTTTTATCTCCTAGTTTTACCACCACTTACCACCACCAGACATACCTAATGATTTGGCATATCTTGGTAGCCTACAAGCCCAATAACTTGCGGTGGTCTTGTCTTTGGTTGTTTCGCAATTATGTCTTGAAGCAAAAGCAGCCTTTGCTTTTGGATCTTTTGGTTTTACTGATAGCTTACCACCACCACCTTTAGCACCAAAAGAAACTTTTCTAATGTTGCCAGACTTGGGGTCTTTAACATACACATAGAATTTTTTACTACCGCCTCTTTTAGGTTTGTTTAGCTGTACCTTCTTACCTTGATACTCAGCTTCTGTAATGACCTCTGAGTCCACTGGACAATCAAGAGGTACTTTTTCACCCTCATACAATCCAAACTCGCCAATGTCCGTATTTTCCAACAATTCAATGTCCATTGGGTCAAGGTTTTCTAACTTACCTTCTTTATAAAGCTTTCTTGCTTGATTGTATAAGGCAAAGTAGTTATCACTATACATTCTAAAAATACTTTCAGATAGAAGTATGTTGTTATCTGTGTGATACTTTATAGCCTCACCTATAACCTGCTCTTTTAGTATGTGTGTTAGCTTCATTTTATTATCCTACTTGAAATCAAGGTCAGTATAATTGCCACTAACATGATCCATTAGTGATTGAGTTTCTTTTTTTATGTTTTTCAAAATCTTGTCCATCTTTGGGTCTTTAGATTTTCTTGTAGCAGAAGCTAGGGCAAAAACTGCATCTACATAATTTTTGTATGATTGTTCAAGGTCTTTTGAAATCTTTGATTTATCAAATGGACCTTCGCTTATTATATTTGTTAGCTTCATCTTATCTCTCAATGTATTATTGAATACCTACCATTTTTTTTATCTTAGCTAAATTATTAACCACTCTTCTTCTTATCTTATCGGGCAAATCATCAAGTGAGTCATCAAGGTCTGCAATGGCATCGCTCACTCTCCTTGATACTGACTTGGAGCGTTTTCTTATATTTGCCATTATATTCCAACCGGCTAAAGCATCAATAATGTTTATGGGACCAGACAATACACCTAATGT
>Ga0070746_10001791_pt1 | contig 12749 bp, 18 predicted proteins | sample VirMetDEL_Mar_21_FD_77016 | JGI IMG/M metagenome (GOLD analysis project Ga0070746, IMG submission 77016) | Aqueous microbial communities from the Delaware River and Bay under freshwater to marine salinity gradient to study organic matter... | ecosystem: Environmental > Aquatic > Marine >... | reverse complement strand
GGGGTCTAGGCTTTGGCGACTTTTTAAGCCTATATGTATAAATATCTATGCTAAAAATAGCCAGTTTCTATATGCGATACAGGATTTTTATAGGTGTTTATGGTCACTATATGGTCACTAAGTATAATTCAAACTATGTTTATATTTCTATAAACGTTGTAACCATAGGTGTTACAGGGAAGATATCGAAAGTTAGCACGAAGTATTATGAGTCCACTGCTCTAACCAACTGAGCTACAAGCGCAATAGACTTATTATATAGTAACGGGGATTTTATGTCAACAGTTAACTGCAGATAACATTACTCAGACACTTCTTCAAGGACCCAAGTGTATGTTGGATGGTCAGTCACTGTTGTTTCAAATAAATTTATCCAATAATTTGCATCTGCCTCGGTTTGGTAATACCTTATAAACTGAGATCCACTTTCATCGAAAGACCCTATTTGTTCATCTGGCAGGGGTGGTTCTGCAATATTTCCATTGTTTAATTCTTTTTCAAATAGTTGAACAGCGACGGCAATTTGCTCTAATGTCCATCCTGTGCTACTAGTAACGGTTGCTGTAGATTTCCACATTTTTTATCTCCTTAATACATTACCAGATCGGTCAACCAAAATAACAGGTTTGTCACCCCGAGCGCCAATACCACGTTTCAGTGTTACACCCAGTGTACGCAGGCCTGGTAGCGGATTTTTCCTAGTTCTGTCGTTTCTAATTAACCATACCATCATGTGGCTTTCTGGAATATCTGCTTTTTCTTTGATAATTGCATGGCACTGTACAAATACATTATTGCCATCTTGTCTAAAGTGCTCAGGTTTGAAAGTCTGAATTACCACACCACCTTCAGGATTGATATCACTGCCAAATATTGCCTGCATGCTTTCTTCTTCAGTAGGCTCTACTACAATTTCTTTATCTAAACTGTAGATTGTGTTGCCTTCATCATCTTTGCTTTGCTTAAGTTTGATAACACCCTGATCCTGAAGATTTTGCAATACTGCACTGGCCTTACCACCAAACAGTTTATCGGCACTTTCCCAAGCATCTGCATTTAATTTCTTAATACTGATGGGCAAATCACCAGATTCGCTACGTAGTACCACGTCTGCTTTTTTTCTGCCTTTGGTATCGCGTCCTGCTATTTGTACTTCTGAGCAGTTTTGAAGTGTAAGTTCCTTACCTCTTGGATCAACAAATGTAACATTAGCATTACCGTACTTTTGAATTACACTTTCAATCATACTGGCCAACTCAATTTCGTTAGCAACACCGGCACTTTGATCACCCTGAGCACCAATATCCTTAACTAAAATACCAATAGGACTGGCATCAAACACAACCCCGCCGATGCTGCTTTTTAAACGTTGAGCTTGCACAATTTTAGCGCCATCTTCTGGAAATGCCTGTTGCATGACACGTTCAATGTCTTGTAATAGTGCTACTCTGAACGCATCTTTTTTCTGCTTTGCTGGGATTTGAACTAGAACTGCAATTAGATTGCCTTTAATTCTAACGTCTTCAAAACCCGCACTTTTTAATGCAGCAACTACTTGGTCTTTTTGAACTGCTTCTGTAAGGAATTCTTGGTATCTCATATTTCTTGGTATAGTAATAATATATTTATTAATGAACAGGGAGAATGAATAATCATATCTTATATTAGTAGAAACACTGAGCTAAATACTCAGTAGAAACACTGATATAGTTTCTACTAATATATAGGAACACCAAAAATGAACCAATATGTTTGCGAGATATGCGGACACGTTCACGACGAAGAAACAATGGGCAAGTTTGATGACTTACCAAAGTATGCCAACTGTCCTGAGTGCGGAGTTGATGCACGTGAAGCATACAAAATTTTAGATTTTTAATATAAGGACAATCACAAAATGATGAAAAAAATTAAGCAGGCTTTACAAAAGCTTGGCGTAAAAACTGCGACTTACCAAAGTCAAATGGACCACTATATTTCTAGCCGTGCACCACAGACTGTGGCAGATATTGAACGACTAATGCGTGAATTTGACATGCGTAACTATGGAGGCACACAACATGGCCGCATTTAAATCTTGGTTCTTCAACTGGTGCGAAAAACTAGCTCAAGCCAGAGTTGATCAGTCTAGGTCAAACTGGTACGTCTAATAACAAAAAGGGGCAATTACTGCCCCTTTTGTTTGCGCTCTATGTCTTCTTCCTCACAGCGTTCACCGTACTGTATTTCGACAACCCTTAACGGAACTTCGCCTTCATTACACAATTGATGCCATTGAGTACGACTGATGTGTAGTGCTTGATGTTCGTGAAACTCACCCAACAACTCATAGTCTGAACTGCGGTTTACAGTATATACTGTAGCAGTGCCTTCTGCCACAAACCAATGTTCTGCACGATCCTGATGTCGTTGCATACTTAAACGTTCTCCAGGCATTACAGTAAGTTCTTTTACTTTAACGTGCTTGTTAGGCTCATAGATAGTTCTATAGTAACCCCAATTGCGTTCTACTTTGGGACTTTTCCAGTCCATTAAGATCCAACTACTGGAATTCATTTTATCTGTGCCACCAACGCCAAACACAAATTCCACTCTTGGATCTACAATAGCCATTTCGGGTATATTGCTTTTGGTACGGTCGCCACCATTGGCAAAAACAATCTCATGTGCAGGGTATTTTTTTAATGTGCGTCGGATAGCATCTATGCTGCTGTCATCTTCATCGTCATAGACCAAGACTTCATCTACACATGCCAACGCACTGATAATTAAAATGCGTTCTTCCTGTAGCATAAATGGTCGTCCTTTTTTACGCACCAACCATTGATCACTGTTTACACCCACAATCAATTTAGTACCTAAAGCACGGGCGGCCTTAAAGTATTCTATGTGTCCGGAATGTAAAGGATCAAAGCCTCCGGTAACTAAAACTACCTTTTCTTGCATGGTATCAGTACTTATCATAGTGTAATGTCCTCCATACCGGCTGTTCTTAGCCTACTAACGTGTCCTAACATAAAGTTTTTGCTTTCAAGGCCTTTCATTAGGCCAAGCCATTTGTTTCTAACAAGTGCTACTTCGTTGATAATAGTTTCAAAGTCAATAACTTCATCTTCACCGTCAACATACTTTTCAGCATCGCGACTGCTTAATGCTCTTGCATAGTTTTCAAGATACTTTTGAAAATGCTTTTTGCGAATTTTGCGTAACTGTATGTTAAGAAAGTTTAACACTGCTTCTATTTCTTGCAGTTGATTGAACCTGTGTTCAGTAATACCAGGTAAGTTTGCAATGTTACGTTCCAAATGTCCTTTGACACCGCAGTCGTACTTGGCTTCTTGTAATTCGTTTTCGTAAAAATTAATAAACTCAGGTATGTTACCCAAGTCTTGAACCACTCGATTATACCACATGGTTAGTCTTCGTAGTCTTCGTATTCCTCATCGTCATCAAACTGACCTGCATACTCATCGTAACTACGTTTTGTATATGCGTCAATGCCACTGAACTCTTTAATTTCAGTGTCGCCAAGATAGTCTACCAGGATACTCATAAGAGTATCGCTGGCTTCTTGCCTGTCTTTTTGTGGAATATATTGTTTAAGGGTTGAATAAGTTTCTGTCAAAACTTCAACATCAATCGTCATTAGTAGTTTCCTCTTCAAGAGAAATGGCCTGTCCTCGATCTTTATGCGGATTTTTAACTACATCTTCCATAACTTGATCTAAACACCCGTCTTCGTTCTTTTCCCAAGCCTTACGGAATTGTTTGATTTCAGTACCATTTGCTAAGACATATTTAAGCCGATTGCCTTCTTTTTCCAACAAACTCTTGCTTTCAAACAGATCAACTAGCCCACTGTAGGGATTCATGCCTGTTTCGTAAGGAATTTTTACCTGTACGCTTTCAAAAGGCTTGGCATAACGTGTTTTCATAATTTTACAGGCAGCACGAATACCTTTAACTTCTGACACTTTATTGCCGTCTTCGTCCTCTTTGAGTTTGAGTTTACGCATGGCAACTACAATACTACTTGCGTAGATAAAGCCTTGTCCGCCTGAGATCTTGTCGTCTGGGTCGAACATATCTTGACTGGCATAGGTGTGGTTAGTTGCTACTAAACCAATGTTCAAGTCACCAAACATGTTCACGCAGTTACGCACTAATGCTGTTAGTGCCTTAGGCTTACGGCCCATGTCGCCTTTTAGATCACCTGATTCGAACTGATTAACATCAGTTGGTGTCAACATCATGCCCAATGAATCTAATACAAACAATACCTTGGGACGATCATCTTCTGGCAAGGTCTTATATTCTTTAACGAAATCAGTTACTAGTTTAGCAACATCATCAATCATTGCTAAGTTTAGTTTTAATAATTTTGCTTCTGACGTATCTACATTAAGTGCATGCAGCCATTTCTCATCCAAGGCGTTTTCAGTGTCAACTAAGATAACATAGATACCCTGCTCCTGTGCGTTGCGAATCAAGTTACCACTACAGATAAAACTTTTGCCTGCACCTGACTCACCTGCAAATACTGTAACTTTGCCAATTGGCACTCCTCGGTCAAACTGTCCGCTAATCAAATAGTTGAGAGCATAGTTACCTGTACTAACCCAAGTATCTGGATCCCTAAATCCAATACTGATACCGTCAATACTTTTTGTGATTGTTTTTCTAAATTTGCTTACGTCAAATGGTTTTGCCATGATAGTTCCTTATATGTTGTGTAGTATAGCATACTTTGTATAAAAAATGCTAGTAGCCTCTTCATTAAAATCATCCAAATCTAATAAAGAATATAATTTTTTGATTTCATTTAAAAAAGTTTTTTTGTCAAATATTGTACTTTGATCAAATAAATGTGTTGGTATGCTGTTTTAATTGTTCCAAGTAACGACCACTAAAATAATGATCATAGTTGAATTCTATAGTATCTAACTCCATCAAATACATATCATACAGTTCATCATTGTTTAGTTTTGAAAATTTCGAAATCATAGTCACTAATTCGACCAATCTTTCTACTGGGTTTTTTATACTGTCAAATCTATAATCAAATAATTTTGTGTATAATTTAAACCCATAATATTTTTCTATGTGTCGGTGCCAATCTGGTTGTGCATATGATAAAAACAATCCTCTAGTAACGATGCTATACAAAAATTTTTCAGTTACAAACGGATAATAACTTGTAGCCAATGTTTCGCTTACTATATGAATAAAACTTTTAGTTAGTTTATTTTCTAAATTATAGATGTTATTTCTATGATCGTACCGTATGTGACCGAAAGAATAGATTGTTTCATTGAAAGTATCAAAACTTTCGGATAAAAAAAACTTTCTATAAAATTGTTCGCGGTCTTTGCAATAACCAAATATATAGCCTTCTAGTTGATCTAATGAGTAAACAAAATTTTTACTACAATAGTTTTTTTTAAAATATCCAAATTTATAAAGAATAGCCGTTAGTAGTCGTCTGCTTACATGGTCTGAACCGTTAAAACTACATAAAAAATTTTCAATTTTTACTGCCGGGTGATTTTTGTATTTTTTAAAATGTCGAAGATTCAATCTATTTTGTAAATCTACAGAAAAATTTATATCTAAATTCCGATACCTTTCATTAAAGTCATCGGTTATGTACATAATTTTAAATTTATTCTTGATATTACAATCATTTAAATAATTCAATATTAAATTTTCATTATTTTTGTCAAATCCCCCCAAATGATCTACTAACTGTACAGTATGGCTACTAAAATCAATTTTATTATTCAAAATGTTTGAATAATCTTTAGCGAAAAGTTTCATGATGTTTAGAATAAATTTTATGCATGTCTCTAATTAATTTTTCATCAATTTTACCTAGTTTAAAATAATTAAAAATAAAACTTAACTTTGGTATTAATTTTTCTATGTTTAATATATCAGACAAATCTATAAATTGATTATCTAAATTCAATGACTTGTCAAATTCGGAGAACCTGTTAGAATTTGTGTACCAATCTCGGTTTTTATAACTAGAATTTATTGTATCGATTAACAATTGTTTTTCAGATTTACTAAACTTAAATTTATTTTGATATTGTAACACAACAGGCAAAGATGAAAAATTACAGTGCATAGGCGAATTCGGAATGTATAGGATAGAATCCTCAGTTTCTAAAAAATGTTTTTGTTGCAACGCACGTTTAACCCACGTTTGTTCATACTCAGATGTTGTTAAAATAGTAATAACCTTTGCACCATGACAAAAATTAGGGATAATAGGTTTATGAAAAATAATATTTAAAAATAAATTATTCTTTATCGATCCTAAACAACGAGTATCATTATTTACAACTGCATAATTTATATAGTCCTCATATGATACATTATTTCCTCTTTCAAAGCCTGCACTGTACAATTCTGTATTGTAAGGAACCATCGGTTCATTTCGCAAATGTAAAGAATGATTTTCTGGAAAACTTCTTCGAACATATTCAAGTGTAATGCCATGAGTCAGCACTCTATTAGTTTTATTTTTTTGAATTGTTTCAGACCAGTGATCAACAGAATCACTTGTTTGCAATAAAGTACTTAAAAATTTACCAGCAGATCCGTGTGTGAATCGAGTAATAATAAACGGGGAATGATTCATAGATATAAAAAGTAGGGGACCGTCTCCCCTACTGAATTGACACAAGCGACTACTAAATCACTTTTGACGGTTACGAATCATTGCCAAAATATCTTCAGCACGTTGGCTGGAGGGTTTGGCTTCAACTGGAGCCGATGCGACTGGCTCACTTGCTTCTTCTTCTACATCTTCTACTACAGGCGCAGGACGAGGTGCAGGTGCAGGAGCACTTTCGGTACGTGGTGCACTGTCTGCTGTGGAAGTTTGGAACCCTGCAGGCTTGTAGTATGCACCCCAGCGTTCTGCATCATATGCTTCGCCATTAACACTGGCTTCAAACATTTCTTTGATGATCTTCAACTCTGCGTCGCTGGGTTTCTTGGGTAAGAAGTCTCCCAAGTTGTATAGTCCATACTGTTCAATTGCTTGCAATTCATCTTGCGTTAGTGCAGACTCTTTACGAGCCCATGTACTGGTGCTGTAATCAGCATAACCACCTTTGCTAGTTTTCTTGATGTTAAAGTCTAATCCGCCTTCGTAGTCAGTGGGCAAGTTTTCCAGTTCTGGATCCATCAGTGCGTTTTTAACCAAGTTAAAAATCTGCGGACTGATAACAAAACGACGGATTGGATTTTCCGGAGTCTTGTCTTCTGCCATTGGATTGTCACGGACAAAGCCTTGGAAAAGATAACTTTTCTTTTTCCAATACTTACGTCCCATGTCTTCCAAACTGGGGTCTTTAAACCAAGTACGTACTTCTGCCAAAACCGGACAGGCGTCACCATACATTTCTACACAGGGTACCTGTACCACTGTGGGTTTGCTGTCTACCTGACCTTTAACGCCTGCAAAAGGCAAACGGATCATTAGTCGTTCAACCCAAAAGAAAGTGTTTTTGGTGTTTGCGTCGGGGAGGAAACGTACTCGGGCTGTAGTACCTTCTTGAATGTTCCAATGTGCATAAATGCCATTGTCACCGCCCATTGTGTTACCGCTACCGCGGTTTTCTTGACTTGCGAGCTTTGCTCTAATTTCTGCTAAAGATGTTGCCATGATAATGTTCCTTTTTATTTAAGATGGTCTTTGTTGTGCCTAGATATACAACTGCACCTTGCAAGTGTATAACAAATGTATTTAGTCTGTCAACTGGAAAAGTAGATTTTTTCTTAAGCACAGCAGTAGTTTACTGCGCTTTTTGAGCAACGTCAAATTATTTGGCTAAACCTGCCAAACGTTTGATCGAATCTAAATCTTTGGACTCTTCTAAATCTGCTTCAAAATCATCTGCTGTCAGGTTAACTGCATACTTGATGTATTTTTTGTTATTCTTTAAGACTGACTCAAGTTTTTCCATACCTTGGTCAGTAAATGTCTGTGCTTTATGATCCCACATACCTGGAATATCGCTTAGTTTCTCGACAACATTCATAATGCTGCCTTTTTCTTTATCGCTTAATCCAAACATGCCTTCCGCCACACCTTGCTCTGTGCTTTCTTCCATGCCCAAAGAACTGTAAGTACCAGTTTCGTAATCGTTTGTGGTACTGCCATATGTGCCGTAGCCATAATTATAAACAGCCATGGGCGGGAATTTCATTTTGGGATTGTAGGCAGCAATAATGTCTCTAGCACGTTCTACTTCTTGATTGCTTTCAAAGTAGTACTTGCCGTCTAGAAATTTGAATTGGAATCCATTTTCTGTAAACAGTTTGTCTAACACAGCATCACCACCGCTGAAATCAAAGTCACTTTGTTCTGGGTTGGGTGAATTGGCAAACACACTGTCATCGTCATCTTCTTCAATAACACTGTTGGCCCACTGCTCAAATTCTTCGCCTACTCTGTTCTTACGTTCTTCATAGGCACGCTGTACAACAGGCAGTGCATCCATTAAACGCTCGTCAAACACTTTGCGTGTGAACTTTTCTTTCAGTGCTTCTAGGTCAACGTTGTCTAAACTTTCTGTTGCTGTCCATGATTCTTTATAGTTTGTGTAACCTTTTTGTCCCCTGAGAGAAAATAAGTCTCGGTGCAAGGTGCCATAATGATCAACTGCTGCTTCAACCATAGCCATAGTTTCGGCATCCTCAAAAGTTCTGCCACGACAATTACGTGCGAACAACTTAAGGTCAGACATTTCTTTGATCATTTGACCAATGTGTTGTCCGAACTCGTCATGCACTTGTCCGCCGTTCATAACGTGTCTAGCATATGCTCTTGCGCCGTTTAGTGTGGTGCCTTCGGGTAATTTAAAACGTTCGCCTTCAGAATTCTCAATGTAGAGTGCCCTAATATTTCGTGCTCTTGCACCGAGCTGTTGTTCGTCCACTGGCTTGGAATGCCTTGCTATGATTCTCACACTTTCCATCTTTTGATAGGAACTGCGAGTTGTGCCATAAAGTTTGCCTTCGGTTACTTGAATATCGCCTGCGTCATAGACTTCAGCGTCTTTGTTTGCGTGTTTTAGGTCTGCTATGTTTAAGCCTGATTTTGCTATATCTCTGATGTCAAAAGTCATCATGTGTCTTTTTGCAAACAGTCTGATGTCCTTAAGAAAACTGTACCATGCTTGACGTGTCTCAGCGTCCATGCCTTTGTCTATCTCTTGATCAAAATATACCTTAATTGCCTGTTCATCTACTAAACTGAATGTTATGTTGCCATAATTTTCACCGTTGTATGTAAAATCAAAGTTAAAAAATCGTGCCTTAGTAGGGTCGACTGTAGCCTTGGCGTTTTCGTCTCCAATATTAATATTGGTAAAACGGCTACGAATCTTATCAAATAAATTTTCTGAGACTTTTTCTATTTCAAGCATGGTTTAGTATTTATGTTAACTCATTACAAAGGGCATAGGCATTAGAAGTTCTTCACTGGCATCTTTTAGTTTATCGTCTAAATTGGGGTCAAACTCACGTAAAAACGTAGCCATTCTTACTGCTAACAGTAGTGCCATAACTAAGTCGTCATGTTCGCCTATTTTGGCTGCAAATCCGCTGCCCGATGCCACAAACACTTTAAGTTCGCTTACTAATGATTTACTAGCCAAAAAGATTTTTTTGCTTTCCACAAGATTTTTTAGTTTAGCGCAAGCAGCCAATTTATTTCTGTTTGTGGTATTAAAGCCTTTTCTGTATCTACGGGCTGCGCCTGCTTTTACAGGTTCACTAAGGAATATACCTCTGATATTTTCTTCACCATATTCAGCAATAGCCACCAGAGTTGCTTCGCCGATGGTGTTGTTTTCAACACTATAGTAAACGTCATTGTCTGTGCCAGCAGTTTCCACTAGTGTTTTGGTAATTTCTGCCAATATTTTTACCTGTTGCTGTATAGGAGTTTTATTGTGTTGCCATTCTGCTACCTGTTTCATCGTAGGCAATTCAAGCACCTGCATGGCAGCATAGTCCCCGCCCGTGCCTAAACTCGGGTCTAAACTCACTACATAAGTTTTACCTCGTTCTGGTTGCTTATACCAACGAACCTGTCCTTGTTTTTCCAAAGGTTCTATACCAGCCATTTCAGTTAGTACGATAGGATTAATCAGTGTTTCATCAAAGATAATAAACTCGCATTCCATTTCACGTCTGAATCTCTCTTCGCCTAACTGTGCTCGTTGTTCTATCTCCCACTTTTCATCTCTGTCAGGATGTTCTTGCCAACGACTCCTGAATGCTTTGAATCCATTAATGCCTAATTCTGTTTCATTGCCGTATTCGTCCAGGCATTTGTTTGCCTGTCTCCAAATAAGTGCAAATTGGTCTTCGTCACTGTTTGGCGTGCTGGTAATGATACATTTACCACCTGTGGCCAGTGTGGGACTAATGGATGTCCAAAACTCTTTGGCAATGCTGGGTCTCACAAACGCAAACTCGTCGCAGTACAGTAAGGAAATACTCATACCACGTCCTGTATTTTCTGTAGTTGTTGCACTTACAATACGAGATCCGTTGTCAAAATCTATGCTGCCTTTGTTATAACTAGTAACACCTGCACGTATAAAGTCTGGCACGCTCTCATATCCATAACGAATACGTTGCATAATTTCCTGTGAGCCTGTGTACTTATGTGCCGCTACCAAAATAGTACTGTCGGGCACAAACATGGCATACCAAAGCAAGTAGCCAGCAGCAGTTGTTGATTTTCCAGTTTGCCTAGGCATCAAACTAATACTGTATCTAAAACCGTGATAAGTGTCTACCAATCTTTTTTGATATTCAAAAGGCTTATACAACATTCTACCGCGGGTTGGATGTTGTATGTAAAAATAGTTGTCAAGAAAATACTGTGGTCCTGTTGCAGGATCAGCACATCGTGCAATTTCTCGTATCTGCTGTTCTGTATAGGACTCAACACTGTTTGGTTTTTTGATTAAAACAACTTCCAAACTTTTTGCCATATCTGCTTGCTCTTTGTTAGTAAATACTATATAATAGATATTTATGAACTAACCCCATGAGGTTTTAATTGTCAACTACGCTACTATTAAACAGCGATTACAATCCAATTAGTGTACTACCCCTAAGTGTCGTTAGTTGGCAACACGCTATCAAACTTTATTTTTTGGATAGAGTAACAATTTTAGAAGAATACGAAGACTGGGATATTCACAGTGAATACATAACTATGAAGGTTCCTGCTGTCTGCGTTACCAAAGATTATTTTAAGTTTAAAAAGGCTGCAAAGTTCAGTCGCTCAAATGTATTTTTGCGTGATTTGTATCAATGCCAATATTGTTCAGATACGTTTGAAGCAAAAGAACTAACTATTGACCATGTGGTACCCAGAGCAGAAGGTGGGAAAACTGTCTGGGAAAACTGTGTAACTGCTTGCAAGCCCTGCAATCATAAAAAAGGCACTAAGAATTGGAAACCATTGCGGAAACCGTTTAGGCCTGATCACTTTCATTTAATTAACAAATGGAAAATGCGAGCAGTGCATGTGCCGCACGATAGTTGGTATCAATATTTGGGATTGACTGTGCCCGTTAAATAGGACGTTCGCCTGTCATATATGGCTTAGAGAACCAAAGTTTAAACCAGGCATCAGTTCCTGGTTTAATTTTATGTTTTTTCATTAGTCGAGATTTTTCGGTGCCAGTGTAACTCATGTTCTTTTCATGGACAGGCGTATATTCTTGCCATTGAGGACGATTAGCGATGCCTGCCAGCATTTTAATTTCTTGTACTTCGTCCATTATACGCCGTATTTGTTTTTCTTTGGTTTTGCTACGGGACTCTTCTTGTTTACAGAACCCAATTCCAAACTACGCAAGTCGCCCTTGTTAATGTCGGTGTACTGACTGCCCATTGCTTTGTAAGCAGCCATTAACATGTCTTGTTCTTGTTGCGTTAGTGGTGCAGCAATATTGAATCTTCCTGCCCAACTTTCTGGATCTACATGATCAGGTATTTCATCTACACCGTTGCTGCAGGCTGCTGCCAACATAACACGATATAGTTCATACACTCTATCCCTTGCATTTATGTCTTGGAATCTGTGTAAACCCCGTGTGGCTTCTTGCTGACGTGCTGTAATATCAGCTTGATCGATTGCTTCAGTAATTACGTCTTTAATTTTCATATTACCACTTACGGCATGACCAGTAGCGTGCTTTATGCTTTGGTCCTGGATTAGTGTCGCAGTGATGTCTTGCTCTAAAACTCTTGCGACGTTTGGGATTAGATTTTTTAATACGCATGTTAGGATCACCAAAGTTAACTTTAACTACGTTACCTTTGGGGTTCTTTACATACACTTTAAACTTCTTAACATCACCCTGCATAGGTTTGTTAAGTTGTACTTTGCGTCCTTGGTATTCTGCTTCTAACAAGGCACCGCTTACACCCAACAATACCAGTGCTTTTTCGTCTGCTTCAACGACAACACCATCATCCATAAAATCTATTACACGACTTTCGATTACAAAGTCGTCAAACTCAATATCAAAACTGTCGTCAATACTAATAGATTCTAAGAATTGAGTTGCTCTCATTTTTGTACCTTTAGTGCTTCGTATTCTTTCATTAGATCCATGCCCATGTTGCCGAGATCTTCAACTTCTTCTTTCATTGCAAGTGGGTTGTCACTAAATCTTGCAGCGCCGTCTTTGTGCATCTTTTTC
>Ga0070746_10001790_pt1 | contig 12753 bp, 21 predicted proteins | sample VirMetDEL_Mar_21_FD_77016 | JGI IMG/M metagenome (GOLD analysis project Ga0070746, IMG submission 77016) | Aqueous microbial communities from the Delaware River and Bay under freshwater to marine salinity gradient to study organic matter... | ecosystem: Environmental > Aquatic > Marine >... | reverse complement strand
TATCTGCACGACCGTCGCGCTCTCTGAAGGACTTTATTTTACTCGATCCAACGACGTCTTTCAGGTCGAAGTATGAGGGTGATCTGCTGAGAACCCCACCTGCTCACCACAGGAATTACCGGGACGGGCAATGCCGCCTATGTCTGCAGGGCTACTTGCCTCTGCCCATCTTTCTATTGAGCCGGGACAGTTCCCGCTTCTCAAGTTTAAGCGCTCGCATACGTGCCTTCTCCATCAGACGCTGAGTAATCTCCTGCAACGTCTCCGGCTCTCTCTTTATATATACGATTCGCTTTTCCATTGTTTGATCTACACCCGTCGGAGCCATGCTCTGCCTGGTTGTACCTGCAATATAAGCATTTGTGAAGTCTTTGTCAAGACCCCCAGGGCGAAATAAAGCAAATAAAGTTTTCCACATTTTGGATAAGGTTATCCACAAGTTATCCACAATTAGACAAAGTTTTCCACATAAGAGAAAGGGCCGCCCCTCTTTCGAAGGACGACCCGATCTCTGGTGGGATTCTTATTCCAGAACGTGCTATACAATCATCTTTGTAGTGTGGGTGGCTGCTATTTTGTTGTTCACAGGAGCCCCTGATATTAACAACAAGATCCGCCGCTAGTCGTAGTCTGCCCTGGCTATGATGAACTCGGCTATCTTGCGTCGCTCCTCCGGCGTGCAGTATGCCAGGATCTTCTTTATCTCGTTATATGCCTCTAGTGCGTACAGCGTCATGGCTCCCTCGCCGGTTTTATTATGGGTCGATGTGGTTGCGGGTGCGGAACAGGCGGCGGTAGAACACCTCGTGGAACAGCCCAAACAGCCCCCACATGAGCAGCCCGTAGAGCCAGGACTTGCCGTGCATCACAGCGACGTATGAGAACATCCCTATGAGCAGTACCGCCTTCGCCGTGTGCCAGAAGTCGATGAGGGTGACGAACGGTGTGTATGTCCACCACTTCCTGCTGCCGTCCTCGTGGTACTTTACGCGCCAGTTGTTGCGAAACCATTGCCCGTAGGGCTTGAGCCACGCGTTGAAGTAGTTGGCGTCCATTGCGTCCATGCAGAGCGCCACAAACAGGGTGAATCCGATTAAGTGCAAGAAGTCAATCATGGTCAGTTACCCCTCTCTGTCATCATGCCCTTGAGGATGAGCATATAGCCAATGATGTCGTGGATGGCGTCCTCGAATCCCTCGCCCTCCACCATGAGTTCGCCGCGCGAGATGTACGTGCGTAGGCGCTGCATCTTGTCCTGTACACGGATCATCAGCCCCACCTCCGGCTCTACGCCCTCGAGCGTCGCCAGCCTGAAGTTGCTGAACGGATCTTCCGTCCCGGCTGTGTAGTCGTTGTTCTTCTGCCGGACCATCTCCAGCACCTCCCCGAGCGTCTCCCCGACGAGGTATATGTATTCTTGTTTGCCCATCATCTGTTTTCACCTTGCTTGTGCTTGTTCTCCCACTCGTCAGGCTGCCTGAACATCAATCCTATCAGCAATAGCGACACCATTGTGCCGATTATGGCGGCAAGTAGGATCAATGCGACGTAGATAGGGTAGTTGTGGTCCATTTTCAGCGCCGGCGAAGCCCCAGAAACGCTTTCAGGCGGCTTTTGAGCCCATTTACCCAGTTTACTACACGATCCTGCTCCGGAGTGGTCATCGGCTCGCCCGAAATGGCCAATTCAATCTCCGTGAGTTGCGGTAGAGGCCTATTTTTCACTTTTTTCATTCGCTTTTGCCCGTTTTTTGCCGATTTCGCCGCGCAACCAGTCGCGGATATGTCTAGGAACGTAGTTTTCGCTGTGCGGGTTCTTCATACTGGGCTGTACCCATGCAGAAGGCCAGTACCAGGTGTTATCGCTTGCCATATAGCACCTCCAAGAGTTCATCGATGAGATTCTCTGCTTCGCCGTCGTCGTAGCCTACGGCTTCCAGTACGGATTGGTCCATGCTCTCACGTATCGCGCCAATGGCAACGTATGCGGTCTGCTCGGCGGACGCGATGTCGTTTTCTTCCGCCATTGATCCTACGACAGATCCACACAGGATGGATGCAACAAGGATCATCTGGACTGGGTTTGCGATTTCGTCGGCCTCAAGAGCCTCAAGGACGTCGTGGGACGCTTGGAAGCACGCCTCCATCTCCTCCTCTGAGAGCGACCGCATCATGCTGGCTAGTATTGGGGTATCCATAGTTTCCTCAGACGCCCCTCCCCCGGGACGAACCCGGGGGGGTAGGGCAATATGTTTAGATCAGAAGGGGAGGCTGTCTGTGAACGCTGGCTGCTGTGCCTGTGGCTGGGTCTGAGCCTGAGGCTTGCTTGACTGCTGCCCATCGCCCATGCGCGGACCGAAGTCAATGGAGAACGCTTTTACAGCAACCCGGTTGACGTTAACGCCCTCCTTGTTTGTGTACGAATCGTCTACCAGTTTCCCGGTGACAACCGCATACGATCCTTTTGTGAGGAACTCGTTGGAAAGTTCCGCGAGGCGACCCCATGCCGTGACTGACAGCCACAGCGTCTGGTCTTTACCGGCGTCTACCGCCATGCGAAGCGAGGTTACGGCGTCCCCGCCCTGCGTATGACGGAGTTCAGGGTCTGCGCCGAGGCGACCGCTAATTGTGATAGAATTAACTGATGCCATGTTCAATGCCCCCTCCGGGGCGTGTTTCGTTGTGTTACAATGGCTACAACACGGTGATCTCGATCTAGTTCCACGAAAAATGTGAAGAAAAAATGAAGAGGGGGGTTGACAAAGAAAAAACAATTCCGTATCTTCCGTCCTATGGCTACACAAAGAGGACTGAAAACCTACGACCAGTTGACGCCGCAGCAGCGAGAGTTCGTTGACGGAATCGTTGAGCGTGGGCTAACGAACGTAAAAGCGTACGAGGAAGCCGGGTACTATGTGGGCCCGAGCCGTAACGCCGTACACCAATCTGCCCATAAGATCCGGTACAACAAGCACGTTGACCACGCGATCCGTGAGCGGATGAATAAACTGGTGATGAGCAAAGAGGAAGCACTTGCGCGGCAGACAGCCGCCGGGCGCTTTAACATTGCTGATGCCCTTGAGGTGGACGCGCTTGTATGCCCGCATTGCGAGCAGGAGATCCACGAGGAGGGTCATGCGCGCATTAACGTGAAGAAGTTGAAGGAGATGGGGCTCGCTCACCAGATCAAGAAGATCACGTACGACCGCAATGGCAACCAGATCATCGAGTTCCGCGATGTAGACCAGGCGCAAGACAGACTCCTGAGGGCTCATGGAGCATACCAGACGCAGGCTGAACAGGAGGTCGGCGGACTGGCTTCGCTCATGGCCAAGGCGCTCGAGATGAGGCAAAAGAATACGCTCGGAGAGGGCGAAAATAGCGACTCACCATAGTATCACCAGTGATGTCATCGATGGTATCAAAAATAAACCATCCGATGGTATCAAAACTGAAACTTCTTATAACTGAAATAATCCTTAAGAGTCTCTAAATAATATATCACTTGAGCGATTTGAAGAACATATCTGGAGACGACCTGACGGCACTCGCTGAGAGCCTAGCGGATCCTGTTTTCTTCGCACGCAACGTCATCGGAGTAGAGCCATGGAGCAAGCAGGTAGAGTTGCTCAAAGCAGTAAGGGACCACGACAGGGTAGCAGTACGCTCAGGTCATAAAGTTGGAAAATCTATGACGGCCGCCATGCTTGCGCTCTGGTGGTGTATTACGATGCCAGACGCTCGTGTGCCGATCACATCTGCATCCTTCCAACAGGTTGTTAAGATCCTGTGGCGCGAGATCTCCTCCATGTACCGGCAGGCAAACCTCAATGTCCCGCTCGGCGGAAACCTGTATAGAGACCCTGCCAGCGGACTTGTATTCCCTAATGGCAATGAGATCTTTGGTTTTTCGACGGACCAGCCTGAGCGTGCCGCTGGTATCTCCGGTGAGAACCTGCTCTACATCATTGACGAGGCGTCAGGTGTAGACGACAACGTATTTGAGGCTATGGAGGGTAACATGGCCGCCGGCGCCAAGATGGTGCTGTTCAGCAACCCGACGCGGATGGTCGGCACGTTCTTCGATGCCTTCCACGGCAAGAGCCGGTTCTGGAAAACCATTCACATCTCCAGCCAGCACAGCCCGAACGTTACTGGCGAGCGCGAGATCAAGGGTCTGGCGGGTCCGAAGTGGATCGAGGAGAAGCGTGATGAGTGGGGCGAGAAGTCGCCGATGTTCCAGGTCCGCGTAGAGGGCAACTTCCCCGGACAGGGCGACGACTCTGTTATCGGCCTTGCCCTTGCAACTGAAGCGCAAATGCGCCACAAGAACGCCTCTACGGAGGGGCAACTCAGAATAGGGATCGACCCTGCCCGCTACGGGGAGGACGAGACCGTAATCTGGCCTGTCAGAGGAACAAAAGCGCTTGATCCCGTATACGGAACTGGGTGGAACGGTGCGCAGATCGCCGCCGAGACCTTCAACCTTGTAGAGCGCCTGCGGAGGCCCACGGATGACAAAATACCAGTTAAAATTGACGTTATCGGACTCGGAGCAAGTCCAGAGGACTTCTTTGGGTTCTTTAAAGAACGCCGCGAGGCTTCTGGTGTGGTTATCAGGCCCGTCAACGTCACCCACGCCTCTGAGAAGCCTGACGTATACGCAGACCTGAGAACGCAACTGTGTTTTGACTTGAGGGATTGGCTGGAAGAGGGTGGCTGCATCCCGAACGACGAAAGACTGATTCAGGAGATCGTTTCTGCCACGTACGAACTCGATGCCAAGGGCAGGAATCGCGTCACCAGCAAGAAGAACGAGCGCAAACTCCTCGGGCGCAGCCCCGACAGGAGGAACGCGCTTGAGTTAGCAATTTACGAAGCCGTCCCCAAACGTAATATCGGAGGGGGATATTTCCCTGTATAGAAAATGCAAGAACTCTGGGTAGACTACCGCCATCCCGAATACGACGAAGAGAAGCGCAAGCGCAAGTTCTCTCGGGACCAGTATAGCGGAGAGGCGTTAGAAGTGGTCCTCAACGAGGCCAAGAAGATGGCGCACGAGCGTGCAGTCGTCTCTGCCATTGATGGCGATGATGGAGAGTCGCCCGGTGTGCGCGTTTACGACTCCCTCGGTGCAAACAAGTACGGCACGTACCTGAAGCGCCGCTCACAGGGTGAGATGGGCGCCGCGTTTGCAGAGCGCGCAGCCATCACCCGCTTCCCCTCCCACTACGCAGCCCTTGTCGACTCTATGATCGGCGGGGTTTTCGCAGTTGAGGGCAAGGCTTACAGAGAGTTCGATGGGCCGCTTGGCTCCCCCGACGACCCGATGGACCCGATGTACCACTTCCTGCGGGACGTGGACGGGACGGGCGTCAACATGGAGTCCTGGCTCATCTCTGCTGGTCAGCGAATGGTCGTTGACAACTGGTTCTGGTACCGCGTTGATCGCGTAGGTCCAGACGACCCCATCCGTGCGTATTGGGTGGATCCCGATACCATCCTGAACTGGAGGGAGGAGGGTGGCGTTCTCGTAGAGGTCCTGCAGAAGGAGATGCGCTACGAGCAGGAGTCCCTGATGGAGAAAGGCGTGTGGGTCAAGTATTACCGCCGCTGGACGCTCGACGGTTGGGAACTATACCGCGAGTACGAGGAAGATGGGGACCGCCAGGTAGTCCTGGTTGCTGATCAGCAGTTCGCATTCCCGTTCTACACGGATTCGTCCCGCACGCGCCGCCGCCTGCCTTTCGGGCGCACGCGCCTGCCGCTGGACCGCTACGTCGGCTACCAGATGGCGCAGGACCACAATATGCTGTACAACCTGCTGTCTGACGCACGCTGGAACTTCCGCGTGATCAACCACCCCCGCCTGACGGGCGACGTGGAGGACAGCCAATGGACGCGCAGCCTTAACGCTATTATGGAGGGCGTCAATGCCATGCAGGGCGATTGGCGCTACATCAGTCCAGACGCAAATAACGGGCACACGGCGTATAAGGTGTATTCGGAGGAGACTAGACAGTTCTACATCTCGAATCACCAGCGGATGAACGCAGCCAGCATCGAGCGTAGTGCGACGGAGGTTCTCTTCGACGAGGCCTCTGGTCGCACCGCGTTCTTGCGTATCTACGCCTCAGCCATCGACGAGGTAGAGAACGACCTCTACTTCCTGGCAGCCCAATGGGAGTCCCCGGAGTCTCCAGCATCTTGGTACGGCACCTACGTCAAGCGAAGCAGCGACTTCAAGCCTGTTGACGTACAGGGTCTTATCAAAACGCAGGCTGACGCCTTTGCTGCGGTAGCCAACCACCTCGACGTACCGAGCGCTCTGCAGTTCGCACGAGAAGGGGCCGTAGACGGCCTCAAGGAGAAAGAGGTACGCGAGGTACCACCCTCACCTCCGCGCTCGTTAGAGAGGCAGCCAGAGGCCTCTGAGGAGGAACTTGAGCAAGACATGGCAGACGGAGAGCCGGAACAGTCATAATCCCCCCGCCAAACCGGCGATAATCAATGAATGAGTTGGACTTCATATCACAAAGCCTCCTCCGGATCGAGGAGAAACTCGACACCGAGTTAAAAGATCACGAAACCAGGATCTCAACTATGGAGGGTGGCGTAAGAATGTTGCGCTTCGTAGTGGGCGTGATCATCGGCATTGTATCAGTAGTAGTGGGGGTAGTTGCTCTATGACGTACGAGTACAAGTACAAAGACACGGGAGAGATTGTAGAGGCCGGCGAGTATGGGCTCAAGGAGATCAATGGTCGTCCTGTGAGCAGGGTATACTCGACATCCTTCTCGCTGAGGGGCGGCGGGTGGCATCACACGGAATATCCGGGCAAGGGCCACACCACCCTGCGCGTTGAGGGCGGTCTAAACTACAAAGAATAGAAAGTTTTTTTACTTTGGGGGTTGACAAGGATTCATTAATTCTTTATATTCCCCTGATATTGGCCTTCCCTCCTGGGCCATCCGTACCGGCGCGGAAAGTTAGGAGGAGATAAATGCCGTGTAGCGTGCTTCCTTAGCACATAAAACAAGAAGTGAAAATGGAAATCGTTGTCAAGACAGACGACGGCTTTGAGCCCCTTCCAGAGGATCGGGTAGTTCTTTCAAAGTCTGAGTTGGAAACTGGATTCGTCCCTAAGAGCGAGGTGTCCGAAAAGTACGTTGCGAAAGCATCGTTCGAGGACCGCCTCAACCGGGCCGTCTCCAATCAACTGGAAAAAGCCCACGAGCGCGAAGATGTTGTCGCCCGCGTGCTTGAGACCCATACGCCCCCAGGGGCCGACATTGACGCCGCAAAGGAGCAATGGGAGAATGGGCGTTTCAAGCCGCTTGCGGATAAATATGACAGGCTTCGTGGCAGCCTTCGCAACGCAGAGGTTAATGCTACTGCCGCGGAGGTTTTCGACGAGCAGTACACGAGGCCGCTGCCTAACGGCAAGCCCTCGCCAATGCAACTCGCTCTGAGCGACCAGTTCGAGTACAACGAGGAATACGGCTATGTTGCCGCGGTAGACGCCGCCGGTAACTTTATCCAGTCCAATGACCCCACCAGCGCCAAGCCATTCCGTGACGTCAGCGAGCAAATCGGTGCATTGTCTGAAGATCCGGCATGGGCACCCTACCTCAAGCGCCCCGCGAAAAACGCAGGCGGAGCGGGAGAGCCGGGTAAGGCAGATGCTAAGGCTGACGTTCAGGATCCACGCGAGTTGGACTCCGCTGGCCGTCAGGCCTGGATCAAGGCTAATGGGATCAAGGCTTGGATGGATCTTATCTCTTAACCTAACAACAACCGGAACAAACAATGGCTATCGGTAAAGCATCGAACTTCGTCATCAACGACGACCTGTTCGACACTATCTTCATCGAGCAGATCAACCAGAACGTTAACGCGTTCAACGCTGCTTCTGCTAACTCTATCCGCTTCGTAACGCAGATGCTGGAGGGCGACTACGCAAAGACTCGTTTCTTTGATCGCCTGACTGGTGGTGTTGCACGTCGCGACACGACCTCCGTCTCAGCCGCTACCGACACCGCGCTGACGATGGACGAAGTAATCTCCGTCAAGTGCTCGCGCGCCTTCGGCCCGTACGCACAGACGCTGGATGCCTTCGAGAAAGCACAGATCTCCTCCGAGCAGATGACGAGCAACCTCGCTATCATGTTCGCTGACGAGTTCCTGAAAGACGCTCTGAACACGGGTCTTGCCGCTGGTGTTGCTGCTCTGAAGCAGTCCACGGGCAGCCAGGACCTGCTGCTGGATTACAGCGGTACGGGCGATCTGGCTCACGCTGCTCTCGTTCAGGGCCGCGCCAAAATGGGCGACGCTTACGGACGCATCAAGGCATGGGTCATGCACTCCAAGCCGTTCCACGACCTCGTAGAGGCTCAGTTGTCTGTTGCTTCTGGCAACGTCGCTGACTTCGTTATCTACGAAGGCAACGCTGGAACTCTTGGCCTCCCTGTCATCGTTTCTGACTCTTCGTCGCTCGTCCTCGACGCTACGACGGACAACTACTACACGCTGGGTCTCGCTGAGAACGGCATCGTAGTTACCGAGTCTGAGAACCGCCGCATGGTTTCCGACCTGATTACTGGTCTGGACAACCTCGTAATGCGCGTACAGGGCGAGCACGCCTACAACGTCGAAGTCAAAGGCTTCTCGTGGGATACCGCCAACGGTGGTGCTAACCCGACGGCAGCCACCATCGGCACGGAAACCAACTGGGATTCTGTTGTCGCCAGCGACAAAGACAAAGCAGGTGTAGTCATCCAGACGACCTAATGAGACAAGTTGCTGTAATACTGTGTAAAGGTACTCCTACTTCCGAGGAAGTGGCTCTGAGGGATCAGTTGGTCTCTCAGGGCTACTCCGCTCGGGTAGTCTCGGCTCCGCCCCGTAAGGTGGACCGGAGGGAGCGGGAACGCTGTAACGTTGCCTACTCCTTCCACAAGGATCTCCTCGATGGGTACAGCAACGCTGAATTGGTTCTACCGGGGGGCGTCCAGGCGGCGTCCTCCGGTTTTACCATCACCCGGCGCGGCAGGTGGTTCTATGTCAACGACGCTGATGGCAATCAGGTCAACGACAAGGGGCTGTCTGAGGAAGATGCCACGAAACTAATGAGTGAGTTATAATATGGCTATTGGCGACTGGGATAACCTGGCACTATCTGATTCCACGCTGAAGGGCATTGCCCCCGTGGACCTGCGTGACCCCGAGTTCGGATACTACGACACGGACGCCGCTACTGCCGAGTATGTGGCTCACGCGAAGGATTATATTGAGACGAGGCTGGTGGGTTCTGTGCCGCACCTGATCGTCAAGGCCGATGGGCCAAACGAGTTTATGGATGCCGTCACGACCATCACGGAGGTTTCCGGTGTGGTTCAGCGCGTTCTGGCGCTGGCATTCTTGATGCACTACTACGCGCAGGAGCGCTTTGGTGCAAGTGACCTATACGACATTAAGCGTGAGGAGATGAAGGCTGAGTTCGAGCAGGCGTACAACGCCCTTGTTAACTACATCCAGTTGGATCAGGACTTCATCGACGCCATCGAGGCGACGGCTGACGCAGACCTCTCGCAGTACAACGACCAAGTATACGTAGGATGATCCTCAGCGAAGCGGCATTGGCGGCGTATGACAGGGTAGCCTCGGGCGTAGCCCAGGTTATTGCTGTGGTTGCTAAGAGTGGGGCTGCTCAGATCAAGAAGCAGGCTCAGTCTGGCGTGGACCGTAATGGTCGCCGCATGGTGGACTATAAGCCATCCTACGCTAAGGTGAAGGGCAGCAGCGTCAACCTGACGGGCAACGCACGCACGCGCCGCGGGGCTAAGAAGAAGCCCATGCTGGACGACATCATCTTCGACGCCCCCGCCTTTTCCCAGTTTAGCCGTGGCGATGGTCGCTTTCGCGATACTGGCACGGGCCGCTTCACGAAGGCTGAAGGCAACATCACATTCGGATCCGAGCGAAACTCGCGCATAGCGGGTGCCATCATTGAGGGACGCGCAGGAAGGGGCAGCATGGCTGGACCCCGCGACTTCTTTGGCTTGGAGCCACGCTGGGTTCAGAAGAACGTCGACAAGGCGTTCGGCAGTATGTTCTCCGGTGCTACGGCGGGACTCAGAAACCAGCGACTGACCATTAAAGGACTCTAATGAGTTACACTTCATCAAACGACATCTTCGAGGTATTTGCGGGTCAGATCGACCAGCACCTCCGCGGCAGCATTGACGGCGTCATCATCTTCGATGGCGACCTGAGCCAAGCGATTGAGCAGCGCCTCAACGAGTCGGGCCTCGGCGACACGACGGTATTCGTCGGTCTACCTGAGAGCACCGCAGAGCGCCTGGATGGCTGCGGATTGCCTCTTAGAGAGACGATTGCCGTTGACGTGTACATTGTTGTCAGGGCGAAGGGAAGAAGCCGCTACGGGGCAGACAGAGAGCGCCTGTGGGACATCACGGACAGGATCGTGCACGACGTATTCACCTGCGACAACAGGACGCCTGAGTTCAAGGAGAAGGTGTACGGACTTAAGTTTCAGAGGAGGGCCCGTATGCAGGCGGCAACGCCTGAACTCCTCGCCAATCGAGTAGAGTTCACAGTAGAAGGAGCACTCTAATGGAGAAAATCACGGTAGAGAAGCCAGTTCGCATTTGCGTTCGCGGCAGAGAGAAACTGATCCGCGCTGGGTCTGTCGTTAGCATCGACAAGCGCAGGGTGGATTACTACGGGGCATACCCCATTGTGGTATCGCCTGATATAGCAGAACAATACCTCGGCTACACACCAGAAGTTGAGGAAGAACCTACAATAGAGGAATACAATGGCGAGTAACACTTGGGATCCCGGCCCCCAGCAACTTACACAGGTTGTAATCAATGACGGGGTGGCTACAACCATCAACGCCAGCCTCATCGAGGGCTTCAGTCTTGAGACAGAGAAGGACGCCTACGATTCGGCTATTGGCATCTCGTTTGATCGTGGATACACGACCAAGACGGGCTCATTTAACTGCATGGACTACACGGCTGTCTCCGCCCTCGAGGGCATGATGACGGATCGTGACGTCGTTACGGTTACGAGCACATACGCAGACGCTACGACGCAGGCTATCAGCAACGCCACCGTACAGGTGAGCCCGCTGGTCAACCTGGTGCCTGACGTGTGCGAGGTGTTCATCCAGACCTCCGACGGGGACTACACGAGTTTCGAGTCGGGCGCTACGGCCCTCGGCATCTCGATGTCTGAGCCATCGTTCGAGTTCGACTACCCATTCGACGGCACGGACGGCTGCGGTCGCCCTTACTTCGGTGGTCTTTGCCGCGCTACGGCAGAGTTGGAACTGCCCGGTATCCGCGGGGCCCGCACGGACGTATACGCAGCAGCATACGCCTTCGAGGGCACCGCTGTTGACGTCGGCTTCAAGATGCCTAACGGCAAGTATCTCATCATGGAGAACGTCTACGCGTTCGTCAACTACGGCTCAGAGGACACCTCGGGAGTGCGTACTGTTCACCTCCGTTTGCAGGGCGTTGCCTCCGCTTGGTCGTCCATGATTAAGTACACAGACGGCGCTGCCGCGCCTGATACAGACGCTTGGGGCACAGTCACAAACAGCGTCCACCCGGGGAACAAGTTCTCTGGTTGCATGGTATCATTTGTCGGAACTGACTACGTGGAAGATGACGGCGCAGGTGGCGGCGTAACTGACTTCACGAGCGCCTAATAACAAGACAAAAGAGGGATAACGATGGCGGATATTGATTACAATGCAGCCATGAACGGTGATTACACGCCGAAGGTAGGCGACAGGTATGAGATCTCTCCGGGAAACTGGGGGACCATGCCTGCGCCCACCCTCGGGCTTCAGAGTCGCTTGCAAGCGATGGCTGATGAGGAGGCTACTGACATCAAGATGGCACGCGCCATCCTTGTCGGCACAAAAGGGTTTGACGACGACGACGCAATCTTTGGTATGGCTCAGGCGGTGGTGCTTGATTTTTTTACCTTGGTGCAGAAGATCGCAAACAGGCTGACAAGCGGCTTCGGTCCATTAGACCAGCAGAGCCAAGAAACCCAGGCGTAACAGTAGCCTCCTGGGCTAAGCAGTTTGAGGCGGGGGAGGACGGAGCGGTTCTCCTCTGCCTTGAACTTGCTGGTAATGACCCCCTTCGTGCAAGAGAACTCGAGGGGTGCACACTCACAGAAATCGCCCGCGCATGGCAGAACAAGCAGCGTCATGTTGAGGGCATAGGCTACAAAGTTAAGAGGAAGTAATGGCCCAGCAGACCATAGCAGTCAACCTTATTGGTAACTCTACTGCCCTCACGGGTGCGCTAAGGAAGGCGAGCACGTCATGGCGGGAACTTGACGTTGCTATGGGCAAGGTCATGCGTGGGCAGGTCCAGTACAACGGAGAACTGGGTCGCTTCACCAACTCCAACGGCAGGATTGTAACCAGCCTCGGCGGGATGCGAAAGCGTCTTGAGGAGGTTAAGTTGGAGAAGCAGCGGCTAGCAAAAACAGTCCGCGCCCTATCAAATGAGTTCACACAGGAGGAGTTGGAGATACTCGGCCTCACCGACGCAATGCGGCAGGCCAACGCCGGTATGCGCGGCGTCCACACCTCCGCTGGCTCCGCACAGTTCGCTGTAACATCCCTCGGGCAGGCGTTTGCCGACTCTGGCCAGTTCGGCATGGGTATGGCTCAGGGGTTCCGGGCTATCAACAACAACGT
>Ga0070746_10001786_pt1 | contig 12758 bp, 9 predicted proteins | sample VirMetDEL_Mar_21_FD_77016 | JGI IMG/M metagenome (GOLD analysis project Ga0070746, IMG submission 77016) | Aqueous microbial communities from the Delaware River and Bay under freshwater to marine salinity gradient to study organic matter... | ecosystem: Environmental > Aquatic > Marine > Coastal... | reverse complement strand
CTGCCATTTGAGAATTTTATTTTGAGATCAATAAAATATCGATGAGCTCTTTTATCGGTAGGACATACATAGGGCACTATAACTTCTTCGGATGACCAACCAATTACGTCATCACGTTCTTCACACCACTTAAAAGCCTGTCGTTCCCAAAGAGATCTATAAGTTACTTTAGTTGCATCACCCATATACTTCTTAGGCTTTTTAATTGTGTATTTGCCTTTGTAAGTCTTTGCCATTTTGCCTTATAAATAATCATAACTACTCTTAACAATATTTATACCTGAGGCTAGAATGGCATTTAAAGCACCATTAGTATTTCCAAGCAATTTATACACCACCGGAGCTGGCTATGTAACTTTTACTGCTTACGATAAAGATGGTGGGTCCATTGGCCATTGCGCACTGTATATGCCACCAGGCGTTTCTTTTGCAGATGGCGCTGGTTATTCCACATTTGATATGGGCCCTCTTGGAGCTGATATTGCCGCTGGTATTTCTGGCGGGTTAAACCAAGATGCTATTAAAAGCGTATTAGATAGTGCAACTGGTGCTGCTAATAGTAACTCTGATTTAAGAACCATTATGGCTGGTAAGATGATTCAAAATGCTGCAATGGTTCCTGGCGCAGATAAAGTTTCTGACATTTACCAACAATCAAAATCTATTGCAATTAATCCGAATACTACTACTGCTTTTCAAAACATGAATATTCGTTCTTTTGTATTTAACTTTAAATTAGTTCCAGATAATCAATCTGAATCTGCTGATATTAAAATGATTCAAAACTTTTTCCGTGAGCTAATGTACGCTGACACTGCAGGCCAAGGTTATCTATTAAGCTATCCAGCAAAGTGGAAGATTAAATTTAAGAATAGTCTTTCAAATGAAAATCCATATTATCCAAAAATTTATGAAAGCTATTTAACAAACTTTCAAACTTCATTTAATAGCTCTGGACATTTACACCATCGTGATGATGCTCCAACTGAAGTGGATATTTCTCTTACGTTCCAAGAAACTCGTGTTCTTACACAAGCCGATATTAGAGGATTGTTATAATGCCACATTATTTTAAAAACTTTCCGATCACGTCTTACAATTTTAAAGATGACCCAAACGCAAAAACCGTTGTTGTAGATATTTTTCGTAACATTCGTACTGATGTTAAAATTGACGACGCGTCTGCATATACATTTTATGAGATTCAAGAGAATGAAAGACCTGATCAGATTTCCCAAATGTTTTATGACACTCCTGAATATTTCTGGACATTCTTTATTATTAACGAACATCTCTGGGAAGGCTTAAATGCTTGGCCAATGGAATATAATCAATTAATGGAGTATATTTCAGAAAAATATACAAAGACATTTATTACATCTTATGTGAACTCCGGTTATTCTGGAGAAAATCATTTATTAGTTAATAAATTTTCTATTGGAGAGACTATTACTGGAAGTAATACAGGACATACAGCAACAATTGTAGATATAGATGTTTTTATGAATAGGTTAGAAATAGAGAATGCAACAGGCGATTTTTCTAATGATGTTGGGTTTGTAGGCTCTATTTCTGGAGACAATTTAGAAAAAACTCAGGTTTATGACTTTTCATTAGAAAAGCAAATAAATGCTGCGCATCATTACGAAGATATAGATGGAATGGAAATTCCAAGAACACTTTTTTCTAAAGGCGAAACTGAAGTATTTGAAGTTACTCATCGCGAGTATGAAGAAAGACTTAATGATTCAAAGCAGCAAATCAAAGTATTGAAACGTGGTCTTATTGAAGACTTTGCTAGGGCTTATAAGAAGTTAATTAATCAATGAAGCAATCTGGTTTACATCCAACAAATTCTACAGGTGTGGGTAATCCTGGTGCTTTTCGAATGGAGATTAAAATCTATTCGGCAAGTGGCGAAGAAAGAGATATTACTCAACTTGTAGATACATTTGAAGTCACCGAATCTGTTTTCCAACAAGCTATGATTGGAGAATTTAGAATCGTTGATGGCGTCAACTTGTTTGAAGAATTAAATATTACTGGTAACGAAAGATTATCTGTAGTTCTTCGCAAACAATTAGATGGTCAAGGTCAAGCTGAAGATATGCAGTCTGATTGGTATATTATTGATATACCTTTATTTGCAAGACCTAAGCCAGATGTTCAAGCATATACTTTACGGTGTGTTTCTGCATTTGGACTTGTTTCTAAAATGAGACGAGTAACTCATGTAATGAAAGGTCCACCATCTGATATTCTAAAAAGATTATACGAAGAATGCGGTGTTGATGATTTAGATAAACCTCTTGCTGATTACAACGACTTTTTAAGACCAGATAATAATTCATTTAAGCTTTTAGTTGGTGATAATACATCTACTGGCGTAATGACTTATATTCCAACTAAGCAAACATATTCAGAAGCTATTATGCAAATTCTGTCAAAGACTGCTGCTCCAAATGGATCTCCATTCTTTTGTTATGAAACATTCATTGGTGGTAACTCTGTTCTAAATTCATATAATAATATGATTACAACTGAAGAAGCAGATACATATACACAATCATTTTTCTTAAGATCTGATGCGATGACTGAAGCTTCATTTGAAGAACAAAGATTGCGTATTTTAGAAATTTCTTCTAATCTTGGTTTCTCTCCATATAAAGGTTTCCGAGATGGTTCATACACAACACGTACTCATATTTTAGATTGGACTTCAAAGTCTTATCAACTTCAAGATTTTAATGCAATGAGAGACGACATCCAAACTATGGATAAAGATCTTGTAATGCACCCAGATTTTTCTGTATCAGGAATTGATTATACAAATTCTCCTGATATGCATAATCTATTTTATGCTGTAAATAGACAAGCAATGTCTGATAAAGACGAAGTAAATATTCATATGCATATGCCATATGTCGGCGCAAAGAAAAGATCGATTATTTCTAATCTTGGCCAAATTGAGCATATGGTTAAAGTTCATGGTGATCCAAGATTACTTCCAGGCCGTCAGATTGTATTAGTGATTCCAAGATCTGGTTCTGAAAAAGCTGACCGAGATGAAATGCTTTCTGGTCGCTATTTGATTGTATCTTCAATTCATACATTCGATAACGATGGTTATCACACTCGCCTCAAATTAGCTCGGGATGGCATTGATAGAGGTGATTTGCAATACAGACCAGTTGAAGGTGTACCGGATGTTCGTTATGGTGATGAAGCTTTTGACGTTACTCCTCAAGTTACAAATGTAATTGGTCAAAACCCAGCTGGTGGTGCTGGTGGATTGCAGCAACAAGGACCTATTGCGACTGAAGTTATTCCAGGTTATGGGCCCGGCGAAGTTGATCCAGCGTTAGCTGCGGCCGTAGCAAATTCAGCTGCTGTAACTGGTGATAATGCTCAAAGACAGGCTGAAGCTAATGGTAATTCAGCAGCATCTGTCGCGGGGGATGAAACTGGATCTGCGTCAGGTCAAGATTTTAATCCTGGTGATATTGATTCCGGAGAAGCTCCATCTACTTCTCAAGCTGTTCAAGGGACAGTAGTCTCAGATGATCCAGCTTCAGTGATTGCAGAAGTAATTGATTTTGGTCCAGGTTATAATATTGTAAGACTTGGTGATGGCCGGGTTGTAAGACGCCAAGGAGCCCGTAACTGGAGAAACCACAATCCAGGAAATATTGAAGAAGGTGGGTTTATGCAAGCCCGCGGTTCTCTGGGTGGTGATCCTAGATTTGCTATCATGCCATCTTATGCTGCGGGTAGACAAGCTAAATACGATCTAATATTTACTACATCTAGCTATAAAGATCTTCCAATTTCTTCAGCTATTGCTAGATATGCTCCAGCATTTGAAAACAATACTCAATCTTATGCTAGACAAGTAATTTCTTCAGCAGCAGTTCCAGCCGATCGTGGTGGACCAGACGCAAAAATGAAAGATACTAATGAAGCCGAGCGTCAAAGAATTCTTGATGCTATGGAAAAAGTTGAAGGCTTTAGAGTTGGTACTGTGACTGAATTAACGGGATATAACTAATGGCTATGTTTAATAATAAAGATGGATTTAAGTCAACTGATTTTAATTGGTTTACTGGTGTGGTTGAAGATCGTCATGATCCTTTAGTACTCAATCGTGTAAAAGTTCGTTGCTTTGGTTGGCATACAGAAAATAAAAGAGCATTACCTACAGAAGAATTGCCGTGGGCATCTGTTCTAATGCCTACAACTTCATCTGGTACTTCAGGTGTCGGTGAAGGTACTCACGGACTTGTTGAAGGTTCATGGGTTATGGGATTCTTTAGAGATGGTAATGATGCTCAAGATCCAGTAATCATGGGTACTATTATGGGTACCAATACTGAAGGTGCTGAACCAACAACTGGATTCAATGATCCATATGGAGTCTTTCCAAGAGAAGCTGGTACCGACGCAGGCACAAGAGCATTAGGTCTTGATTCTGAAAGAGTTCGTCCTGTTGGAGCTACAGAACCTGAAGATGCGTATGCACCGCAATATCCATATAACAAAGTTCGTTTAACTGAATCAGGTCACATCGTAGAATTTGATGATACACCTGGAGCAGAACGTATTAATATAAGACATCGTACTGGATCATTCATTGAATTAAGACCTGATACATCTATGCGAACTCGTTCAAAAGAACGATTTGATGCTATGACTCAATGGACGGTTACGGTGACTGGAGATGCTACCGTAAATGTTGGTGGAAGTATGTCTACTACAGTTCAAGGTAATATGACATCTTCAGTTGCTGGTAATTCTTATATTGACACAAAGGGTAATGTTACTTCTCGTGTTTCTGGTTCTCATTATGGTTATGTACAGGGTTCATCGATTCTGCAAACAACTGGTAATATTAATGTTAAGACAACAGGTAACCTAACGGTTGATTCTGCTGGTAAGATTGATTTTAGATCTGATGGTCCATTCTCAATTACAGCACCTTCAATGACTATTGACTTACAAGAAGACTTATCAATTGTTGGTACTAATATGATTACCGATATGTCTGCCACTATAGTAACGCAAGTTCCAACTCTATCAATGATTACTGATGTAACCAGAATTGATGCAACGCAATCACTAGATCTTCATACCGTCGCGTTAACAGCAATGGGTGTTGCTACAATGGAACTTGGAACTTCGGCATTTGATTTGAATGCTGTAGCATCTGCATATATTAATGCTGGAGAATCTATTGATATTTCTGCTGGATCTGAAATGAATCTTGTTACAGCTACTATGCAAATAGATGCTGATGCTGAAATGAGTTTAGCTTCGCCAACAATGAATTTAGATGCAGATGGTACAATGAATATTGCTGGTGGAACAACTAATCTTGGTTCTTCTGGAACAACAACTATTAAATCCTCTTCTCTTGAATTGAATCCAGGTGGTACTATGTCTCCTGGTTCTGCATTCTCACCAGATGCCGCGCCTGAAATTCCTGATATTCCATTGGTTCCAGCTCCAACTTCTCCGAATGCTCTTCCGGCTGTTGGATTCGATGCTCTCGAATCAGCTCCATTTGAAGTACAAATTGACGAAGCTGATACTGATATTAGTTTTCCAACTCCAAAGTACTCAGCAATTACTCCAGATGGAACAGCAGCTTATTCCCAACAGGTACTTAATTTAACAAGTACCGGCCGGGCTGGTATTTCTGGATATTCAGGTACTGGTCTTCAAAGTAAAACTTCAGATACAACTAATCCAGCAATTGATGGTAAGATTATTTACCAGGATGATGCTGGAACAACTGTAAAATATACAAATGCTCATGCGACTCGAAATAAAGAAATTGTATCAGCACTCGAGCAAATTATTATTACTGCTTGTAAAAATAGTGGACTATCTGCGGAAATATTCTCAGGTGGTATGACTCCACAAAGAAGAACTGGTTCTGATAGACACTTAAATGGATTTGCGGCTGATGTGCATCTATTTACTTCTGAAGGAAAAAGATTGAACGTTCAATCTCAAGAACTTCGCGATTGGTGTCAACAAGCTAAAAACGCTGGTGCTACAGCAATTGGTGCTGGTGTAGGTTATATGGGCAATGTAGGTGTTCACTTAGATATTTCTGCCGGTAATACTGTTCCAGCAGGTTCTGCTAAATATTGGGGAGCTGCTGGTAGATCTGCCAATGCCCCTCAATGGTTAATTACGATTATGACATCATAAGGAGATTATATATGCCTGCTGTAGTTGTTCAAGGTTCTGCCTCTACTGGAGATCCCTGTGGAGCTCCTCCAAGAGCTCCAGCTGCTTTTAGTCCAGATGTAAAGGCTGGAGGTAAATTTGTAGTTAGACAGGGTGATGCATATGCGGCTCATGCGTGTCCAGGTTCTCCACCACACGGTGCTTCAGCTGCAGCAGGATCATCTACTGTAAAAGTAAATGGTCAACCTGTTCATAGAAATGGTGATGCTATTTCTTGTGGAAGTAGTGGAGCTAATGGCGTTGGCAGCGTAAACATCGGTGGATAAGGTATAAATAATACCATGAGTACAGAAATTCTATCAGACGCAAATTCAAATAGAGTCGGGGTAACTGCAAAGGTTATGGCCCGTGTAAAGCCATATACTGATTTAGATTTGCGTTTCAAGCCACACCCAAACTTTGGTGATGTGGTTCCATTAAAAGATATTGCTGCGATTAAAAATTCTATTCGCACTATTCTATTAACAAATAAAGGTGAAAGACCTTTTCAGCCAAACTTTGGTTGTAACATTAGTGGTTACCTTTTTGAGCAACCAGATCCAATTACATTATCATTTTTAGAAGACGAAATTAAAGACGCATTGGGATTATACGAACCAAGAGTAATTACGTCAGAAGTTAAAATTCAAGATAACACCGATGCTAATGCTTTATTTGTTTCAGTGTCGTGCATCTTAATATCAACACAACAAGAAATTGATGTTGAATTATTTTTAGAGAGAACTCGATAAATGGCACAAATTAAGAACGTAACAGAACTTGATTTCGATCAGATTAAAACTAATTTGAAAGTCTTTTTAAGTTCTCAAGATAAATTCAACGATTATGACTTCGATGGCGCAGGGATGAATGTCTTATTAGATGTTCTTTCTTATAATACTCAGTATAATGCTCTTCTTGCTCATATGTCAATGAATGAAGCGTTCTTAGATTCAGCACAAGTAAGATCTAATGCGGTATCACACGCTAAAAACTTAGGCTATATTCCTCAATCAAATAGAGCTGCACAAGCTCATATGAAAATTACTGTCACCGGAGATTCTGATTCTTCAGCAGAATTACAAATTCCAAAAGGTACTGCTTTTACTGGTCAAATTGGTTCTAATACTTATGCTTTTGTGACTAATAGTTCTTTTTTGGCAGATAAACAATCTTTTAATAATCAATACGTTTTTAATAACGTTGTAGCATATGAAGGTAAATTAGTAAATCTTACTTACCGCGTAGATAATAAACAAGAATTTCAAAAATTTAGAATTGCGGATTTAAATATTGATACTTCAACAATGGTTGTAAGAGTAAGAGAATCTTTGACATCTTCTGATTACGAAACATATACTCATTATGATAATTTAGTTAACGTTACTAATGAATCTAAAGTATATTTTCTTCAAGAAAATAATAATGGCCAATATGAATTTTATTTTGGCGATGGTGTTTTGGGATATAAACCAAGAACTGGTCAAATTGTAGAGCTAACTTATATTTCTACCAATGGATTAGAGGGAAATGGATCTAAACAATTTTCTATAAATTCTTCAATTGGTGGTTTTACTTCTATCAACGTTCAATTAGCAGAAGGTTTTACTAAAACTGTAACAGGCTCTAATAAAGAATCTATTGAGTCTATTAAATTTAATGCTCCAAAGAAATTTGCTACTCAAAATAGAGCTGTAACAGCAGAAGATTATAAATCAATTTTAATATCTGAGTACGATTATATTGAAGACATTTCTGTTTGGGGTGGTGATCAAGCCGTTCCTCCAGTATATGGAAAGGTTTATATTTCAATTAAACCAAATGACGGTGAGTATTTAACTAACTCAAATAAAACTACTATACAAAGATTTTTAAGAACAAAAAATATTGGATCTATTACAGCTGAAATTGTAGATCCAGATTACACGTATATAACTATGGATGTATTTTTTAAGTATGATCCAAATGCTACTTCTAGAACTTTAGACCAATTAAAAAGCTCAATAAGACAAGTGATTATAAATTATAATGATACAGTTTTAAAAAAATACGACGGGGTGTTAAGACAGTCTAGGTTGTTAAGGGCTATAGATGATGTTGATCAAGGCGTATTAAATTCGGTCATTAGACTTAAAATGCATAAGCACTTAAATCCTATTGTTGGAATTCCAGCGTCATATACATTAAAATTTTCATCTCCGATGTATAAAAGCGATAGTGATGAAAGTGTAATATCATCTGACGTATTTAAATATAACAATGTTGACTGCGTATTTGACGATATTGCAATTGCTGGGTCTCCAAATAGACAAATCAGAGTTGTTTCGTCAACTACTTCGGCTGTTATATTGTCAAATGCCGGTACAGTTTATGTTGATGATGGAATTATTGAAATTAACTCAATTACAATTCAATCTACTGGTGAAATTTTAGTTTTTGCTAATGCAGATTCAAACGATATTGCGCCAAAATTTAATCAAATCGTAAAAATTGAATTAGATGAAACACCTGGCATCTCTATTACTGGAGAAGAAGATTTAATAGCAATTCTGGGTTCTACTGGAGCTTCTGAATATAAGACGTTTGCGCGCCATGACTAAAAATATAGAATCATCTAGAATACAAACACTTATACCTCAGCAGTTGATTAATGATTCAACTGCCTTGGTTGAGTTTTTAAAAGAATATTATAAATTTGTAAATCAAGAGCAAGAGCCTACTAATGTAATCAATACAATTATTAAAAATAAAGATTTAGATTTAGCTTTAGACAAATATATTTCTTTAATTGAAAAAGAAATTGGTTATGGTATGGTTACTAATATGGTAGCCAATAAATTGAATGTCTATAAAAACATAGAAGAATTTTATGACACAAAAGGCTCTATAGAATCTTTTAAACTATTGTTTAGAATATTATTTAATGTAAATGTAGAAATTGAATTACCTAAAGAGCAAATATTAATTGCATCAGATGGTAAATGGAAACAAGACAATTCTATTTTTTCTATAACTTTATCTGGAAATCCGTTTTCTTTAGTTAATAATAGTATCGACATTATTAATCCAGACGGAGAAATAATATCAGTAGAAGTATTACGTGTTCGTTCTGTAGAATCTAATATTTATGAAATATTTATTGATCAAAGTTTCAGAGGTAATATTGATGTTAATGCATCAATTGATATTCCTGAATACTCTGGTCAAGTAATCAATTCTTTAAACTCATTTAAAATTTTATCATCTGGTAAGAATTTCAAAGTTGGGCAATTTCTAGAAATTATAAATGATAGAAACGCCAATTCGACTTCGTTAATTAAAGTTACTCAAGTTAATTCAGAAGGAGGATTAGTAAATTTTGAATTTATTAAATTTGGTTACGAGTACGATTCTGACTTTAAATCATACCTATATCCAGTAGAATTCAATGGAGATTTTGAATCTTCTCCTTCAGATTTTGGATTTCCATTAGCAGATAAGTTAGGAAGAGTTGCTGAATTATTAAAAACAAATGAACATTTAACTATAGAACTAAACCCCTATTCATTAAATTATTTTTCTCAAGACTATGTTGATGGTATTAGAACTGCTGGAAATTTTGATGCAGTCTATAACCAAGATCAAATTGAATTTGAAGAAATTAATCAGCAGCTTTTTGAAGAAAATGTTGAAGAAAATAATATTTTTTCAAGAGCTCTTGTAGAATTCAAATTAACACCATTATCAAAATATAAAGGTTATTATTCAAATAATAATGGATTTTTATCAGATAATATTAAGCTTCAGGATAATTTCTATTATCAAGCATTTTCATATGTATTAAAGTCAAATCAGCCATTTGAAAAATATAAAAATATTGTTAGAAAAACTGTTCATCCATCTGGAATGGCTTTATTTGGTCAATATGAAATTACTAATAATTTTGATGTAGCAACGCGAATACAATTATTAGAAAGATTTTATTCTGAAAGACTTTCTGATTCTGTTGATACATCAGAATTTGCTGTTAAACTGGTTATTAAGCCATTAGTAGATAGCGTTTCAACTTCCGAATTCTGGTATTATGATTATAATAAGCCTATTGAAGATAATGTATCTTTAATTTCTTATATTGAAGAAAAAATATTTGAAAAGGGATTATCCAATACTATAAGTGTTGCTGATGTTTTAGAGGACATCTTATTTAATAAAAACCCTTCAGATACAATTATTACAAGTGATGATATTGACGTTGTTTTAGTTAGACAATTATTTGATTCAATTGGTATTTTTGACGGAGGAACAATTGAGACTGCAGACATTTATGCTACTAGCTATTTTGGTCAAGATTACTGTGAAGGAATTGAACAACTAGGAGCCGTTAAGCAGTTTAGTAAAGTTCTTAATTCACATGTAACTATATCTGAAGAAATTGATACTTTTTCTGTAGGCAAAGGCCAAATTAGCTCTTCAACTACTATATCTTCAAACGTTGAAAGCTTTATAATAAATAAAAATTTAAATAACTCAATAACTACTCTTGACTCAATAAATGCTTTCAGCATTAACAAAGCTATACAGAATAGTATAAATACTAGTGATAGCGGATTAATTCAATTTAATCCATATTCTATTAATTATTTTGCGCAAGATTATGTTGAAGGACAAACTTCCTTCTAATCAAACCCTTAAGGAGACTATTCAAAATGAATATGAAAGAATTGCTTAAAGCAACTGGTCAAGTTTCTATTGAAATTTTTGATCCGGCTGGAGCTTTAAAAGAAAAGGTACACGTACCAAACTTGGTTGTTCAAACAGGCCGTGATTTTATTGCTTTGCGAATGAAAGACGCAACTGTTAATGTAATGTCACACATGGGAGTTGGTGAAGATAATACTTCTCCAGCAACAGGCAATACCGCACTAGGAACAGAACTTGGTAGAGTTACTTTAGACTCAACTACTGTTAATAATAATATTGTTACCTATCAAGCAACATTTCCAGCTGGAACAGGTACTGGGGCTTTAGAAGAAGCTGGCATTTTTAATGCTTCTTCTGGTGGAACTATGCTTTGCCGCACAACCTTTGGAGTTGTAAATAAAGCCGCTGCAGACTCAATGGTTATTACTTGGGCAATTACAATTTCATAAAAGAGATCTAAATAATGACAGCTGTCATAACACGCCAATTTCACCCAAATTTAGCTAATTCAGTTTACAACGATATTCAAAGTAAATCTTCAATATATCACTATTTTATTGGAAAAGCATTAACTTGGGTTGATGAGCAAAATCCAGAAGCTCCTAATTCTTATCAGTCATACGAGTATGATACTAGAAAAAACATCATTCAGACTAAACAAATTCAGCTGAATGATGTTTCTTTAGTAATTCCACGTATTGATTGGTTTGGTGGAACTGTTTATGACATGTTTGATGATACTATATCTCCAGACAATCCTTCATCTTCAGGAGAAACTTCCTTAGATGAATCAAAATTTTATGTTTTAACTTCTGAATTTAATGTATATAAATGTATATTTAATAATAATGGCGCGGCATCAACCATAGAACCTACCGGAACAGGGTATAACTATATTGAAACTGGTGATGGTTATATTTGGAAGTTTATGTCATTTATACCATTGGGCGCTAGAAATAAATTTATGACTGAAGCTTTTATGCCAATAAGCACGTCAGTAAAAAATCAATATTATTCTGGCGGAAGCATTATTGGATATAATATTTTAGATGGCGGACAAGATTATGATCCAAGTGAAACATACCTAGTAATTCAAGGAAATGGAAGTGGGCCTTCCTCAAAAGCTTTGTCTTCAATTATTACATATAATGTTGAATTTAAAAATGGCACTAATTCTTTTGGTTCTGGAAATAAATTTTATTTAGATAATCAAGTATCTCCAGCAATAAGATTGATTGAAGGCAATACTTATAGGTTTGAGCAATCAGACACTACTAACTTAGGTGAAACTATTAAATTTTCAACTGTAAGTGATGGAGAAAACAATTCTGGAAGTGAATATACATTAGGAGTTACATATGTCGGAACGCCTGGAACTTCTGGAGCGTATACCGAAATTACTCCAGGAGAAGGAATTGTAGATTTATATTATTACTCATCAAATACATCTGGAGCTGGTAATCTAGCAGAAACTATTTTTACTGCTGGAAAAGACGGACAAGCTGACATTGATTTAGTTATAGAAGATGGATCTATATCTAGTTTAATTATTAATGACGGTGGATACGGATATACAGATGCTACGGCTTTAGTAACAAAAGGCCCTGGAGATCCTGGATCTGGAGCTAGTATTACTTTTAATTTAAGTCCTGGAGATTTAAATACGCAGCAAGCAAATGTTGAATTGCTTGCTGTAGATGGATCATTAAGCCATATTGTAATTTCTAATCCTGGAATTAATTATTCTTCACCAGTTGTAAATATTAGTGGTGATGGCTCTGGAGCTATTGCTGAAGCAACAACAAATGCTAATGGTGAAATAAATAAAATTACAATTACAAATT
>Ga0070746_10001785_pt1 | contig 12761 bp, 30 predicted proteins | sample VirMetDEL_Mar_21_FD_77016 | JGI IMG/M metagenome (GOLD analysis project Ga0070746, IMG submission 77016) | Aqueous microbial communities from the Delaware River and Bay under freshwater to marine salinity gradient to study organic matter... | ecosystem: Environmental > Aquatic > Marine >... | reverse complement strand
TCGCGGCCATGTGGTCGGTGATCTTGGGAACGGAAATCCAGCCCCGCGACGTGACGCTGTGCATGGCGGCGCTGAAGCTGGTGCGGCTTAAACGCGGCCCCCACCAAGATTCCTACGTTGATCTTGCCGGATACGCCGCACTTGGGGGCGAGCATGATTGACCACATCAACGACTATGTGTTCCCCGCCGCGTTCTCATTGCTCCCTGAGAAGATGGACACACCAGAGGCGCGGGTGATGTTGCTTGCCATTGGCTTGCAGGAATCCCGGTTCAATCATCGGGCGCAGATACGCGGCCCGGCAAAATCGTTCTGGCAATTCGAGAAGGGCGGCGGTGTTAAGGGTGTTCTTAGCCACTACGCATCGGCACCACACGCCCATGACGCATTGTTGACGCTAAATTACACATTGAGTTCTGCTGAAGCATACGAAGCCATAGAGCACAACGACACGTTGGCGTGTGTGTTCGCCCGTCTGTTGCTCTGGACGCTACCCAGCCCCCTTCCTACGACCTCAGAAGAGGGTTGGGCGCAGTACATCGACGCATGGCGTCCGGGTAAGCCGAAAGCGGAGACATGGCCCGCGTTCTATGCGCAGGCTTCGGCCTTATGCGCTGCATAGGCGCATGTATTTGAACATCTTTCCACCATTTGGGCCGATTGCTCTCTGAAAGTGGAAAAGCGCCCCGAAACGTAACCCGCATTTTACGAACGCGCGGGCCACATCATCAAAGGAGACTGACATGAAACCTTGGTACGCATCCAAAACCCTTTGGGCCAACCTGCTCGCAGGTGGCGTCACTGTTGCAACGGCCTTCGGTCTGGATCTTGGTCTGGACGCAGAGGCACAGGCGCAGGTTGTTGCTGGCGTGATGGTCGTTGTGAATATCGCCCTTCGCCTTGTCACCACTCAGGGCCTTGAGAAGTGACAGTTTGGCTTGTGATGGGAGCCGGTCTCGCCCTTGTGGTTGGGATCGGCTTCTTTCTCTTGCGCGGTGAACGTGCAGGACGCAACGCGGAGAGGGCAGACCATGCCGACAAAGCATTGGAAGCAATCAATGAAGCCATTAAGGCTCGTGATGATGCTCGGCTTGATGCTGACAAGCGCGAGCAGTTGCGCGACCGCTACCGGAACCCCTGACCCGTTCTGCATCATCGGCCCACCGCCTGCTGATATGATACCGGCAGAGGGTGATCCGCATGGGTGGTTGGATGATTTTCTCGCTGTTCATTCGGTGACGTGCTGACATTCCAGCAGCTTCGCTACAAACTCCCTGACTTCATCCTTGCACTGTTCCGGCACCCATACTTCCATGGGGCGAAGGCCCCGAGCGCGTTTGCCTTCGCGCTCTAGGGCTTTGCGTTCGGCGGCGGTGTCAGTCATGGGACTAGCTTCCAATAGCCATAGACGCACCGCGTTCCTCGATCTTGATCATGCAGCCTCCTGATAAGCCCGTTCGATCCATCCCGGATAGGTCGCGCGCCATTGACGCGACCAGTTGCCCGACTTCGTGATCCACTGCACACGGTAGCACGGGATGTAATAGTCGTGGCGCACCATGTCGTACGAGACGATTTCATAAATGCGGCAGATGCCTGCATTACATCGAATGATGTCGCCGACCTTATACGGGTTTTCTTGCATGATCCTGAACGGCGACTTTTCTCGCATGATCCTGAACGGCGACTTTTCATTTTTTTCTTTGCGCTGGAGCGCCATGCGCCACGCCCAAGTGATTTCTTCCCAATCGGGTCCAGGTCGATATGGCAGCAAGGCGTCGGCAGCGCCTTCCGCGCTGCCGTGCCATGATTCGTTTTTGATGATGCGGGTCATGTGTCGCTCTCCTCCTCCCTTAGTTGATACCCCCTAAGGCCCGCCCCATTTCTGGGAGCGGGCCGGTGGGGGTTATTCATGCTCGCGGAGCATTTCGGCCCATATCCCGCTTTCGCCTTCGGGATCATTCGCAGCCTTTTCAGCAAGGCGGCGGCGCAACTCTATTGTTTGCGATTGACGGCGCTCTACATGCTCGCGGCGGCGGCGGTCTGCTGTTTCCTGTTTCATCGGGTGGAACATTTCTCTCTCCCATCGGGGACCATCCCCGTACACAATACATAGTGACTAGTCACACACATTGCAAGCGGGAAATGCGATTATTTCCACCCATCGCAGCTAACAGGGTGGCGGGCGTATTTCATCGGTGTCCCGGAATGTCGTCATCGCCATTGTTAATCATGGCAGCCTGTTGGCAATAGCCATGCCGAGCAATGCCCATAGGGCAGTTATCGCAGGCACCATAGAAGCAATACTCGGGCTTGTGGGTTATCGCTATTGCATCCCGTTCTTTTCGCCTTTTCATGATTGTTTTGACATGCTCGGGCCAATCTTCCGCTTCCAGGTCGAGGGGTTCATCCATCTTCGTTCTCCTTCATGCGTAGCAGCGCGGCGCATAGAGCGAGGGCGGGGGTGTCTCCGCGCCCCGTGGTGTCGTCACGATGATCTCCCCCCCCCCTTCCGAGAACCCAGAGCCACCGGCCCCGGCTACCTCTTTCAAATGCGGAACCGGTGTGCCACCCATCAGGCACCAGCGCCAGCGCGTCATCCACGCTGCGAGTGGGGTCGGGCTTCCCGCCGTCGCTTTTCATGGGCCACGTATTGCGCCAGCCCATCGCCCTCAACACCTCATCACTCAACTCGCGCGACCCTTCGGCGGCGCTTCCAAGGCGGGTTATGAGGTCAGTCATGATTCATTCCTTCCATCGGGCTGCGTTAAAACAACCCCTTGCTGTCCGTAGTGCTGGGCGATGGCGTCCAGGTATCGCGACTTTTGATCTGTCGTCATTAGACGTGTCACAGGCAGGTCGAGCGGTTCCATCATAAGTGCCAGCTTGGTTTCATAGGGCAGGGGCTTAACTACCCTGTCGTACTCCGCGCAAAACCGTTCATTTTCTGCCCGCATGATGGGGACGCCCAACGTCAGCTTGCATTCGCCACGTACCTGCTCCGGTGTCTGGTCGCCCAGTTGCGCGGATATTTCGTTGATCCAAAGGCGCTGCAAGTAGTTCTGCTCGTTGGAGCGTTTCTTACCCTTGGTGATTTCGACAGTGAATGGGCGCTTGTGTGTTGAGAGAAACACATGGAGCGTCACCAGATCGTTGGGGGTGTCAATGATGCGAGTTGTCATGGCTGCTTCGCCGCGTCCATCAGCGCGTCTCCGGGGCAAACGGAATGTCATCCGACAGGTCGGGACCGCCGCCGTTGTAGGACTGCGCACCACCTTGACTGCCGCCACTGTCATATGACGACTGCCCGCCTTCCTGCTTCCCATCCAGCATAACCAACGTGCCGCCGAAACCACGTAGGACGACTTCGGTGCTGTACTTGTCCTGGCCGCTCTGGTCCTGCCACTTGCGGGTCTGCAAAGCGCCCTCAACATAGACCTTGGAGCCCTTCTTCAGGTAACGCTCGGCAATATCGGCGAGCTTGCCGAAGATCACCACGCGGTGCCATTCGGTCTTTTCCTTCTTCTCGCCGGTCTGCTTGTCGTTCCAGGTTTCCGAAGTTGCCAACGTGATGTTGGCGACGGCATCACCTGATTGCATCCTGCGGATTTCAGGGTCTTTCCCAAGATTGCCGATAAGGGTCACGCGATTGACTGATCCAGCCATGTCAGAGTTCCTTCTGATGTTGAAAGTTGTCCATTTCGTCCGCCATCGCGGCTTCCATGTAGGGTGATCCCCATACGATTTCGTGCGCCTCTTCGGCGGTCATTGTGGGGTCTGCATCAAGCAGGGCCTCAATGGCTTCGTCCTGCTGTTCCATCCACCAGTCTTTGACCCGTCCCATTGTCGCCTCCTATGCTGCGAATGAAATGTTGTCGGCCTCACGGGCCTTGAGATACTCGCGGCGGCGCTCAACAGTGCCTTTCAACCCAAGAACGTCACCCCCATCGCCATCGACCAAAACAGGCATGTCTTTCAGCGCCTGTGCAATCAGGGGCTTGGCGTGTTTAATAATATCATCAAGGCTGGCCTCATCTTCCACTGCGTCCACGTCGGCCTGAATCTCGTGAAATTCCTGAGTCAATTTTGTTTTGGTGAGTGGTCCCGCCCAGTCTGCATCCCGTGAGGTTTTCCCACGGGGCAGATCGGGCAGATCGGCGGGCCGATGCTCGTCCGCGTCGTTGCCTTTCTCGCCCGTGGCAATCTGGAACAGCGCCCGCATGTACTGCTTCAATGCGTAGGATTGCGCCGCACCGAATGCCTGCGATCCCATCTTGGCGTTGACCATTGCCGTCCGCGTCTGGCGGTGCGCCCATGTCTCGCCCGACGAATGCGCCAGCGTGAATGCAAAGCGGATAATCAGCCACCCGTTGACGTTCTCGACCGACTCTTCATCTTGAGCGATGATGAGGCCGTGCTTGGAACACAAGGGCCGCACCGCTTCCAGGAAGTCGTCAATGGAAGCGAAGTTGTAATTGCCGTGGCTGTTCTTCTCGCCCTTTCCGAGCTTCGGAACGTCACCCATCACCGCACAGATTGCGGCGGCGACTTTCGGCGGGATTGCCGCGCGGCTGTTAAGTTGGTCGGATACCATAAGGTCTGTCATGACCATTCTCCTGTCGGTTTGTGTGTGTGCCGAAGGTGCATGACCTCCAGCAAGCGCATGTTGAGGGGTGTGCGGAAGGCCATCAGCTTGGCGCGTTCGGCTTCCCAGTGTTTCGCTGCCATGCGGCGGCGGTGCCAGTAGGCTAATAGGTCGCGCATCACCCCTCCTTCCTGACTGCCCGCAGGTAATCAATCTGATCCGCAATCTTGTCGGTCATGCGGTTGTAGGAGGCGTCTGCTGTCTTGTCGTAAGCCTCCGCCTCACTCATGTTCGGGTTGGCCTCAAGCATTTCCTCAATCAGTTCTTCGTGTGCCGCGATGTACAGTTCTTTGATCATGTCACTCTCCCTTGTTATCTGTGATCCAGCCACGCGCCGTTGCCACGGCCTCGATCAGCTTGATCTTGGCGTTGCATTCAGCGTGGAGGGCGGTGTCGGTTTTGTGGGCTTCTACCCAATGCGCCTTGGCTTCCTCAAGCGTGAACCAGCGGCATCCCGCATGGATCATGACGGGCTTGCCGTCGCGGGCGAGAAAGCGATGGCCGCGTGAGTCGCGCCCCGCGTCGATGATTGAGGCACCGCCCAGATAGGCACCGCGCAGATTGGCACCGCCCAGATTGGCGTCGCGCAGATCGGCACCGCGCAGATAGGCACCGCGCAGATTGGCACCGCCCAGATTGGCACCGTCCAGATTGGCACCGTCCAGATTGGCGTCGCGCAGATTGGCACCGCCCAGATTGGCACCGTCCAGATAGGCACCGTCCAGATCGGCCCCTTCCTTAACCGCTATTTGCAGCGCGGCTTTCATATCTCCCGCCTCGACGGAAAACAGAACGCCTGCTGTGAACCTGTGCTTAATTTCGATCTTCATGTTAATTCTCCATCGCAAAGGCGACATCCAGAGCATCACGTGCCTCCGCTGCCTCTTCCCGCGCGTATCTGAGGCAATCACGTTTGAGGCCGTCATCGTCCGCGTGGCGCTTTGCCATGTTCAGGTAGTTCCGCGCCAATTGCGTGTGGATCACGTGCCACTTGAGGCCGTATTCCAGACGCCATGGCAGGCCGGTCTTGATGTTTGGGAGTTTCATGCCGCGCTCCTTTCGGCCAGTTCATCGCGCTTCTGGTCGCGCAACCAGTCTCCCCGGTCTTCGCGATCACCTGCCGCGTTTTCCATGGCGGCGGTTTCAACGTCGGCCATGTCGATGGATTCACGGATAAGCGCGGCAAGAGCATCACTTAAAGGCCCTTCCGGCATCGGCGCATAATGCCAGATGAAGTGGCCGCTGTCATCGCGGTCGTAGCCAGTAATGACTTCGATTGCGCCCAATTCAAACTCGGGCGCACATCCCGGATCTGCGTGTTCTGGCAGGCAGTTGATGCGGGCCGGTTCGCCATAACTGACAATGCTGACCTCAATCTGGCCTTCCAGGTCGTTAATTCCGTGGGCCTCGCTGCTCACGCAGAAAAAGTATTTGAATGTGTCCATAAATCCCTCCCGGTTCAGGCGGGGCGCGGCCCTTGTAATACCGCGCCCCATATCAACCCTGAACTTTCTCCTGTTACGTGTTGCCCTGTGTGGTCGAGCGTTCCCTTCACCGTGCTGGTGATGAAAGGAATATACGCGGCGGTAATTGGGATTGCAACAATAAAATACGCGATGGGATACGATTTTTGCATTTCTTGCTTGCATGGCCCATTGCTAAGGCGTATAACGTTGGCATGAAAACACTCCACGACATACGGGCCAGCCTAGGCATGGACCAGAAACAACTGGCCGAAGCCCTCGCGGTATCGCAGGCAACGGTGTCCAGATGGGAAAGCGGAAAGATGTTCCCTTCCTACCACACGGCAAAGCGCATTGTTGCGTTGGTGGCTGAACATAATTTGCCCATGCGTGTCGCGATTGATGACATTGTGAGGGCGGCATGATCCCCGCCAACATCGACAACATCAGACAGGAGGAGTGACCATGGATCACCACAAGAGCCTCGCGTTAAATCTCGCATGGACCGCAAATAACGCGGCCAGCTTCCCGCAAGGGCATTCCCCGGTGGATGCCATCAGGCGGAAGTGTGTCGATTGCTGCGCAGGGTATTTGCCTGCCATCACAGATTGCACGATGCACGATTGCGCCTTGTGGCCCTATCGGATGGGCAAAAACCCGTTCCATGCGCGTTCAGGAAAACCCAATCCTGACGCATTCAAGAAATCCAAATGACGCGCTCCGTTTCTCCGTGCGTTGAGCGCGTCATAGACGGCGCTGGTAGTTCCTCCCCTGCCAGCGCCGTCACCCTTCGCCTTGAGTGCATCCCCATCCCGCCATCCACCAACGCCCTATACCGCAACGTGCAGGGCCGTGGGCGCGTCAAGACGCAACGCTACCTGACATGGCAGCGGGCAGCGGGCAATGCGATTGCGGCACAAGAGACACACCCCATCCACGGCGACGTGGAGGTGTCCATCTTCGTGCCGCGCGACAACCGCCGAGATATTGACAATTATTGCAAGGCCACGTTGGACCTACTTGTGATGCACAAGCTAATTGATGACGACCGATATATCACGGTTCTACACGTCACAAAGCTGGACCGCGCCAACGACAAGAAGCACTGCACTGTTGTTGTGAGGTCGGCGTGTTGAAACAGCCCCCCCTGCGTGACCGCGCCTACCTGGACTGGCTCCGCACACAGCCATGCATCCTGACCGGCTTCCACGCCACAGAGTTTGAGGCGGTGGACCCCTGCCATATCGGCACCGCAGGCAAGGGCATGAAGTCACCGGACAATGAGGCGCTTCCGATACGCCATTCCTTACACGTAGAGGGGCATAGCAGCGGCGAGGTGACGATGCTGCGCACCCATGCCCCCGACTGGCTCATTCGTGACGCCTTCAGGGCTTATGCGCGAGATTTGTATTGTAATTGGAGAGGGTAACAATGGATCTAAATATCAGATACGACGAGTTTTTGGCCCAAAAGGCCATAATTGACCCGCCAACCGGCATGCATGAAATTCCACCATTGCCGGGATGTTTGTTTGACTTTCAATCTGACATAGTGCGTTGGGCACTCCGACGAGGCCGCGCGGCACTATTCGCGGGTACTGGATTGGGGAAGACCCTCATGGCGTTGGCCTGGGCGCAGGCGATCCATAAAACGACAGGGCATGACGTCATCATCTTAACCCCATTAGCAGTCGCGGCCCAGTTTGTTCGTGAGGGCAATAAGTTTGGCATCCCGGTTAAGCAATGCAAGTCCGATGATGACGTAGAATCTGGAGTTACTGTCACCAATTACGAGAAGCTGGCCCACTTTGATCTATCGAGGTTTGGCGGCGTTGTTCTTGATGAAAGTAGTATTCTCAAGTCCTACGATGGCAAGACGCGCACGATGCTGATTGCCGCTTGCCAGTCGATCCCGTTCCGGCTGGCCGCGACTGCAACGCCTTCGCCCAACGATTATATGGAACTTGGGAACCATGCCGAGTTCCTGGGCGTAATGTCATATACCGACATGCTGGCGACGTTCTTCACTCACGACAGCAGCGAGACGCAGGCATGGCGTCTGAAGGGCTACGCCGGGGGCGCGTTCTGGCGTTGGATGTGTTCGTGGTCTGTGATGCTCCGAAACCCGTCCGATCTGGGTTATCCATCGGACGGGTTTGACCTTCCGCCGCTCAATCAGACCCAGCATACGGTCGCGGTTGAATACGTGCCGAGCATAGAAACCGGGATGCTTTTCCCAGTCGAGGCACGGACCATGAGCGAGAGGATTTCTACTCGACGGGACACTGCTGATGAGCGTGTCGCCCATGCCGCTTCAATTACTCCAACAGACAGGCCCATGGTTTGGTGGTGCAATCTCAATACCGAAAGCGATGGATTGGCCCGCGCTATTCCGGGCGCTGTCGAGGTTCGGGGATCTGATAGTGAGGAAGCTAAGGAACGCAAGCTCATTGACTTCAGCGAAGGTCGTATTCGCGTTCTGGTCACTAAACCGTCAATATGCGGGTTCGGCATGAACTGGCAGCATTGCGCCGATACTGGATTTGTTGGCCTCAATGACAGCTTCGAGCAGGTGTTCCAGGCCATCCGGCGATTCTGGCGGTTCGGCCAGACCAAACCCGTCAACGTCCACTTCATCGCAGCTGAAACAGAAGGCGCTGTGGTGTCAAATATCCGCAGGAAGGAAGCGGACGCAGAGCGCATGGCACGAGCCATGGTGCAACATATGGCGGACCTGACCAGTGATGAGATACGAGGGTCACAGAGGGACCGTCCTGACTACCAACCGACGGAGCATGTGGTGTTGCCGTCATGGATAATGGGAGAACTATCATGAACCAGATATCAAACATTAAGGCGTTCGATCAAGAAGTGAGCGACGATTACGCAATTTATCGGGGCGATAGCTGTGAAATCATCAAAGCCATTCCCGACAACTCGATCCACTTCGGCATTCACTCACCGCCGTTTGAGGGGCTGTACAAGTTCAGCAATGACCCGCGTGACATCAGCAACAACGAAGGTGAGGACTTCTGGCGTCACTATGGTTTCCTGATCGCGGAAATGCTCCGGGTGACAATGCCGGGCCGGTGTGTGTCCGTGCATTGTATGCAACTACCCACGAGTAAGACGCGCGACGGATACATCGGCATCCGTGATTTCCGGGGCGAAATTGTACGCGCATACACCGACGCCGGATGGATATTCCATAGCGAGGTGTGCATATGGAAAAACCCCGTGGTAGCACAGCAGCGCACCAAGAGCCTGCGCCTGCTCCATAAACAGGTAGTCAAGGACAGTGCCATGTCTGGGCAGGGATTGGCCGACTATGTAGTGACGTTTCGCAAGCCAGGCGACAATCCCGAACGAGTGAGTGGCGGTTTTGACCAGTTCGTCGGCGAATCCGAGTGCGAGCCCGATCGAGCCAAGTTCACGAGCAAGGACGACCGTCGCAACTGGTATTCGATTGAGGTCTGGCAGCGGTACGCATCGCCGGTCTGGATGGACATCAACCAAGGCAGGGTTCTAGCATACCGCGGAGGCCGAGCCGAAGACGATGAGAAGCATATTTCACCACTGCAACTCGACGTGATCGAGCGTTGCATTCATCTGTGGAGCAACCCAGGGGATATCGTGTTCACACCATTCATGGGTATTGGAAGTGAGGTTTATTCTGCCGTCGAGATGGATAGGTTCGGCGTCGGGATCGAATTGAAGCCGTCATATTATGCCCAAGCAGAGCGCAACGTCGCGAGTGCTACCCGAAGGGGAGATAATGATCTTTTCTCTTGTGCGGTCCCATGACAGAACGCGACCTGTTCTATGCCCTTCTGGACCGCTTTCTGATGTACCTGGCTGACGGCTGGAAGGTGGCCGAGGGGCCACACAACGAGCCTGCATTTGTAGGCACTCACCACGGACGCCACAGCGTCCTCGTTTATCGGGAGATTTTAAATGACATGGCAAGCCTGGACACAGGCCGACGTTGACCAGTTGAAAGCGTTGCGGGCTGATAAAGTCAAACACAAGGACATTGCCCGCATCATGGGCCGACCCGTTTCAGCGGTTCAAGCCAAATGGGGACTATTGCAGAACCCCAAGCCATCACCGGAATCCATCACCAAACCTGCCGCCATCATCAAGCCCGAGCAGCGCAAGTGTCTCTGTTGCGGTGGTCGGTTCATGAGCGAAGGCCCCGGCAATCGGATTTGCGGCGGCTGCACTGATACTGTCAACGAACTGTCCCACATGGACGGCGTGTGCATTGAGGGAGTGGCATCATGAGAACTGCTGATTTCATCAGGATTGGCGCGAAACGTTGGAATTTGTCAGAAGAGCAGATCACGGGCGAGCGAAAGATGGGCTCCCTTGCCCGCCGCCGTCAGGTCATCTGCTACTTTGCATATACCAAGACCGGCGCAAGCCTTCCCAAGATCGCCAGGGTGATGGGTGGCCGTGACCACACCACCATCCTCCACGCGGTTAAGGTGGTGAAAAAGCGCCTCGAAGACGGCGACCAGCGGATCGTTGACTTGTGCGCTGAATACGAAGCCGCTTTGGATGACTACCTTTCCACTAAAGGTTGCCCGCCCTGTGTTGAAGTGTGGAAGGGCAAACCTGCTGAAGTCCCCCCGCGTGTCGTTACCTACATTCCCCCCGGTGGATTCCCACCCGCGAAAGTCTCGCCCCAGAAGGAACGCACCTGCCTGAGTTGTGGCGACACCTTCATGTCATCGGGACCGGGCAACAGGCGTTGCAACAAGACCTCATGCCGTGATACACGGCGGTCAATGGGCCACTTGGAAGGAGTTGCCGCATGAACAGCCCGTGGTTCAAATGCTACCCCAGCGACTTTCTGAACGGCGTCGTTGACCTCTCGCCAGCAGAGCTTGCCGTTTACACGGTTTGCATTATGCGGATGTACGACGAAGGCGGGCCAATACCGGATGAGCCGGAGAGAATTTCGCGGCGGGTCAACATGCGTGTTTCAGCCTGTCGGAAGGCCCTGGATGCACTCTGCCAAGCTGGGAAGCTGCACCGCATTGATGGGTGTTTGAGCAACGCACGTGTCGAAAAAGAGAACGAAACTCGAAACGAAGTCAGCACAAAGTCAGCACGTGCTGCGCACGTTCGGTGGAGCAAAGAGGCCAAAAAACCCAATGGAAACAATGCACCTCCCATGCAACCGCATACCGGGGGCATATGCGGATCGGATGCCTACCAGAAGCCAGAAGCCAGAAGCCAGAAGAATCCCCCTATTAGTCCCCCAGACAGGTTCCCTGAGTTTTGGGGTCTTGTCCCGAAGAAGAAAGAGAAGCTGGCCGCGCAACGTGCATGGGTGAATGCGCTCAAGTTGGCGACCGCGGACGAACTGATCGCCGGGATGATGCGCTACGCCGCCGAGTGTGACGCCAATCCAGAAAAGTGGGTGAAGAACCCCGCCACGTGGTTGAACAAAGGATGTTGGACAGATGAACCAGACGAACCAGCTAGCGAACCTGAAGACCCCTTCTTTACCGCCCTCCGCAAAAACCTTGCTGGAGACTCCGACCTACGCGGAAGGGCTGACATGGGTGAGGCCGATAGCGGTGACACCGGAGCAGATGACAGCGTTGGAAGCGGCTATCCCCGCCTTACGCTCATCTCTGGAACCTGCGGGCAGGCAGACGATTTTGAAGTGGCTGACACGGGTCAAGGCTTCGACGGTCTCGAAGGGAAAGAGCGACACGGAATGGGGGATTGTCCAGGCGGAGATGTGTTTGCAGTTGGCCGAAATGCCCGCTGACATTCTGGAGGAAGGATTCACCCACTGGATACGGAACGAGCGGTGGTGGCCTACGCCTTCCGACCTGCTGGACCTGATGGAGCCGAAACTTGCCGAGCGACGGGCGATGTTGCGCCGCGCCGAGCAGTTGCGGAACCCGACGCCGGAGAAACCTGAACGCCATTGGCCGACGAAGGCCGAGCGTACCGGGATGGCCGACATGGCTGCGGCTGCAATTGCAATCCTGAAGGAAGGGAAGGGACTGGCATGATGGATATGGAAGAAAAGATGCGGGCCATTGAGGCGCTGGGCGCTGAGATGTTCGGCGAAACACCGGGCGGCATGAATGACTTTTGTGATTTGGTTTGGGAATTGGAGCGTGTCGGTGCAGAGGCGCTCGTGAAAATGGGTATCAGGGACGAGAGGGCGCTGATTCAGATGTTCCTGATGTGCGCTGCAACCATGCAGTTGGCGTTTTCGACGCCTGGAATGTGGAAGCGACACGCGGACTGGATGACGACCGTTTCGGAGACAATTTCGGACGCGGGCGGCGAGGGGGTGACGCATTGATTAAGCATCTTGAATCCGGCGAATGGGCCGTCATTGGCGGGAATGGCGACATCCTGCACCGCGCTCAGTCGAACGGTGCCGCATGGCTTTGGCTGGACCGCCAGGAGCGCCGCAAGTTGTGGGCACGACGGGAGACCGCAGAGAGTACGGGCGCGGTTTACTACAAGGGTTTGGGCGATGACTGAAGTCCCCGGCATCACCCGCCCCTTAACCGACCTTGAACGGTGTCAGGAGCGCACACAGGCCGTTAACCGGCAATCAGCATTGGAGGAAGACCGGCAAACGTCCGCAAATCCCACTTTGGAGGACACATGACCAAGC
>Ga0070746_10001780_pt1 | contig 12767 bp, 9 predicted proteins | sample VirMetDEL_Mar_21_FD_77016 | JGI IMG/M metagenome (GOLD analysis project Ga0070746, IMG submission 77016) | Aqueous microbial communities from the Delaware River and Bay under freshwater to marine salinity gradient to study organic matter... | ecosystem: Environmental > Aquatic > Marine > Coastal... | reverse complement strand
TGATATGTGGCCTGAAAGATCAATTAAAGATATAATGCCCAAGTTTATTGATTTTATGGATAATGAACAGGCTGATTGTCTCCGTATTCATGAAAAATTACATTGGTGGGAATATAATTTTGAATCTACTAACAGATTTATTGAGGGAGAAAGAATACTTAAAATGAAACAAGATTCAGTATGGTTGTTAACTCATAATGCTGCTATTTGGAATGTTGAATATTTAAAATCTCTTATGGTTCCTAATGAAGATCCTTGGAATAATGAAGTTTTAGGTACTAAAAGAGCATCATTAAAACCTCACAAACAATACCACTATAATATGAGGTGGTATTTACAGATACACAATTTCAATAGAGGAAGTAGACTACCTTATGGTCAAGCTTTTATTGAAGATTTAAGATATAAAAAACAATTTAATAAAGAATTTAACATTAAATGAAAATCTGTCACGTAGATCCAGCTTGTGGTTTAGATATTCCTCCTAAAGATTGGGGGGCTATTGAAAAAATTATTTGGGAATTTGAAGTTAATCAAAGAAAATTAGGACATGATTCAATTCACAGAATGTCAGGACACATTCAACCCGGTGAATTTGATATTGTACACTGTCATGTAGCTAATTTAGCTCTAGATTTAAAAGAAAGAGGTATTCCTTATATTTTCCAACTTCATGATCATCATGTTTGGTACTATGGGGCAGATTCTTATGTATATAAACAAAATTTAGAAGCAATTGAAGGTTCTTTAATCTCACTTATGCCTGCTAAATGGTTAGTTGATTTTTTTGGTAAACATCCTAAATGTGTTTATTTCCCTCATGGAGTAAATACTGATGAATTTTATCCTCTAATTAATGGAAAACCTAAACCAAAAGAACCAAAATTACTTATGTTAGCTAATAATGGTATGGGGGGTAAAAATGGACATGATAGAAAAGGATTTTCATATGGTGTTGGTTTAGCAATGATGAATAATTTACCTCTTACTATTGTGGGTCCCCGCAATAATGAAAATTGGGTAAATGATAATTTATGGGTATTAAATTATCCTAAATTAGAATTCATTTGGGAACCTTCAAATTCCCAATTAAGACAAATTTACTGGGACCATGATATATTCCTACACCCCTCAGAATTAGAAGCAGGTCATCCTAACCTTACATTACTAGAAGCAGCGGCTTGTGGTTTACCTATTATTGGTTGGATTGAATTATCAACTGATTTTTTTGGTATGTGGAGAGCACCTCGTAATGTTTTTCGCATGCATGAAGGACTTTGGCAAATTCAAAACAATTGGAACGATTATGTAAAATCAGCAGTACAAACTGGTAAGGATTTTAGTTGGGAAAATAGAACAAAAGATTTAATGGAAATTTATTATCAAGTGTTATGAGAGAAGAATTAATACACGAATACAATACTTTAACTAACCTAAGACTTCCTGTTAAAGAACCTAGTAATGTTTATCGAATGAACTTTATTGAAGGTGCATTCTTTGAAGTACTAGGAAACCAGAAAAGAGAATATAAGGTTGTTATGACTGATAAAAAAACAAATCAAGTCATTCATAACACCGTTATAAGTAATGGAATGTGGACTAGAACTAATCGTAGATATTTTACAGATTGGAATATTAAAGTATATGATAATAATACAAATGAATTAGTTTTTGAACATGATTATAATGCTGAAGGTAAAAGAGTTTATATTCATTTAGATTCAAATGCTATTGGTGATACATTAGCTTGGTTTCCTTATGCTTTAGAATTCCAAAAACAACATAAATGTAAAGTAATTATTTCTACATTTAAAAATGAATGGTTTAAAAACTTATACCCAGAATTAGAATTTGTAAACCCAGGGGATGAAGTACCTAACATTTATGCTATGTACGGAATCGGATGGTATTATAATGACGATAGAACATTTAACCCAGAAAGGGCACCACGTGATTTTAAACCAATTCCACTCCAAGCAACTTCAACAGATATTTTAGGATTAAATTATAAAGAAGTAAAACCTAAAGTTGATTTTAAAGATACGGGAAGACCTATTAAAGAAAAATATGTTGTAATAGCCCCTCATGCCTCTGCTCATGCTAAATACTGGAACTACCCAGGGGGTTGGCAAAAAGTAATTGATACTTTAAATGGGAAAGGTTATAAAGTAATGATGATTACACATGAACCTTTAAATGATGAGTGGCATGATTCTAAATTAGGGGGCACATTACAGAATGTAATTAATGAAACAGGTGATAAACCTATTGAAGTTAGAATGAATCAAATCAAACATGCTGAGGCCTTTATTGGTGTTGGTAGTGGTTTAAGTTGGTTAGCTTGGGCTGTTGGTACCCCTGTAGCTTTAATTTCTGGGTTTAGTGAAGATTATACTGAATTTGAGGACTGTGAACGTATTTCAACTCCTAAAGGTTTTTGTACAGGATGCTTTAATCGTGAATGGTTGAATCCTGGGGATTGGGAATGGTGTCCTGATCACAAAGACACAGACAGACATTTTGAGTGTACTAAATCTATTACTCCATCATTAGTGTTAAAATCATTGAATAACATTCTGCATTTTGAATAAAGGTTATCATATTTATTATAAGAAAAATTCCAATTAAAAATTTAATGTTTTTTTAATTAAAAACAATTTTTTAAAGAAACTTATAATATTTATAATAAAACATAACCTAAATTAAAATGGCAGAAACATTATTATCACCTGGAGTATGAGCTAGAGAGTGCGACCTCTCAGCTTTAACTTCCCAACCAATACGAGCTGGAGCCGCTATTCTTGGTCCTGTTGTAAAAGGTCCTGTTGGAATCCCAACATTAGTTACTTCTTATAGTGAATATCTATCTACATTTGGTTCTTCCTTCCAATCAGGTAGTGAAGTAAAAACATTTTTAACTTCAATCTCAGCTTATAATTATTTTAACAATGGAGGTACTTCATTATTAGTAACTAGAGTAGCAAGTGGCTCATTTACAGCTGCTTCATCATCTAGAATTACTGGTAGTGATGCAGATTTAGCTTCATTCGAACTTAAAACTATTGGTGAAGGTACTATTATGAATAGTACTTCAACTGAAACTAATGGTGCATTAGCAAGTGGTTCATCAGATAATTTAAGATGGGAAATTGCCTCTTTCAATACTGAATCAGGTACTTTTGATCTATTAATTAGAAGAGGTAATGATACTACAAATGAAAAAGTAGTATTAGAAACTTGGAGTAACCTATCATTAGATCCTAATTCAAGTAACTACATTTCTAAAGCAATCGGTGATATCTATTACACCGTTGATACTACAGAAACAGTTCCTTATGTTAAAGCTGTAGGTAACTACCCTAATAAATCAAGATATGTGTATGTTTCTACTGTAAGCAACACAGTAAACTATTTTGATAATAATGGTAATTTTAAATCAATTTACACAGGTTCATTACCAGCAGTAGGTAGTGGTTCATTTGGTGGTGCTACTGGTGAGATTGTTCATGGTAGTGATTTATACTACAACAACATTACAGGTGACGAAAGAATCCAAGGTGTTAACGCTTCAGATTATACTGAATCAATTAGCTTGTTAAGTAACCAAGATGAATACCAATTTAATGTTATCACAGCCCCAGGTTTAATTATCGATAACACAGCTACAGAAATTACACAGTTGATTAACATGGTTCAATCAAGAGGTGATGCAATTGCTATCGTAGATCCTTCAGATTATGGAGCTACATTAGCTACTATGACAGCTGCTGCCGGTAATTATAATTCTAGCTACGCTGCTTGTTACGCCCCTTGGTTACAAACCACAGACCCAAATACGGGTGATTTAGTTTGGGTACCAGCTTCAACAATGATTCCTGGAGTTTATGCTTATAATGATAGAGTAGGTGAAGCATGGTTCGCACCAGCAGGTTTAAATAGAGGTGGATTAGCTACAGTAGTACGTCCTGAAAGAAAATTATCTCAAGCTAACAGAGATGTATTATATGCAGGAAAAGTAAACCCAATCGCTTCATTCCCATCTGCAGGAACCGTAGTATTTGGTCAGAAAACATTACAGAAAAAAGCAACAGCTCTTGATCGTGTAAATGTTAGAAGATTGTTAATTGAACTTAAGTCTTACATTTCTCAAGTATCTGATAACTTAGTATTTGAACAAAATACTATTGCTACTAGAAATGCTTTCTTAAGCCAAGTTAATCCTTACTTAGAATCAGTACAACAAAGACAAGGTCTGTACGCATTTAAAGTAATTATGGATGACTCAAACAATACCGCTGATGTGATTGATAGAAACCAGTTGATTGGTCAGATTTATCTACAACCAACTAAGACCGCTGAATACATTTTGTTAGACTTCAACGTTCTTCCTACTGGAGCTACTTTCCCAGCATAAGAGTTTAAAAATTGAATATTTATAATAGAACAAAATTAATATAACGCAAAATGGCAGTATTAGATCCCAACGAAATTTTCTTTACAGCTTTCGAACCGAAGGTACAGAATAGATTTATCATGTATGTAGACGGCATTCCATCGTATACTATCAAAGCAATCTCATCTGTCGGATTCTCGCAGGAAGAAATTGTCCTTAACCATATTAACACCTATAGAAAAATTAAAGGCAAGTTAAAGTGGAACGACTTAACAATGACTATGTTTGATCCTATCACTCCTTCAGGTGCTCAGGCAGTAATGGAATGGGTTCGTTTACACCACGAATCAGTAACAGGTAGAGATGGATACAGTGATTTCTATAAGAAAGACTTAACTATTGATGTATTAGGTCCTGTAGGTGATATCGTTTCAGAATGGGTAATCAAAGGAGCATTTATTAAATCTGCTGAATTTGGTGAATACAACTGGGACAACGAAGCAGCTGCTCAAAACTTGACAGTTACTTTAGGTATGGATTACTGCGTATTGAATTACTAAGAAAATTTTGCGATTTTTTTAAATAGAGCTTGGCTTCGGTCAAGCTCTTTTTTATCGTTATATTTATACTCGTAACAAAGTTATTATTAATAAAAATTATGGAAAATACAAAACCAAAATTTCCTACCGAAATGGTAGAATTACCTTCTAAAGGTTTGTTATACCCCGAAGGTCATCCTTTAGCATCTGGGCAAGTTGAAATGAAGTACATGACTGCTAAGGAAGAAGATATTTTAACTAACCAAAACTATCTTAAACAAGGAACAGTAATTGATAAACTGTTACAATCTTTGATTGTAACTAAATTCAATTATGATGATTTATTAGTAGGTGATAAAAATGCTATTCTTATCGCAGCTCGTATTTTAGGATACGGTAAAGATTACAGCTTTAATTACTCAGGGGAAGAAATTTCAGTAGATTTATCCTTAATTCCTACTATTTATCTTGAAGAAGAAATTTTAAAAGAAAAGGGAGTTAATGCTCTTGATTTTGAGGTACCAACTACGGGAGATGTTTTAACTTTTAAGTTATTAACAGGTCATGATGAAAAAGCAATTGATGCTGAAGTAAAAGGTATGAAGCGTATTAATAAAAATGCGGATTCTTCGGTATCTACACGTCTAAAACATCAAATTATTGCTATTAATGGCGATGATGATAAGAAAAAAATTCGTGAGTTTGTAGACAATTACTTCTTAGCACGTGATTCAGCAGCATTTAGATCCTATCTTAGATTAGTTAACCCTGATGTCAAAATGACATTTATTTATGAGGGTGAAAATGGCGAAAAGGAGGTCGCTATCCCTATGGAAGCCGGCTTTCTTTGGCCTGACACAAGAGTATAGAGCTGGTCTCTTTAGAATCTTACATGAAATAGCATTTTATGGAAGAGGAGGGTATACTTGGGAAGAAGTTTATAATTTTCCAATTTGGTTAAGAAGAATTACTTATAATTTTATTAAAGAGTATACTGAAAAAGAACATGAAGCCCAAACCAAAGGCATGGGTGGTAAAGGAGGTAGTAAATCTTCCTCAACTACTAATTTAGATTGGGCAAATCCAGATAAATCTCAAGTAAAACCTCCATCTTATGTTTCAAGGGCGTCAAAGAAATGACGCCCTTTAATATTTATAGCATATATTATAATTAATCTATAAATGGCTAAGCAAAGTAAAGCTGAAGAAATTAGAGCAAAAGCAATTGAGGAATCTAACAGTGCGTTAGGTGAACAGATTAATCTTACAGCTCAATTAGCCGATGAAATTGGATTTGTTGTAAAACAAATGCAAGAAAAAGGTAATCTAGATAAAGGTTCTGTTGACTTAGCTCGTGAAGCTTTAAGATTAACTCGCCAATTATCTGGAGATTATAATGCTCAAAAAGATGTTGCTAAGGATATTGCTAAAAATGAAGCACTTCGTAACCAAGTAAAACGCCAACAAGTAGCTCTTAACGCACAGGCACTTGGTAGTTTAGAAGATGAATTAGCAAACAATCAAGGAAACTTAACAGCTGAAGCTCAACAATTTCAATTACTTCAAAAAGTTGGTGCTCAATTAGATGCTAATGCTAGTTATTTAGAAGAACAAGCTACTCGTCAAGATAACATTTCTGATGGAATGGGATTCTTAGGAAGGTCTGCTGAAGGTCTAGCAGGAACTTTAGCTGCTATGGGGGCTGGTGAATTTGGTAAAAAGCTAGGTTTAGATGGAGCTGCTAAAAAATCTAAAGAAATGGCTACAGAACTTACCGATGGTGGTAAAAAATCTTTAGGATTCTTTGGCAAAATGAAAGTAGCTGTAGGAACATTTGGTGCGGCTTTAAAATCTGCTTTAGGACCTATCGCTTTATTAGGTATGATTAAAGAGGCCTATAATAAAGGTGAGGAAGCAGCTAAAAAATTGAGTGACCAAGCTGTAGGACTTTCTAGAGAATTAGGTATATCCCAAAAACAAGCAAATGCTTTAATGGGAGAAATAAAAGGGGCGGGTGCGGCAGCAGGTATGACTGGTGAAATGGCTGCCCAATCTGGTCAAGAAATATACTCAGCTATTGGTGGTACCGAAAAATTAACCCAAAGTACACTTCAAACCTTTATGAAGTTAAATACATTTGCAGGTATGTCTGCAGAAAGTTTAGCTGATATTCATAAATTTGCAAAACTTACAGGTCAAGATGCTGGGGTTGTTGCTGAAGAAATGGCAGGGGCTGCCCAAGAGTTTATTAAAAGTAATAAACTTAATGTTAATATGAAAACCCTTATGGCTGAAGCTGGTAAAGCATCATCCACATTAAAGTTATCAATTAAAGGAGGTGGTGCTGAACTTATTAAAGCCGTTGGTCAATCTAAAAAATTAGGTTTAGAATTAAAACAAGTAGAAGACATTGCTGGTGGTCTACTTGATATTGAAGAATCATTAGCTGCTGAAATGGAAGCAGAATTGCTTACTGGTAAGGAATTAAACCTTGAAAAAGCAAGAGAAGCAGCATTAAATAATGATTTATCTACAGTAATGTCAGAGATCAGTAAGCAAGGGATTGATCAAGAATCATTTAGTAAAATGAACCGCATGCAGCAAGAAGCTATTGCTAAGTCTATTGGTATGACTCGTGATGGTATGGCTGATATGTTAAATAAACAAAAAGAAAACGTAGCAGCTCAATCTGATTTAGTATCTGAAACTGAAAAAGGTACAGCTGCAATGGAATCTACAGTTTCAGCTGCTGAGGGTATGGGAGGATTCCAAGATATGCTTGCAGGAATGTTCGCTCCTGTATTTGAGGCATTCCATCCTATAGTTCAAATGTTCCAAAAAGCAGGAGCAGAACTTGTAGCTAATATTGTAGTACCTATTGCTGAAAAATTAGCTCCAATTTTAATGAAAATTGCTGAAGCTATCCTTCCTGTAGCTGAAAAAATATTCTCAAGTATAGGAGATATTATGAGTGCTATATTAGATACTCTAATGCCTATATTTGATGTAATAGTAAAATTAGTTCAACAATTGATGCCCGTATTTGAACAAATATGGAATTCAATTTCAGGAGCAATATTAACAATAATTGATGGGTTAAAACCCGTAATCGAAATGATTGCACAAATGGCTGAAACATTCCTTCCAGTTATTATGCAAATGTTTAATGATTTTATTGTTCCATTAGTAGAAAAATTAGCAGGGGTTTTTGTTGAAATTGTACAAAAATTAGTTCCAGTATTTGTTCAAATACTAGAAACAGCAATGCCTATTATTCAAACTATATTGGATGCTTTTATGCAGATAGCAGATGCTGTACTTCCAGCAATGATATCAATATTAGACGCAGTAATACCGGTAGTAATGAAAATTTTAACAGCATTAAAACCTATTATTGACTCAGTTTTAAAAATTGTAGTAGAACAACTTTTACCAGTTATCATTGAGCTTTTTAATAAGCTAGTACCTATTGTTCTTGATTTGGTAGATAAATTAATGCCTATTGTTACTGAGATTTTAGGTGTAGTAGCAGAAGAAATTCTTCCATTAATAACAGATTTAATGGATGCTTTACTTCCTATTATAATGCAAATTATAGACGCACTTATGCCTATTGTTACTGATATTTTAGGTGTAGCTATGGATTTACTAAGACCTATTTTTAATATCTTTGCAGAGTTGGCAAAATCAATTTTACCTCTATTAACAAATGTTCTTAAAATGATTGAACCTATCCTTAAACCAGTTCTTACAATTGTTCAAGGTATATTTGATATGATTATAGGAATTATTAATGGGGACTTTGATAAAGTAAAACAAGGGTTTACAAAGATTGCTGAAGGTTTAATTAATCTAGTAATAGGACTTTTTGAAGGAATAATTAATTTAGCGGTTAAAGCCTTAAACGCATTAATAGAATATATTCCTGGAGTTCCTTATATCCCCGAAGTTGAATTTGATAGAGTTCGATTAGCTGAAGGTGGTATTGTAGATCAACCAACTAAAGCTCTTATTGGTGAAGCAGGTCCGGAAGCAGTAGTTCCTTTGAACAGCGATAAATCTATGAATGTTTATAGTACAGGAATTGAAGAAAAACTAGATAGATTGATAGCGGCTGTTGAAAAAGGAGGAATTGTTTACTTAGATGGTAGTAAAGTAGGAGAAACCTTAGCATTATCAACATATAGAATGCAATAAATTAATATTTATAACAAAACAATTTAATAATTTTAACCATGGCTTTAATAGATTCATTATCAAAAACCCAATTAGACAGAAATGATGGAGCTACTCCTCCAAAATATGATGGGGTATCAGCTTTAGTAAACTCATTAGGTTCGACCCAATTAGATCGTAATGACGGAGCAACTCCAACAGCTTACAATGGAGTATCAGCTTTAGTAAACTCATTAGGTTCAACTCAATTGGATCGTAATGATGGTGCTACACCTGATAAATACTTAGATAATTTACCTGGATAATAAATAATGGCTTTAATAGATCTAAAAACTGACTTAAGATCTTTAAAGTTTGGAAAAGATGCCCCTGGTGGGGGTACTAGTGAGTATTTAAAAAATAACACTACCCAAGCTAAAGATATTCCTCCGTATAGTAGTAATCCTACTGCGGAAACGGGATTTTCTATTAATAATGACTTTGGGTTACGTGGTCTTTTAAACCCCGGAGCGGCATTAGAAGATGTAGAAAGGTTAACTAATCTTTATTTTAAATCTCCTTACCCAGGATTAATATTTCAAGGTAAACAAGTAGCATTAGGATTATTAGCTAATCCTTTACAAGTCTGGAACCCAGTAGCTGATATAGCTCAAACTGCTCTTAATGTGGCAGGATTTGGACATATTCCTGCTTTTATAACATCTGGGGATTCTAATCCAATTTTATTTGACCCTACTCTTTCAGGTCCTTTAAGTAATAAATTTACAAGAGAAAATACCTTTGGAATGGGTAACCCAGCCGAAGGTACTAATAATTTTGTTAAAGGAGCTTTAGGACGAAATCGTAATAGAAAAGATTATTCTAAAGGAGTTCAACAACAAACTTTATTTTCATCCCCAACCCCATTAGAAAAACCTACTACATCAGATGCAATGACATTGTATCCGATTTATAATAGTACTGAGGGGGTAAAAACAGATGTGCCTCAAGATATGATTAAATTTCATATCTCTGTTGTAGATAATGATAACCCATCAAATAGAACTTACATACACTTTAGAGGTTATTTAGAAGGATTTAGTGATTCATATTCTTCAAAATGGGATACTACAAGTTACGTGGGTAGAGGTGATAGTTTTGCTACTTATGGGGGAGATTATAAACGTTCTATTTCATTAGGTTGGTCTATATACTGTCAATCTCGAGAAGAACAATACATGATGTATAATAAATTAAACTATCTAGCATCTTTAACAGCCCCAGATTATAGTGAAAAAGGGTTTATGAGAGGTAATTTAATATATTTAACAGTAGGAGATTATTTAGATGATGTCCCTGGGTATTTTTCAGGAATTACTTATACTGTTCCTGAAAACGCACCTTGGGAAATTGCTAGATTAGAAGATGGTTCTATAGATACTACTATTAAACAATTGCCACACATGATTCAAGTTAGTGGCTTTACTTTTAACCCAATTGAAAAATTTATCCCAAGAAAAATGTCAAATCTAAATTGGGAAACAGATAATTTGGTAGAGACAAATGGAGTTAGTAAATATAAACAACTTACAGGACCCACATTTATAAACTATCAATTACAAACTGATACTACTACATAATGGCTAATAGATATCAAAATATTCCAATTAAAAGAACAGCTGAAGGGAAACAGTATATTTCTACTACCCTTTATCCTAGTATTCCGTTTTCAATCGATGACATTTACGTAATTACTGGAGAAGGAGATAGATACGATTTGTTAGCTAATCAATATTATAAAGATTCTACTTATTGGTGGATTATCTCAATAGCTAACCCTTTGATCCCAAAAGATTCTTTGTATATTCCTGTAGGAACTCAATTAAGAATTCCTGCGAATATTCAATCAATTTTGGCTGAGTATCTTCGTCTTAATACAATGTAATTATGGGAAATATAGTAGGAGACAATCCAGCAAGAGAAATAGTAGACCAAATTAATCTTCGTCAAGGAGCTTTAGGAGTAGAAAACAGAAATTCCGATATCCTTACTTGGATGGCTTCTTCTACTCCCTTTATAAGATTAACATCTTGTGTATCTATAAGTGAGCAAAAATGTCAAGAATTAGATATTGATGTTAAATATGCTGGTATGGGTCTTGCCAAGGCCTTTGTTTTATTAGGTGGGGTTTGGAGTGAAGACCAAGTAGGTGTAGAAGACTCTAGTCCTTTTAAAGCAGGAGTTAGAAACACAGCTGATAATAAATTAATTAATAACTTTGCTTATGGATTTGGTGGTGATTCCTTTGGTTTAGTTCCACCCCCAGGAATTACTAGTTTAGACATTAATAGTTTAACTAGAGGTTCTGTTAGAAAAGCAAGTGTTAAACTTAAAGTAAATTCTGTAGAACAATTAAAACTAATTGAAACCCTATATTTAAGAATGGGGTATAATGTTTTAATTGAATATGGACATAGTGTTTACCTTGATAATAAGGGTGTTTACCAAACAACAGATGCTCTTTCCTCAGCTTATAATATGTTAATGTACGGGGATCCTTTAAATAATTACACCCAATTCGACATTCAAAAAGCATTAAAACAAGATATACTTAAATCTCAAGGAAACTATGATGGTTTTTTAGGAAGGGTAGTTAATTTTAACTGGGCATTTGATGATAAAGGATCTTTTGATGTAAGTTTAGAACTTTTTGGTGTAGGAGATGTTGCTGAAAGCTTTAAAATTAATGTTGGGCCTAATACATCTGTAGATAATGTTAAAGATATTCCATTAACAGGTGCTGAGGGTGCTACAAAAATAAATCTTTTTTTAGTTGGAATGCTACTTAAAACCTTAGGAAAGCAACCTGAAACTTTTGACAAAGTACTAAGATCATATAGAAATTACACTAAAGAAGATACTATTAGTAGTTTAAAAGTAGGTACAAAAAATGTAATAGCTACTGAAAATAATAAAAGAAAAGTTGAAGTTACTACTTTAACTTCTATTTTCCAAGAACCCTTTATCCCCAAAGATTCAGATGATAAAGACTTTATTTCAAATGCTAGTTCTTTTTCACCCTATATATCAAACCCTGCATATGCCTATCTTGATTATGTAGAAGGGAATAGTGATTTTTATATTACTCTTCGTGAATTATTAAGATTTATAGAAGCTAATTGTTTAGCATATTCTGAAGGAGATGAATCTCCTTTATTAAGAATAGACACCAGTTTAGACAATTTATGTTATACTCACCCTTATCAACTCTCTTCTAACCCAGAAGTTTGTTTAATTCCCGGAAAAATTATTAACAGGGCCACAGCAAGAGAATTAAATTCATTACCTACCTCAGAAAAAGAAAAAATAGCCCAAGGAAATGATACTAAATTTACTAGTGATTTCCCTGGCTATAAAGTATTTGAAGAAGTATTAGGAGATGCTTTTAAAAAACCTTACATTTCTACTGAAAATGGACCATCTGAAGTAAATAACCCATTTGTTGGAAGTTTATTAGATGTTTGGGTAAATAAAAAAACAATTAACAGATTATTAACATCTAAACCAGATTCTCCTAATGTCACAATATATGATTTTCTTTCAAATTTAGTAAGTGAAATTCAATTTTCTTTAGGGAATATAAATAAACTAGATGTAACTTTTGATACAGAAAGTTCTAC
>Ga0070746_10001778_pt1 | contig 12775 bp, 16 predicted proteins | sample VirMetDEL_Mar_21_FD_77016 | JGI IMG/M metagenome (GOLD analysis project Ga0070746, IMG submission 77016) | Aqueous microbial communities from the Delaware River and Bay under freshwater to marine salinity gradient to study organic matter... | ecosystem: Environmental > Aquatic > Marine >... | reverse complement strand
GATAAACATTTTTTTTAATTCGATTATTTATTTTGATTAAATTTGTTTATCGAAGAGCTAGATAAGATAACAGAAGACTATGATTTATATTTAGGATACGCCTATAAAATCTGCGACTGTGAAATAGAAAAGTACGACTTATTAAACGATACTTATTTAAAACTACACGACGGCTTATTAAAATATCCTAATCGAAAGCTAAGTAAAAGATTTATATTTCTAACAATGCGATCGGTCTTTATAGATAAGCTTCGAAAAGAAACTAAATGGAATTACACGGACTTAGACTCTATTAGAGAGCTAGAGCAAGATAAGTTTACTGAAGATCGACTTACGAGCCGTACGAAGCTAAATGAAGCGCTCTCTCAGCTGAAATTCGTAGATAGAGAGATTCTACTTAGAACTGAAGAGAAGTCTCTTAGAATCGTCGCAAAACAGTTACAGTGTAATCACGTTACAATATTTAATAGAAAAAAAGAAGCATTAATTAAACTTAAAAAGAAATGGCAAAACGGAAAACAGTAAGTAAGAGACCGAATACGACGAGTAGTAAAGAAGACTTTAATAAAAAGCTAGTCGATATCGAAACAGAATCCGAGGTAGTACTTCCAGAAGGACTAGGAGATAAAGTCGAGAAGGTTTTAAAAAAGACTGGAATTGATAAAGTAGCTAAAGCGATACTAGGAGACGACTGCGGATGTAAAGAAAGAAAAGAATGGCTTAATAGGCCTTTCCCTTATGTAATGCTAAAGAAAGGAACTATGAACGAAGAACAACTATCATCTTATCAGGACTTTAGAAAAGAAGAGAAGCTTAGTATAGACGCGAAAGAGCAAGAATATATCGTATCGCTTTATAATTCTGTATTTCAAACTAATATAGATCCCTGTGTCGGTTGTGGTAACGGCGGAACATATAAAACATATATTGCAAGATTAGACGCAGTAAAAGAAGACTATGAGAAATCAAAGTAAATTATCTAGTTTATGGATACTTAAAATGTTAGTATGGGGAGTCCTTAGTTGGGTAGCTCTCTATCTAACTTATCTATTCTTAAAGTTCGCCTGGAGCGTATTAGTAGAAATAAGTAAAGCCTTGTTCTTATGAACGAATTCGAAACAACTTTAGTAATTATATTTGTATTCTGCTTAGGAGTAGTAACAGCAACTGCTCTCTTCTACGATAACGATAAAGACTAAGAAACGTTTTATAGATATGGGAAAGAACAATAAATGGATCAATAAAGAAGATTTACTAGAAGCGCTAGATAACATAATACTAGATATCGAGCTAGGAAGCTCCCTAAAGAAAGCGCTAGATAAACACGGCGTAAATTCTAAACTCTTTTACGAATGTCGAGCGAATAAACATACGTATAAAAACGATGATGGAGAAGAAGTACAGCTGGAGACACCTGATATCGAAAAAAGATACGCGCTAGCATGTGTTCTTAGAGCCGATGCTTTATTCGAAGAAATGCTAGATATAGCGGACCAAGGTGAGAACGATTCTTACATAGATAAGAAGACTGGAAAGAAGAAGACCGACTGGGATGTTCTCGGTCGCTCTCGCTTAAGAGTAGATGTACGAAAATGGATGTTAGCTAAGACTCGGCCAGAGAGATACGGAGAAGCTCAGCTTCTGAAAATAGGAGACCACGAAGGAAATCAATTTAAGGGAAGTATATTCCCAATGGATATATTAAATGTACCAGGTAACGACAGCACTGCGAAAGCTAAAGGATCTAAAGAAGAAGACGAGAGTAATTCAGGGGAGCCAGGGAGCTGGTAAAACGATCGGAATACTAATACAATTAATAAACGGTTGTCAGCATAATCCAGCTTTCGAAGTAACTGTAATACAAGCAGAGCTATCGAAAGCTAAAAAGACTATTATAAGAGACTTCATAAAAATAATGGTCGGCTATTCTATATTCGAAAGAAGTAGATGGAATAAAAGTGAATGGACTTATTACTTCGATAACGGATCTATATTAGAATTTATAGGACTAGACAGCGGAGATATCGGAAAAGGATTTCGTCGGGACGCTGTATATTTTAACGAGCTTAATAAGGGCGGTATAACGCTGGAGTCTTACATGCAGTTTGCTTCTAGGTCTAGATTAGTCTTCGCGGATTTTAATCCTGATAGGCGCTTCTTTATTCACGACGAGATAATACCAGATGAAGATACTGACTTTCTCGTTCTTACTTATAGCGATAACGAATACTTACCAGAAGGAGAAAAGAAAGAGATTCTTAAGTACTTAGAGAAAGGATTTTATAATACGAAGCTAGAAGGAGAGAGCTTATTCGAAGAGTCGAATATAAAACAAAAGTACTGGGCTAATAAATGGCGAGTCTATGGTCTCGGCTTAGTCGGTCATCTCGACGGCGTAATCTTTACGGATTGGTACGTAATACCTAGAATACCACCTGAGGCGAAATACGTAAGCTCAGGACTCGATTTCGGCTTCTCTAGTCATCCAGCCGCTTTAGTAGATAAGTATATTTATAACGGTAAGACAATTTATGATCTAGTAATATATCGAGCTGGACTTCATAACTCGGATATAGCTAGAATTATAAAAAGCTCAGACTTTACTAGAAGAGTATTCGCTGACGAAGCAGAGCCGAAGAGTATTAGCGAGATATCACGCTTCGGTGTTAATATATTTAAAGCCCCTAAAGGAAGAGACTCGATTAATTACGGAATAGACTTACTACAAGAAGAGACGTTTTATGTTACCGCCTCTAGTAAGGATTTAATATTCGAGCTGGAGAACTACACGTGGGAGATAAAGAGAGATGGTACTGCTGATTTAAAACCAGTAAAAGCTCACGACCATGCAATTGATGCTATACGCTACGATAAGATGGCGACGCATAGGAGATATTCTGGAGAGTACGCTTTTAGATAAACGATAGTAATTTTAAAACGTTAAATAGATATGATAGATTATAAGATCAAAGTTCCTACTAGCTTAAAAGAAATAACGCTCGAGCAATATCAGCTATGGATGGTCGAAGTAATAAATTACAATGAACGTATAACGGAAGGAGGTGAAGAGATTTCTAACGTAGAAAGATTAAAACTAGACTCGAGACTGCGACAAAAAATGATAGAGATATTCTGCGGAGTTCCTAGAGTAGCTGTACGCGGAATGTTAAAGAAGGACTACGATTCTATATCTAATCATTTAACTACTATTCTAGAAGACGAGCCAGAGCTTGTACCTACTTTTAAATTCAGGGGAGTCGAATATGGATTTATTCCTAATCTTCAAAAGAAATTAACGACTGGCGAATGGATAGACTTAGACGACTTTATGAAAGACTGGGAGACGTATAATAAAGCGATGGCTATTTTATATCGTCCCGTAATAATGGGGCCAGATAGAAAAGGAAAATATTTAATAGAAGACTATACAGAAGAAGAGACCGAGAAGAATTACGAACCGTTTAGGCAGTTACCAATGTCGATCGTGATGGGAGCCGTGGTTTTTTTTTATCGTATAAGCAGGACACTATTAGAAATCACCCCGAAATATTTAGCGACGGTTCTCGAGGAGAAGAAGGAACTTCATCAGGCTTTAGCGCAAAATGGGGCTGGTATCAACACGTACACACGCTTGCTGGAGGAGACTTCTTTAAGATGGAAGAAGCTACTCGGAGCCGCTTTAGTACGGCCTTACTCTTCTTAGCATATAGTAAAGAGTTAAACGATGAAATGATAGATGGAATTGAGAAATCAAAAAAGAAAAATAGTATTAGATAATATAAGCTTATGAACGCCTATTACGCAGTTACACAAAAATTATACACAGAGCTTTTAGACGAAGTCGATATCAACTCAGTTACTAAAGGAGACATTACTCGTATAGATATTAATAAAAAAAATATCTTTCCTTTAGCGCACGTCTTTATAAGCGATGCTGAAATAAATACTCAGACTATTATTTTTAGCGTTCAGGTATTCGCGATGAACTTAAGACACGAATTAGAAGAAACTATAAGCGATAAATTTATAGGTAACGATAATGAAGATGATAATCTAAATGCTATGCTTTACGTCTTAGTTAGACTACATAATAAGATACTTAAATTCGGAGAAGACTTTAGAGTACTTAATACTCCTACTCTAGAAGCTTTTACAGAAGAGCAAGAGAATGTAGTAGATGGATGGGTAATGAGCTTTCAGGTCGAATATCCAATAAGCGAAATAGATAATTGTTAATGATAGAAGAAGAAGAACAATGGCTAATTAGATACAACTGTTATCTCTTTAATACCCCGATTGAAGGTACGGAAGGAAGTCTAGTAATATGGGCGTCGAGTGAACGCCCTCCACAAGTAGGAGACTATGACGAGATAGAGCTAGGAGGTCTAAATGTTCAGAGAGTAATAACCGAGGTAATGAAAGTAAAGGGAAATGCTTAGTAACGAAGAAGCACATAAGGCGCTATCTGCTTTCGGTAAGAAAGTAGTTATTAGAGCGCGCAGAGGTTTTACTAAAAATCGTTTTACTGGTAAAGGCTCTCGCTCTATCTCTTATCAGATTAGTAAGAACGCTAAAGGCTTTGATTTCTATTTTAAGATGTTACCTTACGTATGGTTTCAGGACGCGGGAGTAAAGGGCGCTAAAAGCTCTAAGAATAGATCGAAATATATTAACGGAATAAAGCGAGACTTTAAATATACGAATAAGATGCCGCCGCCTAGAGTCTTCGATAAATGGCAAGTACGAAAAGGAATAGCTCCTAGAGACGCGCAAGGGAGATTCGTAAAAAGAAGCGCGATAAATTACGCGATAGCTAGAAGCATTTATTTATATGGAATAAGACCGAAGTTATTTTTTACTAAAGCTTTCGAGAAAGAGATTAAATTCTTACCCGACGAGCTAGCAGAAGGCTTCGGCTTCGATATAGAAAATATGTTCGGAGATTAAAAACGAGAAGAGATGATATTAACGAGATCAAAACATTATTTTACTTTAACGCTTCCTAATGCTTTCGTAACGAGAGTCGATTATACTTTAACGATCGGAACGGGAAGTGTCTTCGCACCTACGGAGCTTAAGGTAATAGAATTAAATAAGCCCGTACCGATTAGAGATACTTCGATATTTCAGAAGAGCTGGATTGATATTAGCGCTATGATAAGAGACTACATAGAAGTTGCTCCTATCGACTTTACTGGAATCGCCGCTAACGAGATACAAGCTTCAGGTGCACAAGAATGCTTAGTCGCTACGTGCAGAGCTGTTTATATCGATACGGTTGGCTCTAGCGCGAGTCCTACTTTACAGCGCTTTATAGCCGCTGATGGTTATTCTAAATATGAAGATAATGCTAATGCGGAGCCGAGTAAAAAGATACTACTTACACATGATTTTTACTTCGCTGATAATCGCGGTTATTTTATAGTACCGTTAAGATGCGAGAGCGGAGATGTAGCTCCGACGGTCGATGGCGTTACCGTCTCTTTAACTTATAGTGAAGATAATACTCGCTATCTACAATACTTAGTTATTCCAGTCGGTAACTACACTAGCGATATTACGGTGGTATTCGAAGGCGAGACAATAACGATATCTCCAGTTACAGAATGTAAGTATCCATTAACTCAGATACAGTTTGTAAATCGTTTCGGAGCTAAAGAAGTTTTTCACTTTTATAAAGCGAGCGTGAAAACGATTACGACTAAAGGCGAGACTTTTAAGAACGGATACTACGACGGAAGTCCTTACGTAATAACGAAGCATCAGAATCAGAAGCTTAATGTTTACGGCAACGAAAAGATAAATATAGAAACTGGTTTTTTAAACGAGAATTACAACGATACTATTCAGGAGCTTATGCTTAGTGAAAAAGTATGGCTAAACTCGAAGCCAGTAAATGTGGATTCAAGCTCTCTTAAGCTTAAAACTAGAGTCGTAGAAAGATTAATTTCTTATAGTGTAGACTTTGAATACGCTTACGACTCGATAAATACAGTATAAATGTTAAAGGCAGATGTATACATAAATGGAATACGAATAGATTTATTTGATGACGAGCGCATTAAAGTCGTTTCGTCGGTTCAGAATATCTCGGATATCTCGAGAACCTTTAACGATTACTCGCAGAGCTTTACTGTTCCTGGATCTAAGAATAATAACATTATATTCGAGCATTATTACAACGCTAATATAAATGGCGGATTCGATGCGAGAGTAAGACATCCAGGGATAATTTATATTAACTCGATTCCTTTTAAATCTGGAGCGCTTCGATTAGAAGGTTGCGAAATAAGACTAGGAAAGATTCATAGCTATAAATTAACTTTCTTCGGTCTTCTTATAGACTTAAAAGAAGTAATAGGAGATGACTATCTCTCGGCTTTAGATTTTAGCGACTTAGATATAGCTTATACGAGCGATAATGTTAAGACTGGGATAACGACTGGCTTCTCTAGCGAAGAGCTGATATTCCCGCTTATTTCAACTAAACGGCAATGGTACTATAATTCGAATGGAGGAGATACTACGGATACGACTACGCTTTCGAATATCTCTTATAACGGTGGCGCAGGTGGTGGCATGGACTGGGAGAGCTTTCGACCAGCGTTAAAGATTAGCTCCATTATAGATAAGATAGAGTCGAGTTACGGACTTACATTTAGCGATGACTTCTTACTCGGTGATATGTTTAGCGATCTCTATCTATGGCTCGCGAATAGTGATAGCGAAGAAGCTCTAAAGAATAAGAATAGAATTACTACTTATACGACTCTTAATACGTATCAACCCGCGTTTGGTTCTTTCGATAACGATCTCGGAGCTTGGAACCCGACTGATTTTTACGCAGGCTATCTAAGAGAGATATTTTTCGAAGTAGATTCGAGCGACGGTATCGCTTACTCTATACGAATAATGAATAACGATCAGATTCTAGTCGAAGAGACTGGAACGGGAGATCTAAATGCTGTTGCTAGTCTATCGGGCGGAGTCGAAGCGGGTAGCTCTATTTATGGTGTAATAGTAACGACCGAGGCTAAGACTATCGACTTCGTGGAATTTTACGCGAGAGAATTAAGTAACGATTTAGTCTTCGGTAACTCTTTAGTTAATTTAAATCTATCGGGTAGCACGCTTCAGATATTCGACTTTATGCCCAAAATAAAAGTATTGGATTTTTTAAAGTCTATACTAAAAATGTACAACTGTGTAATAGTTCCTACTTCTTCGACGGAGTTTACTATCGAGACTCTAGACGACTGGTATGCCGCTGGAGCTACTTACGATATAAGCGAGTATGTAGATCGCGAGACTTGGTCTGTTAATAGAAGTAAGATATTTAAAGAGATCGCTTTTAAATTTCTAGAGCCTAAGACTATACTAGCAGTCGAATATAGAAACAGATTCAATACCGCATACGGAGACTTAGAGACTAAGCTTAGAGACGCTAACGGACTTCTATTAGATGGTGGAGATTTCGAGATAGAGCTAAACTTCGAGCAGATGATATACGAGCGATTAATTAATACTCAGACTGACGTAGCGACAAATATAGTTTACGGACTAAGCTGGGGGCCAGATCGTTCTGGTTCTAATTTCTCGAATGGAGAAGGCGCTTCTAACGTATTACCAGAGTCGCATATCTTTTACGCTAGAAGCAAGTCGGTAGCTAGTAATACGATAGGATTTAAAAATAGCGCGGGAACGCTCGAGCTAATAAACGGATCTGTCTATATGCCAGCGCACTCGAGTACTGCTTTAAAAGAATACTCAACCGCTTTCGGTAGCGAGATAGATGAGCACGATGGCGGGGTTATTTCTAATAGCCTATACTTAAAGTTTTATAAAGATTATATTACTGACTCTTTCTCTTCTAAGCGCCGTTTATTTAAAATTAAAGCTCGCTTTCCTGTTTGGTTATTAAGTACGCTTAATTTAAATGATAAGCTCGTAATAGACGGAGATCGCTATCTAATAAATCAGATCACTACTGACGTAACGGATCAAACGGTCGATATAGAATTACTAAACGATATTTATAATTTAGACGAGTTAGTAGAAGACGTTGAGATCGTAGAAGAAGAGACGACGCCTACGCCACCGACACCGACACCTGCGGGAACTAGCTTTAATATATCAGCTAACGGATTCGGTACTAGCGCAGGGGCTTGCTCAGATGTACCTAACGCGACTAAATACGCTAATACAGTTCCGCCTATATTAGGGACTTTTATTTATAACGACGTAGCTTTAAGCTCAGGCTTCGACGGAAACTTAGAGTACTATAAATTAACCAACGGTACTGTTGTACGAATTGCGCCAGGCGGTATCGTAATAGAAGTATTTACATGTTAAGAGTTGTATTAGATTTATTAAGCGTAAGAGACTATACAGGACTATCTAAGGAATTAGATATAGCGTGCGGAAAGAACGAAATAAAAACGAGCTTTAAAGAAGCTTGGAAAGATATTAAAAGAGAAAAGAGATGGTAACTAAAGTAATACGGATACAAGTTCAGGGAGATGATGTAAGAGTCTTAAATGAGGAGCTTGAAGATTCTAACGAGAAACTAGAAGAAGTAGAAGAGACCGCGGGTAAAACTGGAAAGGCTTTCGACTCTCTTCTTAAGTTCGCAGATAAGTTTACTTTCGGCTTAGCTTCTAAGCTCGGTGGAATTAAAACAGGATTAACTGGAGTCGCTGGTGGCTTTCGTCTCGTCGGTGTAGCTATCGCCGCATCTGGAATAGGTCTCTTAGTAACTGTAATCGCCGCTATTACTGCCGCCTTTAAACGAAGCGAAGAAGGACAAAATAAATTCGCTAAGTACATGGGAATAATCGGCTCCGTAGTCGGAAACGTAATGGACGTCTTAGCCGATATCGGAGAGCTTATTATAGGACTATTCGAAGGAGACGGAGAAGCAACTAATGCGATAAAGAGCTTCGGAAAGTCTCTTTGGGATTTCGTCGGCTTGCCTATAAAGAATATAATAGATGTTACAGAGAGCTTAGGAAGAGCTATCGGAGCACTATGGAATAGAGATATTGAAGGAGCACTCGATGCTCTTAATAATGGGGTAGATGAAGTTAAGAACAATTTTAACGAGGCCGCTTCCGCGGTAGATAGAGCTAAGAACGCCGTAAATGGTTTCTCAGAAGAGATACAGAGAGAAGCCCGTATCGCGGAGGGTATCGCTAGCTTAAGAGCGCAAGCTGCAGTAATGGATCGAAAGCTTACGGTTGAGAGAGCCGAAGCGGATAGAGATATCGCTTTACTTAGAGAGAAAATAGCTAACGACGAAATGTTCTCGATTCAAGAAAGACTGGATTTCGTACAAGAAGCTTCTAGAATTAATGAAGAGATAGTAAAGAAAGAGATAGTACAAGCGGGACTTTTATTAGAAGCTAAGAAGGCCGAGAATAATTTAGGAAAATCTACGATAGAAGATAAGGCGGAAGAAGCTCAGCTTCAAGCCGAGTTAATTAATCTAACGACGAAACAAGCGGCACTTCAGAGAAGACTTACTAACGAAAGACAAACTCTCTTAGACGAGCAGAGAGCAGAGAATAAACCAGGGAAGCAAGAGAAAGGATTATTCCTTCCAAGCTTCGGAGGTACTTACGACGACTTTATCATAGCGGCAGATGCCGAGCTTACCGCTTACTCAGACTTAGAGAGAGCTAAAAGTAATGCTTCTTTTTACGAGAGCGAAGCGAGAAAAGAATATGCGGAGCTAGAAGCTCAAGCGAGAGTCGAAAGCTATATGATCGCCGCTAATGGTTTCGCCGTAGCTTCTAGACTAATAGGAAAAGAAACGGCCGCTGGTAAAGCATTCGCCGTAGCTTCGACTTTAGTTAGTACGTACTTAAGTGCTCAGCAGGCTTATGCTTCTCAGTTAGCTATACCGACACCTGACGCTCCGATTCGCGCCGCCCTAGCTGCAGGTGTAGCAGTCGCGGCAGGACTCGCTAACGTTAAAGAGATTCTTAAAGTAAGAGTTCCAGGAGAAGGATCAGGCGGTGGTGGAGTAGGCGGATCTCCTAGTCGCCCGCCAGCTTTTAACGTAGTAGGGAATTCTCCTGAGAATCAGCTTAATCAGACTCTAGTAGCGAATCAAAATACGCCGATAGAAGCTTATGTCGTAGAAGGAAATGTCTCGAGCGCAGAGCAACTACGAAGAGATAAGATCGAAAGTTCTTCACTAGGCTAACTTCTTAGAAATAAATAACTTATTGTTTTAAATATAACAATATCTTTATTCTGCTCGTTTTATCTTTATGGAAGGACTACGTGTATACAGTATTCAGTTCGACGAGAAAAAGAATAAAGGAGTCTATGCTTTAAGTGTAGTAGAAAATCCAGCTATGCAGGACGAATGGATGATGCTCTCCGAAGATAAACTAGATATTCAATTTACGGCAGTAGATAACGAGAAGAAGCTTTTAATGGGTGCAGCGATAATCCCTAATAAAAGAATCTATCGAAATATTGGCGGGAACGAGTTTTATGTAGTATTCGAAGAAGACGTTGTCGAAAAGATAGCGCATAGCTTTATAAAAAACGGATTCCAAAACAACTCGAGCGAGAATCACGAAGTAATAATTGAGGGAGCTACTGTAGTACAAAGCTGGGTGGTTGAAGATCCAGTAAAAGATAAAAGTAACTTATACGGTAAGAGCTACGAAAAAGGAACTTGGGTTGTAATGATGAAAGTCGACAATCCAGATATTTGGCAGAAAGCCAAAGATAATAAGCTAACTGGTTTCTCGATAGAAGCTGGATTAGGATTAAAAGAGTTAAACATAAATCACACAGAAAAGATGAACAGTAACGAAATTCTAAAAGCTATTCAAGATGGCTTTAAAGCTCTTTCTAAAAAAGAGGAAATTAAGTTAGGAGAAGTTATCCTAGAAGACAAGAAGACGGTCTTAATGTTCGACGGAGATGCTCCAGAAGTAGGCAAGGCGATTTTTATTAAGCCAGCTGAAAAAGATGGAGAGAAAGCGCTTGCTCCAGAAGGCGAGTATGTTTTAGAGAATGGCGAAAAACTTTATGTAGATAAAGATGGCGCTATTAGCGAAGCTCCAAAAGAAGAGAAGCCAGAAGAAGTGGCCGCAGAGATTCAAGCTTCAATTTCTAAGCAGTTCGAAGAGATTAAAAAAGACTTCGAGACTAAGCTAGCAGAAATGAAAAAAGAGCACGATTTAGCGCTAGCTAAAGAGAAGAAAAAGAATGAAGAGCTAGAAGCTAAGCTAGAAAAAATTCCAGCTAACGACGAGCCAATTGTAAAGCTACAAGCGATAGCTGAGCCAAAGAATAAAAAACAGAGATTACTTAACGCTGTGATTGCAGCACAAAATTCAAATTAAAATGAGTACAAGAACTTTCTTAGGATTCGGAAACGAACAAAGTAAAATAGAAGCAATCGGAGGCGCTTACACTGTAAAGTCGAGCGATCACGGCAAGATATTTACTCTTGTAACTTCAGGAACTGACGGAGCGGCAATTACGCTTCCAGCTCCTCAAGCAGGATTAAAGTATCGCTTCGTAACAGGCGCCGCTTTCGCAACCACCGCTTGGACGGTCGTAGCAACTGGGGCTATAATTCAGGGTAGTGTAGTAGTAGATGGAGCCGCTGTTCCAGTAGCAGGAGGAACGACTATTACTTTCGCTGCAGCTGCAGAAACGATAGGAGATTTTATAGAAATTACTTCAGACGGAACTTCATGGTTTATCGAAGGAGTAGCAGAGGCCGCTGGTGGAATTACCGCCGCTTAATTATTAATATTTAAAAAAAAGAAAAGATGCCAACAAGTATTTCAAGTACATCAAATTATGTAGGTAAAGTGGCTGGCGGAATCGTAGGAGCTTCATTTAAAGAAGCGGATACTATATCCAAAGGTCTAGTAACTTTTGCCCAGAACGTAAATTTTAAGCTTAATATGAGAAGAATCCGATATACGGATGGGACTCAAGCTTATTCATGTGGTTTTACGCCAGCAGGCGCAGTCGTTCTTAACGAGCGAGTATTAGAGCCCGTAAAACTTAAAAACGATATCCAAGTCTGTAAGGAAACTTTCAGAAACACTTGGAGCGAAGACTTAATCGGAGCAAGTGCCGCTAACCCTAATTCGCCTAGCGATATTATGGCCGCTATTCAGGCTGAGGTTCTCGCAGAAACTGCTGAGAATACCGATAGCAAAATCTGGACTGGTAATAGTGCGACTTCAGATTATTGGGATGGTTTTATTACTCTTTTCGGAGCTGATTCTAGCGTAATAAAAGCGGGTAATGGAATTACGTCTCCGAATGCAGCCACTACTGTATCGAATATCGAAGCTCACTTACAGTTAGTAGTAAGCGCAATTCCAGTAAATCTAAGAAGGAAGCAATTAATGTTCTTAATTTCTCCTGACGTAGCAGATGCTTACATGCAGTTCTTAGTAAGTAAAGGAACAGCTAATGGTCTTGGTGGAAACGCTAATACTCAGTTAGTTTACGGAAGATATAGCTTAACGGTAGTAAATGGACTTCCCGACAATACTTTCGTAGTTTACGAGAAGAAAAATTTAGTATTCGGAACAGGACTTTTAGGAGATCATAACGAATTCGGAATGACAGACGAAGACGCTATCGGACTTTACACTGGAATGGTTAGAGGTAAGATGGTTTATAACGGTGGATGTCAGTACTACAATTCTGAAGATATCGTATGGCTTCTTAGTACTACGTAAGACTAAAATAAATTAATAACCCAAAGGGGCTGGGAATACCCTGG
>Ga0070746_10001777_pt1 | contig 12781 bp, 17 predicted proteins | sample VirMetDEL_Mar_21_FD_77016 | JGI IMG/M metagenome (GOLD analysis project Ga0070746, IMG submission 77016) | Aqueous microbial communities from the Delaware River and Bay under freshwater to marine salinity gradient to study organic matter... | ecosystem: Environmental > Aquatic > Marine >... | reverse complement strand
TATCCTACTGCCATTATCCTTTAATCCAATTCTTTGCTAAACTAAAGTTTGCGGTACTAAACTCTAATCTATCTACTAATTTAACTGCGTTGCCCATTCTATCTACAGCAACATAACCTTCTGGATTTGTTACTTCAAATCCATTATCTTTTTGTAAGAAAGTTCCTATTGATTTAATTTGATTCATTTTACTTACCAAATAATTTTTAACTCTTTGTAAAGTAACATAACTTGCAATTGCAAAATATATTTCATCTGAATAAGAATCAATAAATCTTAAACCTTCATTTCGTATTGTTTCATATTTTCTTTTTGCAGCTTCTGTTTTTTTAGTTGAAACTTCATCATCTAAAACTGAAGCATAATATTTTCTAAAATCTGCTTGTAGTCTTTTAACGTTACCTATAGTTTGACCTTCTCTTATCATTGTGTTGAAGAAAATCTTTAATCTTGCACCTACTGATAATAAGTTTGTTTGTCTTTTTAATAAATCTAAAATTCTTTTACCTTTTGATATTGAACCCATTGCCATTCTTAATAGTGAATCATATTGTTCACTTTCTGTAGCAGAAAATGTAGCAACACCTGAAGCGTCTTTATAACTTGCGTCATCAAAAAATACTGATGGCGTCTTTGTAAAACGATTTACATTAACGCCAAAACTTGCTTTTAAATCTGTCATCTTTCGGCCTGTGTAAGTAGTGTGGAAGATAATGCCTAGTTTTGCTTGTAAGATTTTTTTAGCAAGATCAGTATTTTCTGGTACAGCGTAAGTAATAGTATTTGGTCTAAATGCAATAGCATTTTCACCTCTTATACTTACTGATTTAATATCACCAGGTGTAAATAACAAGTCTCCTTGTACTATACCTCTGATATTAAGTTTTGGTAATTCTTTTAAACATACAGATAGTTTATCTGCAAGACCACCTTCGTGGTTTCTTCTAATGTCTGCTTGTGTGTAGTTGATTTTGGGAGTTACGTTGAAAATTGATTTTGAACCAACAAAAAATTTGCCGTTCTCTGGATTGATACCACAGAAAACTGCTGGTGCACCATCCCATTTAACTGAAAGATTAACTTTTGATTTAGACGAACCAGTAAGCATATTTCTTAATGATTTAAGAAATTCTACTGCGTTAAGGCCACCTTCATAGCCATTATTGATAATTTCGTCTTCTAAATGTTCAAGGTGTGTATTTTTTGCCTCAAACAAATATTGTTTAAAACTGTACATTTGTCTCCCACTATGTCCATTATATCAAAAAATTACGCTTTTGTCAAGCGAAAAATCACATTATTCCATCAATAAATCACTACTTACGATACTATTTATAATTAATATAACTTACCAAATGGGCCAAAATCAAATACTTTACGACCTTTTTTCTGTGATACAAATAATAAATCTGTTAAAAATTCGTCTCTTTTATCTGCTTTTAATTGCAAAACTTTATCTATAAAATACATTTGCATTAATTTAACATTTGCAATCCAAGGTTCTGGACCTTTAAAAGCCTTTGTAAAATTATCTATAAATTCTTTTTTACTTTTAACACCTATTTCTTTTACTAAATTGTTTTTAGACAATCGTTCAAATATCATTACATATTCTTTTTCTCTTTTTGTAAATTCTTTTTCATTTGTAGGATAATTGGTGTTTTGTTTTGTTTGATTATTGTAAAGTGTTTTATCGTAAAATGTGGCAAGTTTTTGAACCAACTCTAATGGTGCTTTACCTAGTCTTGCTGAACCTGCAGCTTTTTCTACTGGTTCAAATACTAGATTTGAAAGTCTGGATGTTGTGTTACCTTTTAACTGATACTTTGCAACTTCTTTATTATTAGAATCAAACAAAAAAATATTTGAGTCTTTTGTTTTAAATTTATTTCTGTCTAAATCTAATTTTAAAATGACTTTACCTAACTTTAAATCATACTCACCTGTTTTTTGTTCAAGTTTTTCATAAAACTTGTCATCAACATTTATTTCTTCATATTTTGCTTGTTGACCTGAAATTAATTTTAAAGATATGCCTACAACTTCTCTTTTTTTAAACATTGATCTCATAATGGCATTTAGTTCTTTTACTGTTTGAGTACCACTAGGTCCTTCTAATTCTTTTTCTATTTTTTTTCGAAATATCATTGGTTCTTTTATCAACCAAATATCTGCTGGATTCCAAGTATCTTTTCTTGGTATATTAAACTTTGCTCTAATTAAATCGGTAATGAATTGCATAAAACCACCTTCTCGGTTAAATACTTTAAATTTAGCATTACTAAATTCTTTTAACATTTTTTCTTGTTGTAAGTAAAATGTTGTTAGCCATTTACCTTCAGGTGTTTTTTTATCTATGGGTGATTTAAATTTGAATATAGGTTTGTTATTAAGTTTAAATATGTCCTCTAAACCTTTTTTAGTTTTTGAATCTTTAATGATAGACTCTACGTTCTCAAATCGAACATTATCTTTAAACGCTCTCATTAGTATGTGAGCTGTTCCCAACTCTTGCATACGAGTAAATTCTGCTTCTGATATGTTGATACCGTTAATGATTGCCATACATATATTTATGTATGTTTATTTTGACTTTCTTATCTGTGCGATTTCTTCATCTGTGCGACAATCAAACCATTTAGGAAAACCAAATATTCCAAATGTCTTATTTGTGTTTTGTCTCTTAACAATTTTTTTAATGTCTTCTTCAAAAAAAGATTCTTTAATTACAATCCCACTAGGTCTTTCAACTGCCCTCCAAACAATTTCATTATTTTTCATTATCATTTCTGATACATAATAAATTTTAGGCATAGATTTAGGATTAACTTTCTTATTAGCCATCCTAGATAGTTTTGAAGATCCTCTGTTTGAATACTTTTTATTTTTTGTCATATTTTAAATCCAGAAAATTTATCATATGCGTCAGCAGGTTGTGGTCCTGATGGACTTTCAATTTGTTCTTTTGATTCCTGATTGCCGTCTGATAGATTTTGAGCAGATTGTTCTACATCATATAATCTCATTTTTGCTCTATCTACACCTAAAATAAAAGCACGATTGATTGCAGGATCATTATAACGATTTTTTAATTGTTTAACTTTCATTTGACCTAATTGTTCAAGTTCTTCATTTGAAATAAGAGCAAACATAAAATCAGCTGTTGCAGGAAGACCAAAAGACTCTGAGGTATCTTCTAAACCAATATCACTTGACATAAAACCACTTCTTGTAGTTTGAGTAGCAGACACAATTGGTACATCATACTGTACTGCAAGTCCTCTTAGTTCTTCAGCAATTGCCTTAATATAAAAATAAGATGATATATTACCGCCTTTAAATCTACTACTTGAGCAAATGTTTAGGTAATCTATGAATACTATGTTAGGTTTAAATGATTTTTTTAAAGATAGTTCATCTAATAAACCTTTAAAGTGTCCTGCGTGAGCAGAAGCTGTAGGATATTCTTTAATAATTAATTGACCATTTACTCTACTTTGTAACTTAGAAATTTTATTATCATATAACGACTTAGGCATTTCATAAAGTTCATCAATAGTTACATCTAATAAGTTTGCGTCAATTCTTTCAGCAATTCTTTCTTCAGCCATTTCTAAAGTGATATACAATACATTTTTACCTTGACTTATCATTGAAGAAGCAACGTGACACATAAACAAAGATTTACCAACACCAGTACCTGCAAGTGCTACATTCAAAGTCTTAGGTGGTAAACCACCTTTTGTAATACGATTGAAATAAGTTAAATCAAATTTAATTCTTTCTTCTTCTCTATGGTAATATTCAAATCGGTCATCTGTTTGATTTAAGTAATCGTGTCCTATATGATTGTCAAAACTTACAGCAAGTGCTTCGGACAGTATGTGAGGAATGGCTTCTGGAGTTTGTTTCTTGTCTTTACCATCTATAATTTTTATACCTGATAGTACAGCATTATATACAGCACGGTCTTTACAAAATTTTTCAGTTGTATCTATTAGCCATTGTAGATCAACTGTTTCAGCATTTAGTTCATTTAATAATGACTTAGTAACTTTAAATTCTTCTTCGGTTATAGATTTTAAATTTGATAGTTCAATAAGTATAGTTTCTTTACTAGGAAGATTATTATACTTGACAACAAAGTTTTTAATGATATTGAAAAGGACTATTTCTTCTTTACTTTTAAAATAGTCTTCTTTAATGAAAGGAAGTGCTTTACGAGTAAAGTCTTCGTTGTAAACTAAATTTGATAATAATGTTTTTTCAAATCTATCATTTGAATTTAATGCTGCCATTTTCTAATTGTTCCTCTATTACTTCAATTAATATATCACCTATATAATTCCTAAATTCAGTTGATGTTGTATCAACATTATTAGGATTTTTTTTAACTTCATACGTAAATTTTAATGGTAATTGTCCTTGTTCATTTTCTTCGGATGCAAATTTAACATTATTATAAGTGTATATTATATCATTATATGGTGTTTCTGTCAACTTGATACAGGAATAATCATCTATATCTCGTTGAGCAAAAACGTACTTTTTATTCTGCGCCATAGAGGAATTCTTTTTTGGCAGCTTCGTCAATCTGATTGAGAATATCTTTAGTAAAGAATTTATCAGGTTCATTATTGATAGTTTTAGCATACTGTTTACTTCCGTCTGGTAATTCTATCCTTGTTGATACGGATTTAAATATATTATGTTTAACTGCTAAATCAAGTAGTCCATAATACTTATCTAATCCTTTGTCATAAGTCAATCTTACATCTATCATAGCATTTTCTTTTGTAAGCCTTGACTTGTAATTTTTACAATGTATGATATTTCCTATAACTTGTGTACCATCTTTTTCTTTTCTTTTAGATAGATACACAATGTTTGAAGCAGCATACTTCAATCCAGAACCACCACCCATTTCTTTTTGTGGAAACATTGAACCAATAACATCATAAGTATGGTTTGTCATAATCATTGGTACTTTTGCTTTACCTAATTTTAAAGTTAATACTCTAAAGGCAGCCTTAACAATTTGAGACCTTGTCATATCTCTTGTTTCTTTACCTTCGGCAGTATCTTCCATTTCTTTTGTAGTAGATAACATACCTAAACTGTCTAAAACAAACATTAAAGGTTTTCTTTTTTCTTCAGGTTGTTCTATGTATTTGTCAATAACTTTAATTGATTGATGTCTAAACTCTTGTACGGTTGCAACAGGAACAACAACCATTCGTTTACTATCAACACCACGACTTTCAACTAATTCTTTTGTTAATGCACTTTCAGACTCAAAGTAAATTACACCTGCGTCTTTGTTTTTATCTAAAAAGTTTTTTACAATACCTAATGCAAAAAATGTTTTACCTGTAGCAGCTTCTCCAGCAATTGCTGTAATTTTATTTGATGGTAAACCACCATAGATACTACCTGATAGTAACGCATTAAAAGTATAAGAGCCTGTATCTATAAAACTATCTACATCTCCTGCGTCAAGTCCTTCACTTACTAGTGAAGCGTATTCATTACCTGTTTCTTTAATTATATCCTTTAGAAAGTCGTTCATAATCATCCTGTTCTTGTTCATTGAAAACAATACTTATTTGTTTTCTTTTTATATTTAAATCATAACATATTTTGAGTATTTTGTCAAGTTCCTTTGATTCAAAATCATATATCATATAGTTATCAAATTTTTTATATATTATTATCCTCATTTTGTTTTTTAGCACGTAATATAACTGGTCTACCTTTTAGATTGTCGGTTTCCCAATCAAACTTTAATTTGTCATTTTTAGGTATCCAATTTTTAGGCGGATTTTCATAATCATCTTCATCTACTTTAACCCAAATACTATCAAACATATCATCTATGTCCATTTTAGGACCTAAAGGACCTATGTCCATTTGTTTTAATGAGTTCTTTAAAAGCTCTTTATTGTATTCTATCTTTCTTTGATAGTCCCAATACTCTTTTAAATCTTTATATGATGATTCTGAAATTGTCATTGACATAGTTATTTATTTAAATAGGCAAAGTTGCCTTTCGAGCAAATCTAAAATAGTCTAAACTTTTATTTTTCGAAAAACACCAAACATTTTCTATGTATGTTTTATTCATAAACTCTTGTTTAGCCTCTTCACTTTCAAATAACTTATCAGATTTAGGTCTTTGCATAATTCTCATTCCTATTTGACCTACAAAGTGTTCTTTTAAACTATCTACTAATTCATCACAACTTTTATATCTTGTATTTTTAACTTTAGGGTCCATAATATTAACAAATAAATGACCAGTAGATGATAAAGAATTAAAACTATTTTTAGATACTGGTAAATAAAAATCATCACGCCATTTTTCATATTGATTAAACTTAAACCAAGATTGATCTTCTTCACTTTCACCACCCTTGTTATATTCTTCAGTAGAAAAATATGGTGGACTTGTAAAGGCACAATCAATATTTTTAATTTCATTCCAAGGTAAATCTTCTGCACCACATCTATAAATTCTTACGTATTTTTTACCCATACACTCAAAATAATTTCTACCTTGATTGTCAACTCTTTCATATATTGTTGGTTCAGGATTGCCTAAAAATTCTTCATACTCTGCTACTTGTTCCATATAGTTAGCATAAGTGTTTGGATTTGGATCGCAACCTGTATATTGTCTAGCATTACTTGTATAAAAACCAGCAAGTCTATCTCCCCAACCACAACTTGTATCTAATACAGTATTTGCATTTGTCATATCGTAAATAGTTCTAGCCACATTTGGTTTAAATTGTGTTGCAATGTAAGTGCCCAATCTAAATGCACTCATATAACTTGCTTCAGTTAATTCACCACCTCTTAATTCTTCTTTACCATCAATGATTACTTTTTTCATACCATTGATACCTCGCCATATAGGGCCTAAACATTTCCATATGTCTTTAGGTGTACCATTAGTCCACACATCAATCGGTGCTTTAAAACTATAACTTGAACAGTTTAATCTTAATGCTTGTTGAAAATAATTTGAAATACTATTAAATGTAGATGGTGCGTCTATAACACCTAGACCATATTGTTTATAATTGTATTTGTAATCATCATATTTTTCCATAACATCATTAACATCAACTTTTAAATATTTACTTGTATCTAATTTAGACAATTCAAAAAAATCATTTCTAACTTCTTCTAAGGTAATACTTTTTAAAGGAAATACAGGTCGTTCTTTGGCAATATATTCTGATAAGTCTAATCTAAATTGTTCTTTACCAATAGTCTTTGTATAATGTTCAAACACAGTTTGATTCATTATTGGTAATTTATTTTGATTTGCGTATTTGTATAAGTAATCCATAATATCTATTATAACATTTTTATTCAAATTTGTCAACTTGATTTCCCCAACTATCCCAACCTTGTCTTTGAGTTCTAGCAAACAATTCTATATAGGGTCCAGATAATAAGTCCTCTATTTTACTGTACATTTCATCTGGTTTTCTACTATGCTCTCTCCTTTTTGAAACTAATAATTGATTTACACTACTACTGATTCTTTTTGGTTTACCTTTTGTTGCCAATAAACACATTTCAGGATTAGCTCTAGTCCAATATCCTAAACCTGTAAAGTATCCATCAGACTTTCTATTTGTCTTTACCCAAGTAAATGCCACAGTTTTATATTCAAAGCCCCACGACTCAATAACTTCAAATGATTTTTGTAAAAAAGGATCTGTAACCCACATTAACAAAGTACAATCATCATCAGAAATTTCAGTAACAGGAAGATTTTTTATATCTTGCAAATTCATACAACTATAATGACGTGTAGCATTTCGTCCTTCGCCTTTACTTGAAAACGATTTAAAGTACCAAGGCGGATCAGCGTATATGACTTTATATTTTTTATTAGGAAATTCCATAAGTATCAAACAAAAATTTTATAGCAAGTAATAACAAAGCAAATTGATATATTGGTATTTTAGTTTTTAAAGCAATCAACATTCCAATTCTTGCTGACCACATAACAACTAGGTATAATATAATCATATTTAATATCATACAAAAAAACTTTCTAAACTTGCTTCTCTTTCAAGTTTCCACCCAATAGAATCTAAAATAAATTTTAAAGGATCAGTAAATGTCTTTTCAAATTGTGTATCATAATCTATAAACTTGTGTAAATTAAACTCATAAGGTATTTTTGTAGAAAATGAAATTACAGTATCTTTAACTGTGTTTGGTAGTTTTAACATTAAAAATTTTATCTTATCACCATCATTGATAATTGGATACTTGTATTCTAATTTATGTTTATGTAAATAATGATTATAGATTAAAGCACCTTTTACGTGTATAGGTGTTCCTTTTTTATATATGTTACCTGTGTCAACATATTTGTTTAAGTTATTACAAGACCTAGGAAACGCAACTTCTTCAGCCGATAATGTACTGAATACTTTTTTAAAGTCGTTTACAAACTTAATTAAATCTTCTTCATTTTGATTCATTATTACTCTTATTGCGTCTTTAATTTTACCTCTACATACTTCAGGTGTAGATGATTTAACTGCTTCAACACCCATAATCTTTAACTTAGGTATTTCATATCTAATACCTTCTTCATCAAATACATTCATCATATATCTTTTTTTAGCAACCCATATGCCTTTATTTGCGATTGCTTCTCGTTTCATAATCATTTTTTGCGAATAAGCATTTACATAATTAGCAAGATTTTGAAAACTATCGTCAATGACTTTTTGTATTTTTTCTTTTGCGGCCTTGTCTATAAAATCAACTATCTGATTTATTGTTTTATCTTTACAAACTTTTTGTACTAGTTGATCTAATCTAAGATAAATTGAATCTGTATCAGAAGCAACTATGTAATTTACATTTGTTGTATTTAAAATTTTATTCATAAACTTGTTTACGTCTCTTTCAACCCAACGAATAGACAACTGACCACCAAGTGTGATCGCTTCTGCCTGTTTTACATCAAAGTATCTAAAGTATTGATTACCAATTGCACCGTAGGCAGAGTTTAAAGAAATCTTTTTTGCCATTTGTATATTATGACAACGAGATATTTCATTAGAGTAAATTGGATCTTTTGTCTTTTGAAATTCCTTTTTAGCATCAATTGCTTTTTGTTTATAAATTACTCGTTCATTGTACATCTTTTCCATCAACTCAGCAAGAAAACCTTGTTTGTCTCTTTTAAACATAGCACCATTAGGAGCAATTGTTATGTTACGTTCTTTCGCCCATTTAAGATTTAATCTTTCATCTAAAAAGTTTTCAACACCTATTGCTTTAGGCTCAACACCTATAAATGTTTCAGGACTTATATTGTATTGCATAATTAAATGTGGATAAAGTGAGTTAAGGTCAAAAGAAACAATCCATTTGTGTAATCCTAATTGCGGATCTTTTACATACGCACCTTCATATTGTGTATCCTTTTCGTGTTCTTCTCTTGGTGGTATCACTATGTTTTTAGATTTTAAGTGATTGTAGATTAAAGTATCCCAACATCTTACTTGGGAATAAACATCTGTGTAATTTACTTTATAGTCGTAGGCCATTGTTAAACAAAGTTCAATCAACTTCATTTTGTCTTCAAGTCTATCAACTAATTCTACATCTTGGATATTATATTCAACAAATCTTTGATAATCTTTTGTATAAAAGTCTTTAAATGTTTCATATGGATTATCTAATTTAGATTCGCCCAATTCAACTTTAGCAATATAATTTAGTTTGTAACTTTCTTGTCTAACATAGGTAAACTTTTTATACAAATCAAAATAATCTAATACAGAAACACCTAAGATGTTCCAATACTGTTGATTTTTAGTTCCTAACTGCACACGTTCAGCATTAACATAATTCCAAGGCGACATTTTATTAATCGTGTCATTATCAAATATAAATCTCATTCGATTCATAAGATAAGGTATGTCAAAGAATTTTACATTCCAACCTGTAACAATATCAGGATGATTTTTACACCAAAATTTAAGAAACTCTAATAGTAGATGTTTTTCATTTTGACATTTTATATAAGTTACATTTGATTTCTTAGATATAAAGTCACCAGTTCCCCAAGTTAATATTTGTTTGTTACTATGATTTTTTACAGTAATACAAATAATTGCTTCTTTAGCCGTATCAGCATCGGGAAATCCGTGTTCACACTTACACTCTAAGTCTAACGTAAATATTTTTATATGATCTTTATTCCATTTTACTTCTTCAGGATATTCATCAGCAATGTACTGATAATTATATCGATTCATACCATAAATTTTGTATTCAGGTATTGCTCTATATTCTTCAAAGAAATGTTTTGCTTTGGATATTGTGTCAAATTTTTTAGGTTTGACACATATGCCGTCTAGTGTCTGATATTTTGTTTGTTCTTTTGTAGGTAAGTATAATGTTGGTTGATAATTAATTCTACTTACATAAGGTTGTCCTTTTGCGACACCTCTTACTAATAACTTACCTTTGTATTCTATAACATTTGTATAAAAATTACTCATCAATTATTTTCACCGTTAAACCATCATATTCTTTTTTAAGTGTAATCTGACAGGCTAATCTACTTTTTATTCTGTCATATTTTTTTTCGTATTCTATTAAATCTGTTTCAGGACTATTATAATCTGCAGGTTCGATTTTGTCAAGCCAAGAGTTATCTATGTGTACGTGACAAGTAGCACACGCACAACAACCTCCACAATCACCATCAACATATTGTTGAGGACTGTGAAACTTCAATGCTTCCATTAAAGTACAATTTTCAGGTACTTCAATGATTTCTGTTTTGTTATCTTTGATTACGTTTACTTTTATTTTCATCACACAATAATATTTGGTTTCTTAGCCTGAAGTATCTTACTTGTATTTTGTTGATAAGCATTTAAGATATTTTGTTCTGGCTCAGAATCGCAAATAATATTGTTTGATTTAATTTTTATAATTTCGTCTTTTGTGTAATGTATGTATGGATGAAAACCAATAGTCGCTGTTTGAGCGCCTGGTTGTTGCATTGGTATTAATACAAAAGGTTTTTTAACAATCGTAAAAGTATCTGTAACTTCTACTTGTTCAGCAATCAAATCCTCACCTGTGGTGAGTCTATATAATTTAATCATAATATACTCCTAATTATTCAGTTTTGTTTTCTTCTTTAGTTGACTTTTTACCAATATTGTATTTTGCCTGTAAGTTCCATTGACCTTTTTCTTTAAAAGCAATTATCTTAATTTGTGATAATGGTGCTTTATTTTCAGCTTCTTCAGGTTTTACAATATTTAATAAACTCCAATCTTGTAATAAAATAGCAATTGTATTTCTTCTTTGTATATCGTTTTCAATTAGTGTAGCTTTTTTACCATCTAAAGCAAATAGTTCTTTAAAATGTACTATGTAATATTTACCTTGTTTGTGTAATATGTGACACGATTGAAATAATGTTTTGTCTTTTCGACTGGCAACACCTATTCTGGAAAGTGTTTCCCTAATTTTTAAAAAGTCGTCTGGTTGTTTTAGAGTAACCTCTAACATACTTTCAGGTGACCAATTATAATTTTCTTCACTCATTTAGTTCTCCCACCCTTATCTAATTTTTCTTTTATAAGGTTAATTTGTTCTTTTGTTAGTATGTCTAAAGCAACTCTTGCTTTTGTGTTGCTGTATCCATAATATTCTTTTATCAAATCTAAGTTTTTTGAACGATTTGTAGTTACCCATTTACCACCAAATCGTTTTCGTTTTCTTATACTATTTATGAGAAAATGAAACTGTAGCCTCTTATCCAGATCGTGTCTTTGATTCATTTCATTTGCCATTAAGATTGTATCAACGTGTTGTGAAAGACAACGATTTATAACATAAGGAGGGTATTTTTTCTCCCAAACAAGGTCATCTCCGTCTAATAAGTTGACTTTTGACCAATTTATCGCATTTAAATAATCACTTAATTTATATTCAATCATTATTTTTTTTTGTTATGTCTGCCCATATACCACTCACCAGGTTCATAGTTCCAACGTTTACCGTGATGACCTCGTATGTCAGCATACCACATTCTTATTTTTACTATTAATGTTTTAAAAAAAGTTCTTTTTGCCATTACTTAAATTTACATTCTGCCATTATTTGTGTTAAACAGGCGACCATATTTATCTCTTGGTCTGCTACAAAAGCTGATTTATACTGATAATCAGCAATCGTTAATACTGCAGCAGGTACTGATTGTGGTTGTAAGTTTTTATAAAGTATATCATAAATGCCACTAAACAATGATGATGGATCTTTATCAAGGTTTTGTATAACCCATTTACGCATATCGCCAAATCTTTTTTCTTTTAACATCTTAATCAATTCTTTATTATTAATTTCTGATAAAGAAACAAGTATACCACTATCAATCTTGCCTCTTACAGAATATCTTTGTAATTCATTAATGGTTCTTCTAAAGTCTGGATAGTGTCTTTGTATAAGTTCAGCCAATACTTTTTTATCAAACTCTATGTTTTCTGATTTAAGTATTTCTCCTAGTCTATCTAAAAAAGCACTTGCTGTTTTTACTTTTTGACCATTTGTAATACGAAAATCAATTACAGTACAACGACTATGTAAAGCGGGTATTATTTTGTTTTTAAAGTTACAAGTAAATATAAATCTACAGTTCTTATAAAACGTTTCAATAAAGTTTCTTAATGCAGGTTGAACACTATCAGCATTCATATAATCTGCCTCATCTATA
>Ga0070746_10001776_pt1 | contig 12791 bp, 15 predicted proteins | sample VirMetDEL_Mar_21_FD_77016 | JGI IMG/M metagenome (GOLD analysis project Ga0070746, IMG submission 77016) | Aqueous microbial communities from the Delaware River and Bay under freshwater to marine salinity gradient to study organic matter... | ecosystem: Environmental > Aquatic > Marine >... | reverse complement strand
CAAACACTGCTACTATTACTAACTATTCTGATAGTACGAATACTTCTTTGGGTACAAATACTGCTACAGCAACAAATACGTCTCAAAGTACAAACACTGCTACAATTACGCTGTTTGCAGCAAATACGAATACTTCTTTGGGTACAAATACTACTACAAGTACGAATACAACTCAAAGCACAAATACCGCTACAGTTACACTTTTTGCAGCAAATACAAATACGTCTTTGGGCACAAATACTACTACCAGCACTAATACTACGGTGGGTACAAATACTGCTACAATTACGCTGTTTGCAGCAGACACAAATACATCTTTGAGTACAAACACTGCCACAAGCACAAATACAACTCAAAGCACAAATACAACAACTCTTACTACGTTTAATACTATTACAGAGTTTGGAGCAAATACCAATACAACTACAAGTACAAATACTACAGTAGGAACAAATACTGCAACAGCTACTACTTTTGCAGCAATTACAACTTTTGGAATTGACACTGCAACTAGCAGGTCTACTAATACTTCTCTGGGTACAAATACTGCGACAGTAACCTTATTTGATGCAATTTCAACATTTGCAGCAAATACAAATACTTCTCAGTCTACAAATACTAGTAGAACAACAACTTTTGCGGTAAATACAAATACTGCGAGAACAACAACGTTCGAAACAGCATATTTAACAAATGTAATTAGTTCTAGAGCTACTCTTACAGACAGAACTACTACAACAGTGTTTGAAACAACCCGAGATACTGTTAGCACATTTGAAACAACCAGACTTACAACGTCCGTATTCGGAACAGACAGAAGTACAACAACTACGTTCTTGACTACAAGAACTACAGACACTACAATTACTACAGATCATCTTACAACTTTTGCTACGGAAACAATTACGATTATCTTTGAAAGAATTACCGCAGCAGCTGTAGGAACAATTTTTGACACCGAAGTATCTAGTCTTGCCGACTATGGTGCTTCTTTTTGGGATGGAAGCCAGTGGAGTTAATTTATGGCAGAGCAGCAATTTAAAACTGATAAAAACGTAACACCTGATCATATTAATAGAAAACTTGAAGGAGTAATGGCAGCAGTATTTGATACTTTGCAAGAATACGAAGAAAGATTTCGTGATCTAGAAGAACAAGTTACTCGCCTTTCTATTAGAGCATTTGAAAATGACGAAACAAATAAAACCGAAGAATAAATTGGAAGCAATGTCAATTAATGAGGAACTTGGAGATATTCCAACTCATTATATGAAATCTGGTAGCAGTATGCGTCCAAAAGAACAGCTTTCTGATCTTCAAGTATTAAAAAGAAGAATTATTCCAGAAACTTTTAGAGGAGCGCCTTTTCAGTACGATCTTTGGTTTAATACAAATGAGTTACATACTATCAGAAGTTTCTTGTATACTGATTTTTTAGGAAAAGGAATTTACTGTAGAGTTAATAGTATAGTTATTAATGATAAAGTTCTTCATTCTATTGTGGAAGAAAATCCAGAGGTAGACGAGGACAGAGTTAATAAAATTATTAATAATCTAGAAAATAAATATATTTTAACGAAGCAAGTAGAAACACATCCTAAAATTATTTTCTTACCTGGATCTAATCAGATGCATAAAGATTTGATTAATTGGGCTAGAATAAAAGAATTAGTAAAGCAAGGATGGAAAATTAAACCGCATCCAATTACCGCGCATATTTGGATTGCAAAAATGAAAGAAGAATATGGTAGTAGAGCAGTCTATGGTAAAAAAGATGATGGATATGCACTATTACGAGGGGCAGAACAAATAGCAATCTGTCCAAATAGTGAGATGGGAATTGCCGCTCTTTTATTAGGTAAAGAAATTACTTCAGTAGCTATACCTAGAACAAAGCGAGAAAAGAATCTTGTAACGTATGATTCTCTTTATGGAGCAATTGCAAATAGAAAGCAAGGCTCTAGAACTGCGTTAAAGCAAATTTTATCAAGTAATCGCTCTGGCATTGTATTTAACTTTGATTTAGATGCAGAAGAAAGGCTAGAAAGATACTTGTCAAACTTTTGGGAGTATAAAATAGTATAATGTTACATATAGTCGTACTTACTCATGGACCGTTTATTCCTTGGACTATTGCATCCTTGCTAGATAAGGAGGATGACTTTCATCTACATCTTTATACCCCTTCGGCTCTATGGGAGCAAATGAAACCCCTACATGACTGGGCAAAGAAATCTTTTCCTAGAGTAGACATTCGTAAAACTCCTTGGAGCAGTATGGCAAGTGCTAATATTAGAAATATCGAAGCAAGACTTGTCGTTCAATTTAGAAAAGAATGGTGGAATAAAGAAAACGATATTGATAGAGTAATTTTTACTACTACAGGAACTACTCTATTTATTCAACCTACAGTAGACTCTGGACAAATTCCTACTCTGAAATGGATGAATGCAAACAAAAAAGTTGCTGCATTTGCTCAGAATTTTATGTATCTAAAGCACCCTACTTACGGTAAGTATTATAAAATGCTTGGAATGGATACAGAAAAACAAGAGAATCACAAGTTCTTCATGCTAAATTGGAGAGAGTTTTTGAAAATTCCGATGAAAGAGTTTTTCATTGGAGGTCAGTGGCGTCGTCAACAAAAACCTGACTTTACCTACTACAGTGACGAAGATTCTTTTATTATGAGTGCTTCTAATGAGGCTATGTTTGGAGCAATTAAAGCTCGACCCTACTCAGTTGCTCCTGTGTACTTCTCAGGGCACTTAGATCAGCTTATTAGAAAGGAAGCAATTGGTCCTAAAGATTGTTTGAATCATAACTTGCTTTTAAGAAGATGCTATGCTCTAAATCATCACGCCGTATTGATAGCGGGATTATTTCATCTAACTCCTACATTGAGTTACATGGCAACTCCGTTTGAGCCTTATGAGCGGTTAATTGATAAAATTCCTACTAATATTAGGTATGCAGGTCTAAATGAGCTTATCATTACGAAATCTATGAAACAAAAAAGATTTCTACGAAAAGCTCTAGAAGCTCAGTATTTGATGGGTAAAGCTTAAATCTTCTTAGTAATTTTTAGAAAAACTGCACAAGTAGCCTCGGCATTGGAAACAGTGTCGAGGCTACATTGTTTTGGGACGGAGCGTCCGTAAGGGTCGAAGAAGGGGTCATCTACAGAGATGCTGGCTGCCCAATTGGTACAGCCAGTTAAGAAAGGGAAGAAAAACAGAATAAATCTCAAAAGATCTCCTGCTTAGTAAAGTCCGAGAGCACTACCCAGTTGAAGTTTTCAAACTTACTTGATTCGCTGAGTATAATGTCTCTTTCTTTCTTGCCATCGTGAGGGTGCCACGAAACTGTATTTGCAGGCATATGCCAACTATACGGCTTTGCTTCTCCCACTTTAAATGACAGCGATTTAGAAAAACAATCAAAACCAATAATTGTAAAAGATTTCCAACTAGTTTCTTTTCTAGTAAAGTAAAGAATTGTGATTAAGCCGTTAGAAAGTCTCTGTCCAGGGCCTCGATCAAACCCAAATTCTTCATCAAAAGCTAAAATTTCTTTATCAGAAAACATTTCGGTTACATCTTTTCCCTTCATCTTATGTTTTCTAGGAACGTCTATTGACATTCTATTTCTATTTAGCAAAATAGGAATATTCTTAAATATTCTACTATTATGCATAGGCTCTCTTAGAAATCCTGTAGCCCATACATTTAGTTTTTTACCTATGTGTTCCTCATGTCCTTCTATTTTTGCACCTTTTCCTAGTCGAATAACCATATCATGACTATCAATAAACTCTCCAAAGTTATGGTGCAGTAACTCTACAGAGTTTCCTACTAAAATTATGTTTTTATTTGTAAATATCGTCATAGATTGAAAGCCATTCTGAAGCATACTCTACATTTTTATACTCTGGTAACCAAGGTCCGCCATCTGTAAAATGTACAACTTTAGGGTTAGCAAATCCATAGTATCCGACTAAATAATTATAGGTTGCGGGAATCTCAGAGATACCGTTTGCCCAACTTAGTCTATGTAACCACCCTGCTTTTGCAGTATTTACAACTTCTGGAGTTAGATCTCTGCAAAGAGAGTTATTAAATACCATTAAAGATGACCAGTACTTCTTAGGGTAAGGACGATTTGTTTTATCGTCCATCTTTTTATGGGATTCAGTAACTAGAATAGGGTGCTTAACTACAGATACTGCTTTTCCACGATGTACATAGTTGAGTAACTCTTCAGGGTCACACCGCCATAAAAAATCTCCATCACAAAAGATGGAGACACCTTTATAGTTTGAAAGATGCGGAACTAGAAAGCGGGTAAAAGCAAAGTCTGTACTCTCGCCCTCAAAAGGACGAGAGTAGCAGCTCAGTTCATTTTTGACTAGAGGAAGCACTTTAATATGCGGATTGTGTCTAACAATAGACTCTCTGCATACTTGAAACATTTCAGGATGTTTTTCCTCAAACCCTACAAATAGTCTCATTTGAACTCTTCTTTGTTCAACCTCGATCCAAGATCATTAACATATGCTTGTCGAGCAGTGCTCAAAATAGCATACATATGATTCAGTTTTTCTAGTTCTTCATCACACTTATTAATAGCAACTACAATTGCTTTTTCTTCTTCTTGAAGATTGGCAATGTCATAGTCTACATTATCCACTGTAATTTTACTCATTTAAAAATATCCTGCCAGTTTCCTTGTGTGCTTGCTTTGGCGTATTCAGTAGCACGGTTCTCAAAGAAATTAGTGTGTTCAACAGCATTAAGCTGATAGTCAATCCAAGGAAGAGGATTTTCCGTAGAGCGGAAAATATTCTTCATTCCGAGCCCCAGCAGTCTCCTGTCGGCAATGTATCGGATATACTCCTTAACTTCTGTTGCAGTAAGATCTGGAATATTTGCTTTATCGAAGCATACATCAATAAATTTATCCTCTAGTTCTACTACTCGCTCTGCTGCACAGTAGATCTCATACTTGAGTGCATCCGTCCAGATCTCGGGATGCTCAGCAATAAATTGTCTAAATACTTTAGACACATACTCTACATGGAGAGACTCGTCACGAATGGACCAGGTAACAATCTGACCCATACCCTTCATTAGATTGTGTCGAGGAAAATTCAGCAAAATAGCAAAACTACTAAATAGCTGCACACCCTCTGTAAATCCAGAATATACGGCTAGAGTCTTAGCAATGTTATGAGGATCTTTCATACTAAAGTTGCTAAGATACTCGTGCTTTTCTACCATTTCCTGAATATTCATAAACTCCTGGTACATTTCTGCTTCTTTACCAAGAGTTTCAAGAAGCAAAGAGTATGCCTCTTGATGAACAGCTTCCATAGCAGCAAAACTTGCTAGCATCATCCGCAGCTCGGGAGCTTTGAATGTGGGCAGATAATGCTTTGCATACCCACAGCAAACATCTACGTCTGCTTGAGTAAAGAAGCGAAAAATATTGTCAATTAGACGACGGTTCTCAGGACTCAGTTTTTCTCTATAATCACGCACATCATCTTGCAGAGGGACTTCTTCAGGAAGCCAGTGCATTTGTTGTTGCTTTTTATATCCTTCAAACGCCCACGGATAGTCAAAAGGCTTATAATAGTTTCTTTCGGCTAGAAGGCTCACGAATGATTCTCCAGAAAAGATTTGAAATCTTCAAATCCACCAATGGCTTCGCCATCAATCATAATTTGCGGAAAGGATTTAGCAGTTGGAAAAAATTTTAACCAAACATCCCATCCATAGTCTAAGTCTAACTGCTTATAAGTATACTCCAGACCGCGAGCCGCTGCCAGATTTTTGGCAGCGGTGCAGTAAGAGCAGTTTTCTTTACCGTAAATATCAACCTTCACAGCTTAGACACTCCTGTTGCTCAAAGATAATTTCTCTCTTTGCTTGCGAAGAGACATTATCTGCACGGGAGATAGCTTCGCTTCGTAGGTAATATAGAGTCTTGAGATTTTTAGCCCATGCTAGCATATGAATGTTATGCAAGTCAATCTTATTCACATCCGGCGGAAAGAATAAGTTTAGACTTTGAGACTGGCAGATAAACTGCTGTCGATCTGCTGCGTGCTCAATCAACCAAGACTGATTAATTTCTACGGCAGTTTTGAAAACATTCTTCTCGTGCTCTGAAAGGAATGACAAATGCTGCACGCTTCCTTTATTAGTAACGATACTTCTCCAAGTAGTGTCGTTATCTTCTCCATGTTTTTCTAGCACTCTCTTCAAAAATTTATTTTTGTGAAGATTAGACCCAGATTTAGTTTTCTGAGTAAACGCATTTGCTCGGAAAGGTTCAATACTCGGAGAAGTATTTCCGCAAATAATACTGCTACTTGCATTAGGAGCAATAGCAAGCAAATGAGCGTTACGCACAGTACAAGTCGAATCGTCTGGGCAAGCACCTCTTTCAACAGCAAGTTTGCGAGTCGTATCTACTGCTTGATCCTTAATATGCTTAAACATAATATTGTTCATAGCAGCAGCGGGTACGCTCTCGAAAGCAATGTCATTGCGCTGAAGATATGCGTGGAAGCCCATTGCACCCAATCCAATTGAACGCTCACGCATAGCACTAAACTTGGAGCGATACATCGAGTCTGGAGCATTATCAATAAAGTACTCAAGAACATTGTCAAGCATCCGAACTAGATCAGGAATAAACGAAGGAACATTTTTCCACTCGTCAAAATACTCCAAGTTTACACTCGAGAGACAGCAGACTGCTGTACGCTCCTCATTTGTCGGAAGTGTAATTTCCGAACAAAGATTCGAGTGATGCACTTTTAGTCCCAGCTTCTTTTGAAACTCGGGAAGATTAGATTGAACTGCATCTTCAAACATCAGGTAAGGTTCGCCAGTCTCCATACGATTCTGAAGAAGTTTCACCCAAAGCGCACGAGCACTTACCGTCTTTACTACTCGTTTAGTGTGAGGATCAACCAGATCCCAACTATCATCAAAGTTATCCATTCTAGTAGCAGAATGAATTAGCTCCATAAAACGGTCAGGTATAACCACACCGTGATGAAGATTAGTAGACTTGCGATTGTGGTCACCACCAGTTGGTTTACGAACATCTAAAAACTCCTCAATCTCGGGGTGATCCATGCGCAAGTATGCAGCGTAGCTGCCTCTGCGCGTGACCCCCTGAGAAAACGCTAGCATTTCTCTATCAACAACTCCAATGAAGGGAATGATACCAGTAGATTCAGACCCTTTAGAAGTCTTAGTCCCTTGAGAACGAACCTCACTCCAGGTGCCTCCAATTCCTCCGCCAAAGGAAGAAAGGTAGGCATTTTCTACATAGTGCTCGGTGATACCCTCTCGGCTGTCGTCCACATAATTCAAAAAGCAACTAATCGGCAGACCGCGTTGCGTTCCACCGTTAGAAAGTACAGGAGTAGAAAACATAAACCAAAGCTGGCTTGCATAATCATACAACCGCTGAGCATGAGCTTCATCATCTGCAAAAGCCATTGCAGCACGAGCAAATGCTTCTTGAGGAGAAGTTTCTCCTTCTATCATGTACCGATCTCGCAGAGTTGCAATTGCAAACTCGTCGAGTAAACTATCTCTACTATAGTCAAGTTTAAGCATTTTTTACCTTTTCCAATATTTCTTCACTATGGCCGAGAACGGCAGCATCAGGATCATAAGTCAAATCCATAAGCAGAATATTCTTTTCTAGATTATCTTTGCCAAATTCGTTTAAGTTTTCAATGAATTTGTGCCGACCTTCTAGAGGTAACGATGACATAATGTCAAAAACGTCGCCATACTCTTGAATAATTGATGCTGCTCGTTTTGGGCCGATGCCTGCGATTCCAGGAACGTTATCACCTTTGTCTCCAGTTAGACACTTAAATGTTAAATAATATTCTGGATCAAAGTCGTAATGTTCATCCCAGTTGCCAAGCGTTGTTTCTTTGCGTGTCACAGTAGAGAACCGTGAAATGTTCTCTGTTACTAGAAGATCCCAGTCTTTATCAGAGCTAATCAACCAGATTTCTTCATAGCCAAGTTCTTCTTTATTTAGACAGAGTACAGCAGCAATATCGTCTGCCTCTACTCCTTGGTACTTTAGCACAGAGTAATTTTTATCTCTGCACATATCAAGTGCTTTTTCAAATTCACTTAGAAACTGAAGAAACTCTGCTTTTTCTTCCTCAGTCTGATCTGCATATTTCTCTTTTCGATGTGCTTTATATTCAGGGTCGATGTTCTTTCGGTACTCACTACCACCGTCTCCAAGCACTACAATATTACCGCAGTTGTAAGACTTTGCTAGACTTTCAACTGTTTTTACAAACTCAACTTTGAAAAACTCTTTCTTCTGATGCTTCCAGCGAAACGCCAGGTTCAGACCGTCAACTATCAATAAGTTCGTCGTCTGTGGGAGTGTCCCAAGGTCGGTAAACGATTTTGCCATAACTCCATTCCACTTTCTCGTTCTCTAGCCAAGGCTCAGCTAGACAAACATATACGTTTAGCCAGGAAATATAAAAATAAGGTACTTTTTCTGGCTTTCTTTGTGTTGCTACAAAAATCTGTCCGTAATTTGCTTTGAAAAAGAGAAGAGGCTCTAGGGTTGATTCTAGAGCCTGCTTTTCTGTTTTCGACCACCACTGTACGAATGGATTAGACTTACTGGTAAAGATTTTAGAGGTCAGAGCATCGTCCTTGTAGAATTTAACTTCTATAAGGAAAACATTTTTCTTATGAGGTAGATAAAGATCTCCTTTGATTTTACCAGAGCCGGAGCCTGGTGTTTGTTCAAATGTTCGTTGCGTTACTCTGTTTAGAAGATCAAGCACTAGATGCTCGCCCTTCCTTCCTTTTTGTCTCGAATTAACCATTTAGTCTACTTATATTATCCTCTTTAATAATTTCAATCTTCTCTAGCAGCGGGTGCGTCCAGCCGTGAGAAACGAGATAAGTATTCAGAGAGTCCTCCTGAAGAAGAATCTCCACAACTTTTTCTTTGCCCATTTCATCAAGAGCCTGATTAACTTCGTCTAGAAAGAGTACATTAATCTGGCTGCGGCTAATTGAAGTCATCAACTTACGAATCGCTACAAGTGTAGCAATATTTACTCTAGCAAGCTCACCGCTTGAAAGAGCAAGAATGTCAATAGGCTTCCCGTTATCGGTTACTTCTACATTCAACTTATCGTTTTCTACAACAAAGTTAATACTAAAGCGACCATCACTAAACTCAGTCAAATATACATTTGTAAGTTCTTCTAGTTCTTTGACAAGAGACTCGATTTTATACGCGAGAAGTCCGTTCGTACTAAACGCTTTTTTGAGAACTTCAAGAACATTTGCTTCCTGCTCTAAGCTTTTTAGAGAAGTTTGCAGTTCTTTTAACTCGTTTTCAAACTCTTGTGTTTGTTCTAGAATGATGCCTACTTTAGTGTTGTGCCGCTCTCTTTTCTCGTTTTCGGCAATGACTTCTTCAAGCTCTGAACGCGCTTTTTGAATGCGACTACGAATCGTTGCCACTTTGTTTTCGAGTTCTTGCTTGTCAAGTACTGCTGATGGGAGTCCAGAGTCAACACTTCTGTAGAGATTTTCCCATTCTGTAATTTTTTGGGCTGCTTCCCGATATAACGCATTTTCATTTTTTAGAACCTCTAACTCTCCCTTGTATCTGTTTAGATTCTCTACAGCTTCCAAACACTTTGCTGCCCATTTGTCGTGTTCTTCTAGAACTTTGACTTCAGTAATAGGCTGCTCACAAGTAGGGCAGATAGCATTAGGAATATCTAGCAGCTTCTTGTATTTCGCCATTTCAGCCTTAAATCGAGTTTCCTCAGATTTCCAACTACCAATGGCTACCTGATGCGTGCTTAAGTCCTTTTCACATTGAAGTTCTTCTACAATTTTTTGGTAATGTTCCAAATCAATTGATTTTAACTGCTGTTTAAGTTGATTATTAGTATTTATTTTTCGATTTTTCTCAGAGATATTTTCAATTTCTAGTTGTAACGAACGTAAAGATTGTTCGTCATCTTCCGAGATTTTTGGAAGATTTAGCTTCTCATATAGAGTAGTAGTCTCCAATTTATTGTTTGACAACCACTTTTGAACAGTACTGATTTTCCCTTCCAGAGAAGAAAGCTCACTGGTAGTGTTCTTTACTGCTTCTTTGAACATTTCAAAGAGTTCAACGTACCCATCAAGTTTCAGAAGATCAATCAGAAACTTTTTGCGATTAGTATCGGTAGCAGTCAGAAACTGTAAACTAGTGTTTGTATTCTGATACACAAGCTGTGTAAAAGTTTTAAAATCAATACCTAGAATCTCTCCCAAAGTTTTGTAGGTATTGATAGCAGTGTGACTAGAAATATCCTCTCCATTCTTTGTGAGTTTGCACTTGATATTTCCGCGACGAGTTACAGAAATAGTGTAGTCGTCAGCATCTACGCTAAAGTCAAGAGTAATATCGTACCCTTTATTAACGTAGCGATTTGCAATATCAGCTTTCTTCACATTCTTACTATTCTTGTTAAAGAGAACTTCTTCAAGAATGAGCGGAATTGAGGATTTTCCTACGCCATTAGTTCCTACAAGCTGAGTAAGAGTCGCGTCATCAAGACGCAACTCGTTACCCTCGCCGTAAGAAAAACAGTTATCCCAAGTTAGCTTTCGCAGCGTAATCATTGTATACCCCAAGTATATTACTTACTTTCGCATCATCAAGACTTAGAATGTCTTTCAGGTAAATCGAAAGCTCGTCTGCAATTGACATTTCCGATGTTAAATTTAACGTAGCTTCTACTTCTCGTTTTACAACTTTCTTATCCAGAAGGTCAGTGTTTTTGACTTTTGCAAGATCTTGTACATCACCCTCCAGTTCGTAGATAGTATGGTCAAATTCTGTCGGAATCATATCATCAGGATTAGTCACTGTTTTCCGAATTAGCTGCGGAAGATGGAACTGTTCCCAGGTCCAGGACCAATCATCGTCAATTAGCAAAGCACCCGTTCGGACTTGGTTTCTATGAAACGAAGTTGTCATCGGGCTGCCAGGATACACAATGTTTCTTTGCGTATTTTCATGAGCGTGTAAGTCGCCAGCAAATACTGCTTTAAACTTGTCAAACCTTTCTAGATCTACTTCGGGACTTACATGAGGAGGAATTTCGCCTCGCACATGAGTAAACAATACTGGTGTATTGATACTTTCGATAGCATTAGGTTTGTGCAGCTCACAGTACGGCAAAATAGTAAAGCCTCTTTCAGCATCTACATAGGTGTCGTCAATAACTTGAACTAACTTATTAACTTGTTGTGTTGCTCGTTTTAAGTTACTAAAGAAAGTTTTATTTTTACGAGTTGCTTCATGATTTCCATCATAAATAATCGTAGGAATCTGCACACCCTCTACAAAGTCAAAATAAAGAGTAAGTTCATCCATAGAAGGGACTCGATCAAACAAGTCCCCTCCGATAATATGCAAGTCGCATTTACTTTCTAGAGTTTTAACTTGGTCAAAGAACAGCTTATAACGAGCACACGCCCAACTTACAGGAACATTTTTCTGTCCCAGTTTTATGTGCCAGTCCGCTGTAAATAGGATCATGCAACATCAAACTCGTCAGAAATTTCTTCTTCAGAAGCGCCACCCGAGGTGATCTTACGAAGCAGCTCGAGCTGTGCATCTGCCGTCGGACGAGGAAGAACGTCGTCCATCGACTTTAGATTTACAATCATATCACGCTCCCAATCCTCAAGAGGACGGGGCTTGCACTTCAGCACCTGAAGATTATATTCTACGTTGAATACCTGGGGACCAGTCTTAGAACGCTTAAATACAACGTCCCAACCAGTTTCAGTATCGGTAGGATTACCCAGATCTTCCATAGCAACAAGAATCTGATCAAAGAGCTTACGCTTGAGGTTTACAACTTTGATCGTCTTATCACTATAGTCAATGGCTTGAACGGCATATGCCCAGCCACACTTCAGATCGGGGAAGAAATCACGAACGTGATCCGGCTCTTTGTTATTAAAGGTTTCCGTATTACGATCGAAGGCAAGGCACTCCATCGGAATGTTCTTGTTGTTTTCGCCCTTGATCCAGTAAACATAGCGAGGAAGCAGGTCCCCGACTAGACGGATACGGTGATCCTCTTTGTTAGCAAAGTTGTAAGTTTCAATTCGCTCTTTTTGAGCAGAACCTTTCGTGTTTCCAAAACTAATAGCCATATTTATTCTCCTGTGGCTCCTCAAACATAAAGTAAATTTTGTTGTCTATTATGTCGAGCAGTCTGTTGTTTTTAATTGTGTTCTCACTCACTGGACAGTGCATGAGATCTAGTGTGGTGTCTCCGTACCTTTTGAACGTATGGTAGTTGCGCCAGGATGCGACACCTGCATACTCCGCAACTTCTTTATCACTATACGTTCTGCCTGTGGTGAGAAGAGCTTCCGGATTTACTAGGAAACTTGCCCCTCCAAACTTCTGTTCGTAGAATTTAAATGTAGAATCATAGTAATTTTTAGGAGTAAGTTTGTAAGTAATGATTCTAAGTATAGTAACAATGTCGAAAGCATTACCTCTACTTGCTCTTAAAATTCTTTCCCAATCGTAGAATATCATATATTATAGCAAAAGCCTGAGATTTTGTCAAGAATTATTTTTCGAAGTTCTTGTGGAGACGACCTAAGTTCGGAAGAACACCTAATTCTGCTTGCCTAATCATAGACCCTGTGAAAGTCCAAACGCCTGTGTGGTCTACT
>Ga0070746_10001773_pt1 | contig 12794 bp, 14 predicted proteins | sample VirMetDEL_Mar_21_FD_77016 | JGI IMG/M metagenome (GOLD analysis project Ga0070746, IMG submission 77016) | Aqueous microbial communities from the Delaware River and Bay under freshwater to marine salinity gradient to study organic matter... | ecosystem: Environmental > Aquatic > Marine >... | reverse complement strand
TATGGCTGTATCAATGAAAACCTGTTAAGAGACTATGAGTACCTGTACCCTTCAGGAGGCTTCTTACCTACCTATGCACCTCTTACATACAAGACATTCGATGACGGGCGCTTGTCATTGGCTATATTCACGCAGTACGTTGACGAGATCGTGCTAACAGATGACAATGGAAACAGCAAGACGTTCCTAGTAGGTAGTGGAGACACGATAGGTACTCGCATGAAATACTTGAACCTCAATGTACGTATGGTACGTTTCTATGGACTATCACCAACCAACTACTACTACCTTACCACTTACAAAGACGGCATTCAATACGCAAGCAAATACACTTTCGAGATTGTCTGTGAGCCTAAGTATCAGCCTATGCAGCTAATCTACTTGAACAAGATGGGCGTATGGGACTACTTTACATTCTTTAAGGCATCTACGGAAACACTAAACACCGAGAAAACCAACTACTTCAACACAAGCCTGTCACTAGGCGATGATACTACAGCCGTGTCATATGATCGTGAGAGAGGCGAACGCAGGAGTCATAATGCCAATGGCTATAGATCCTACAGCATGAACTCAGGTTATGTAGACGAAAAAGAAAAAGAGCGCATAGAGCAACTGCTGTTAAGTGAGCGTGTCATTCTAGATACAGGTAGTTCTATCTACGCTGTTGAGGTCACTACGAGCAACCAAACCATGCAGAAGTCAATAAACAGAAAGGTCATTAACTACACCATTGAAGTTAGAGACGCATTTAGACGTATAAACAAGGTCAACTCATGATAGCATTATACATAGATGGCAAATACGTAGAGCTATTTGATGACGAGAACATCACACTTACCAAGCAGGTAAGAAACTTTAAGGATGTAACGTCAGTAGTTAGCGACTATACCAAGAGTTTCAACGTACCTGCAACTGACGCTAACAACGCCATATTCACGCACTATTACGACATCTCTATAGTGAATGGGTATAACCCCCATGTGAAGGTAGATGCGTCCATAGAGGTCGATTCCTTACCTGTATTTGATGGGGTTATTGAGTTGCTAGGAGTTGCGTTCGATCATAACGAGCCAAAAAGCTATCAAATTGTATTCTACGGAGCCACTAAATCACTAGCTAGCATATATGGAGAGGATACGCTAAGAAGCGTTAATTGGTCTGCACTTAATCACACAGCGAACACATCTAACGTGATAAGCAGTTGGTCAGGGACACTATTGAGCGGCCAAGTCAAATATCCTGTATGGGATTATCACGAGGGTGTCACTTGGGGTCTAGGGGTTGACGTTCCACACAACGTCCGTATAACAGGGAGAGGCTTTGCAATAGACGATCTTAGACCTGCGTTACGTCTCAAAGACGCTGTGCGTTATGTCATAGAACATGCAGGGTATAATCTAGAGGCCAATGGATTGCTAGATGGCGATTACTTTGATCACTTGTATATGCTACCTGTGAGTCAAGCAGGGCGCATCTATGACCCTACGTTAAAAGACGATTACAAGTTCGATGCAGATCAAACCAACGTACTAGACACCACAGCCGTAGGATACACGACTCTCGTTTATTCAGTTACTACAGGAAATGCAGGAGGCGCTCTAGATATAACCACAGGTGAATATACAGCAGAGTTCACAGGTCAATATGACTTCTACTTTCAAGTAGGTGTAGCAAGTTTCACACCTGCCTCAGGATACACACCTAATTTGCAGATAGTAGCATATGTGAACGGCACGTATCATAACACGATATTGACGGTCACGGGTACAGGGCAGACAGCAATCACATTCTCTTTGAATATAGCAAAAGGTGATGTGGTTACTATAAGACAATCATGTCCTACAGGATGTAGTATCAGCAACTATGAATGGAGGTGTGATACTGCACCTTATGGAATGGCAGGTCAAACTATAAACTTTAGCGAGATAATGCCTAATGTGAAAATCACAGACTTTCTACAAGGCGTACTAAAGACGTTCAACGCTGTTATATTCCTAGAGGGTGGTGTCTATCGCATTGAGAATGTAGACGATTGGTATGACCAAGGGTCCATAGTCGATTGGAGCAAGTATATAGACATGAGCAGCGCTACTCACAAGAAGGTTTCAATACCCAAACGAATAGCGTTCTCTCATGCTAAGATGAATGACATCACTAGTATAGACTTCTTTAAGAGAAACAACAGGGAGTTTGGTAGCGTAGAGTTCAGGCCTGATGTCGACTTCACAGATGGTGAGCTAGTAGTGCAGAGTCCTTTTGGTATCGTAGTCCCTAGCATCTTGAATAAGATAAACGGGCAGTACAAGACTATAGGCGTGACCGATCTAAATGTACCCATACTTTTAGACAGCGACATGAAGCCTGCGGCTCATAACTTGATGCTTTTCTTTATGGACAGCGCAGACTATGAAGCAAGTGACTCTTACTTTGCTATGGGCGCTCTTAGAACTAGCTATCCACATGCAGGGGTCTTTGATGAATTCACAGCACGATCACGTTCTAGAAGTTTAGCCTTTAGCCTAGAGCAAGACATAAATGGAAGCGTGCCTAACGTAACTTTGTATAGTGAGTTTTGGTCTAGATACATAGCTAGGATATTTGCGAAGAGCAGCCGTAGAGTCACTATGAAGGGTTATATACCTGTAGGGGAGTGGCTAAATCTTGACATGGCGCAGACTATACGTGTCAATGACTACTACTACAAGATTGAGGACATGTCATACAACATAGTGACAGGAGAGGCGTCTATGAACCTGTTCACTTACACACCTGTAGAGCTAGGGGTATTTGAGACCACAGATGACAGCGTCAATTTCCCTTCGGACTACATATCACCTGCAAGTGAGAACTTGATATTTACAGCAGATGAGGTCTTAGAGAGTATCACTAATACTCGTAGCGTTGGTGGTTCTAGATACGTCAATCTAGGGGCTAGACCTAAGAACGTATCACAGATGCAATATGTAACCCAAGGCATGACCAATGTGATAGCAAATCAATACCCTAAGCATCTACACATGGAAAAGGGGGCTGTTGACATTAGCGTATCAGCTAGTGTATACACCATCATACAAGAATATGACAGCCTAGAGGATTACAATAACGGATACATCAGCGGCAATACCACCACAGGTCAATGGACTACTAGTTCAGGGACATGGGTTGAGGTTAGTTGTTCAGTCGCATGGGATGGTCATGATAAATTGAAGGTAGCTTTATTAAGAGACGGCATTGCTCTAAAGGAACAAGAGGTGTTTCAATCAAGCGGTTCGATCACTCTTATTGACACTACCTATCTATCGGATGTCAGTATCCTTGAGGTAGGGTTAATCTACACGGGAGGTGGAGAGGATAGAACCTTCAACATACAAGCGGACTTTGAAATCAACCAAATGCCATGATAACGAAGGTAATCGAGATACTAGGAGAGGACAGCTACTACAACGTGAGTGAAAACGTGGAGTTAGCTAAAGGCAAATACAAAATGATAACGTCTTGGAAAGAGGCAGTTGAACAAATTAAAAGAATACGAAAATGGCAGAAAAAGTCTATCTAAAAGTCGATGTAGACACCAAGGAGGCCGAGAAAAACGTAGACGATCTAAACGATGGTCTAAACGAAACCAAGACGGGTGTAGGAGACGTTGCTAATGCCGCCGATTCTATGACGGGTGGCTTCATTGGCAAGTTCAAAGGTGTCCTTAGTAGCGTCAAAAAAGGTATAGGTGCGTTCAAATCTTTACGTGTAGCTATTGCTGCTACAGGTCTAGGCGCTCTAGTCATTGCTATAGGTGCAGTCATTACAGCGTTCAAGAGCAGCGAAGAGGGGCAGAACAAGTTCGCTAAGTTGATGGGTATCATAGGTGCTGTGACGGGCAACTTTGTAGACCTAATAGCTGACCTAGGTGAAAACATTATATCAGCATTCGAGAACCCTAAGGAGGCTATATCTAGTTTTGCTAATATGCTAAAAGAGAACATAGTAAACAGGTTTGAAGGTCTTGTTAAGTTAGTCCCGAGATTAGGCGAAGCTATAGGCCTACTATTCCAAGGTAAATTTAAAAAGGCAGGCAAGGTCGCTACAGATGCAGTAGGTCAAGTAGTGCTTGGAGTGGAGAACGTCACAGACAAAGTAAAAGACGCCACAGCAGCCGTAGGTGAGTTTATACAGGAGAACATCAAAGAGGCTGAGGTAGCTGCAAACATAGCCGACATGAGGGCTAAGGCAGACAAAGCAGAGCGTCAACTTATATTAGATCGTGCTAAGGCTGACCGCGAGCGTGCAGAACTATTAGACAAGGCTGTAGACAAAGAGAATTATACTGCAGAACAAAGAATAGCGTTCCTAGAAGAAGCGGCTGCCATCGAAGAAGCCATAACTCAACAGGAAATTGAAGCAGCACGTCTACGTTTTGAAGCTAAAAGACAAGAAAACGAGTTAAGTAAAAGCACTAAAGAAGATAAGGACGAAGAAGCGCAGCTAGAGGCACGTCTCATAGAGTTAGAGACAGCACGTCTACGCAAACAAAAAGCAGTTACCGCTCAATTATCGGGTGTACGTAGAGAAGCGCAAGCAGAACGCGATGCTGAGGCTGCCGAAGAAGAAAAAAAACGTAAAGAGCGCGAGGCACAAGAGTTAAAAGACAAGCAGGAACTTGAAAAGGCGAAGCTAGAGGCTGAAAAGAAGGCTAATGACCAACGCATAGCTATGGAACAGGCTGTGCAAGACTCAAGAAAGGCTGTAGTACAGAAAGGTTTTGAGGCTATCATGGCATTGACACAAGCCTTTGCAGGGGCAAGCGAGAAACAACAGCGTAGAGCGTTTCAAATACAAAAGAAAGTACAGGTAGCGCAAACACTCATGAGTACCTATCAAGCTATCACAGATGCTATGGCAGCCAAAGGTGGTGACGCACTACTTCCTTTCCCGTTGAGATTAGCGAATGCTGTAGTTGCAGGGGTCATGGGTCTAGCTAACGTCAAGAAGATTGCTGATACTCAATTCCAAAGCGCAAGCGCTGCAGGAGGTTCTGCTCCTGTTCAACAAGTAGCGCAAGCCTCAAGTGGTGGAGGCCCAAGTATCAGCACTATTGGAGGTACGGAGCAAACACAGATAGGCAGCCTACTTAGAAAGCAAGAACCCACAAGAGCATATGTGACTCAAGACGATATAAATAGCGGAGCAGCGCTAGATCGCCACGTAGTTCAAAATGCGACATTAGCAGGGTAATCCGTTTTATTATTATGGTAGATATCATTGAACTTATATTAGACGAGGAGGCCGCAGTCAATGGCATTGATGCGATTAGCATTGTGGAGCATCCTGCAATAGAAAGCAATTTCATTGCACTTAAAGAACAAAAGCAAGTCAAGTTTGCAGAGGTAGATCAAGACAAGCGCATTATCATGGGGCCTGCATTGATTCCTAATAAGCCCATATACAGACGTGATGGCGAAAAAGAGTTCTACGTATACTTCTCCGAGAGAACAATCCGCAGGGCTGCTGAATTGTACCTCATGAAGGGCAATCAAAACAACGCTACCCTAGAACATGAGGTAGAGTTAAAAGGTCTAAGCGTAGTCGAGTCATGGATAGTCGAAGATCCCGAGGTTGACAAATCAAAGCTATATGACTTACCAAGCGTTAAAGGTCAATGGATGGTGACCATGAAGGTCGAAAATGAGGACGTGTGGCAGGAGTATGTTAAGAGCGGTGCTGTGAAGGGTTTCTCTATTGAAGGTTGGTTCATTGATCGTAAGCGTAAAGAAGAAGAAATTAAGCAAGCCGAAGAAAAGCTATCTAGCGTTCGTAAAATCATACGTGAGAACTTCGACAGCTACGCGGACTATGGCTCAGGTATAAAGAACAACGCAAAGCGAGGTATTGAGCTAAATGAAAAGAACGGAAACAAGTGCGCTACACAAACAGGTAAGGTAAGAGCGCAGCAACTAGCAAAAGGTCAAGCGATCAGTTTAGAAACCATAAAGAGAATGTACAGCTACTTGAGCCGTGCAGAAGAGGACTATGATGCTAGCGACACGTCAGCATGTGGTACTATATCATATCTATTGTGGGGCGGCAAAGCCGCTCTAGGGTGGTCTAGAAACAAGCTACGTGAGTTAGGGGAGTTAGATTAAAATACGACAAAGACAACATTAAGAGTTCTATTGATATGGATGCAACAAAAACACTAAACAAGATTATGGTAGCGCTTGGTATGAATCAAGAAGAAGCTACTCAAGTCAATCTAGCTGAAATGAAGCTAGAGGACGGCACTATGGTGGAGGCTGAAACTTTTGAAGCAGGTCAGTCGGTATTCGTAATCACAGAGGATAAAGAGCGTATGGCAATGCCTGAGGGTTCTTACACTCTTGAGGACGGGAAAGTCATGGTAGTCGATGCGGCAGGTGTCATTACTGATGTCATGGAATCTCAAACAGAAGAGGAAGCAGCGCCAAAAGAAGAGGCGGCTCCTGTAGAAGAGGTTGAGGCAAATGACGAAGGTGAGGCAGCACCGAAGAAAGTAGTAGAGAGCGAGACTATTTCACGTGAGACGTTCTTTGCTGAAATCGAAAAGATCAAAACTGAATTTGCACAGCAGTTGGAAGCCTACAAAGAAGAGGTAGCTAACTTGACGTCTCTTAAAGAGCAAGCAGAATTGCAGTTATCAGTAACTGAAAAAGATCTTGACGAAGTAAAGCGTAAGCTAGAAGAAGAACCTGCGTCTGCAGGCATGTCACATAGCCCTGAGGGTGACACAACTGCGAAGCCACGCATGAAGTTTGGCAACGCTAATCCAAGGAACAATACAACAGCGAGAGTATTCGCAAAAATTGCAAACATTAAAAATTAATAAAGATGGCTACAACTACATCTATTACAACTACGTACGCAGGTGAATTTGCAGGTCAGTACATATCAGCTGCCCTATTATCTGCTAACACTATTGAGCAAGGTGGTATCCTTGTAAAACCAAACGTCAAGTACAAAGAGGTTATCAAGACCTTAGACACTGACGCTATTGTGAAGAACGCTACATGTGACTTCTCGGACACATCAACTATCACGTTGGCAGAGCGTATTCTTCAGCCCGAAGAGTTCCAAGTGAACCTCGAATTGTGTAAGAAAGATTTCCGCAGCGATTGGGAGGCTGTACAAATGGGCTTCTCTACTTTTGACAATTTACCTCCTAAGTTTAGTGACTTCTTATTGGCTCACGTAGCTGCTAAGGTTGCACAGAAAAACGAGAACAACATTTGGAGCGGTGTAACTGCTAACGTAGGTGAGTTTAATGGCTTTACTACTTTGGCTGCTGCTGATACTGATGTTATTGATGTATCAGGTACTGCAATTACTGCTGCAAACGTGATCACAGAATTAGGTAAAGTAGTAGACGCTGTTCCTTCAACTCTATATGGACGTGAGGACATGTTTATCTACGTATCTCAAAACATTGCTCGTGCTTACGTTCGTGCATTGGGTGGATTCGGTGCTTCAGGTTTGGGTGCAGCAGGTACTGCGGCTCAAGGTACTCAATGGTACAACGGAGGCGATCTAAACTTTGATGGTGTTAAGTTGTTCGTGGCAAATGGTCTTGGAGATAACAAGATGATGGCTACCTACAAGGACAACTTGATGTTCGGTACAGGTTTGCTCAGTGACCATAATGAAGTTAAGTTGCTTGATATGAGCGATTTGGACGGCTCACAAAATGTACGTGTAGTTATGCGTTTCACCGCAAGCGTTCAGTACGGAATTGGTTCGGATATCGTTTATTACACAGCGTAATATCTAATTAGAATAACCTATAGAGGGCAGGTGAGCGATTGCTTGTCTGCCCTTTTTTAATACAAAAGACTATGGCATGTACATTAACACTAGGGCGTTTAGAGCCTTGTAAAGATTCAGTAGGTGGGTTAAAGAACATCTACTTGACAAACTTTGATGACTTGACTTTTGCTAATATCACATTCGATGCCACTACAGGTGAAGTAGATGGATTGACGTTTGAGACCAATGCAGAAGTATTCAAGTATGAATTGCGTGGTACTAATGATTTCAATGAAACCATTACTACATCACGTGAAAATGGAACTACCTTCTACGAGCAGGTATTGACGTTAGCTCTTAAGAAACTATCTCCTAAATCACACAAGGAGATCAAGTTATTGGTAGCAGGACGTCCAAAAGTGTTCGTAGAGGATAATAACGGAAACTACTTCCTAGCAGGTGCTGAATTCGGTATGGATGTTACAGCAGGAAACATTACACGTGGTGCTGCTATGGGAGACGCTAGTGGATACTCTTTGACTCTTACAGGTATGGAAAGCCGTCCTGCTGAGTTCTTAGAGTCTGCTATGGTAACAGCGCTCTTAGCAAAAGTGTCGACTAGCGAAATAGACGATATCTAGAGATCCCCTGTTTTCTCTGTCTGCGAGGTGGCCTCTTTATGGGGTCACTTTTTTCTTGTTTATTTTTTGTATTTCAAAAAAATTGTATATCTTAGCAGAGAACTTAACAAGCAATACAATGAAAAAAGTAACAGATCAAAACGTAGCACTAGACGTAACATGCGGAACACACTTGCAAGGATACCTGCAAGACACGACCTACAATCAACTCGTGCAGATATTCGGGGAGCCTACATTCGATGAACCAAGCGGTGACGAGAAAATACAACGTGAGTGGGTTATACAGCATGATGGCGTATACTTTACCATCTATGATTGGAAAACTTATGATCTCGAATACACTATGAATGCGCTAACGTGCTTCAATGTAGGCGGTAAGACAAGCGCTTACAACTTCATAGATGCAGTAGAAAAAGCAAAGGCTAGCCTCTAGGGGTTAGTTTTTTTTGCTATTTCTTTTTTATTTACAAAAAAGGTGTATCTTTAGACTATAATTAAAAACAAGCAATACGATGAACAAATTTTACTACAGCGATTTTCGCGAGAATGTGCAAGACGCTATTATTACTGACTTACCAAACAACGTAAGCGAGGACGATGCAAATGATTTCGTACGTGAGTGGGTAGATAATGCCTGTATTTACTATGCTGATGCATGGGCTATCTGCAATGCTATTGCGCCTTCTGATTGGAGTGATTTAGCTGCTGAGTTTGGCGAGATAAACAACATCACTACACTTGCTTACTGCGCTCTACTAGAGCACACAATGCAAGACGAACGACTACAGAAATTTATTAATAACCATCTAAACAAGCAATAAGATGAAACTAGGTACAGAAACAGGTTCGTTAATGAACCATTTGAGAAGCAATAACCCTACACCACCTGTAGCAGGGAAAGGAGCCACAGAGCTAATGTGGACTGACAGACACGCATTCTTCGTGAACGAGGTGTCTAAGGACGGCAAGCGCTGCGTAATAGAAAAGGCTAGAGCCATTCGCACGGACGATAGAGGCATGGCAGAAGCGCAGGACTATAGATATGAGCGCACAGGCTACACTACAGAACTGCGTTTCAAGTGGGGCAAGTGGAGATACCAAGGTCGAGACACATGGAACAAGAACAAGTGGTACCCTATGAATATCGTGTTCGGGTACATGGACGAATACTATGATTTTAGTTTCTAAAAAAGTTGTATATTTATGAAACCTATTAACGAGTAGTTCTAGGTTTTGGTTTGGAAAGGAGCGGTCTGCATTAGCAGGCCGTTTCTATTTTCGGACATATGAAGCGCTCTGCGTTATATTAGTATGATCACATTGAAAGCAAATAGCACAGATCAATCGTTTAAGTGCTTCCCAAGATACAAGGAAGGCGCAGGAACGTATACGCTGAAGGTTAAGGATCAACAGACAGGAACTCAAGTGACTATCTCGTCATTGACAGCAACTGAAGTAAACAGGTCATTGACTATAGACTTCACATTCACAGCAACAGACGGGCGTTGGTACACTATCCACGCTTACAAGGAAATAACAGGAGTTACGTACGAGATATTCAGGGGTGTAGCTTATAGCTATGATCATGCACAGAACCCTGAGATATTCTCCATCTACTATGACTACAACACTACACCAAGTGATAATGACAACACGTATCTAACATTATGAGGTTCTTACAACTCAACAGCTACACTAGCCCTAAGATCGTAGAAAACAAACGAGAAGAGTGGGTAGAATATGGTTCCGATAACAATTACTATCAGTACCTCATAGACCTATATCACGGGAGTCCTACGAATAACGCTGCTGTCAAGGGTATAGCAGACCTCATCTTTGGCGAGGGTCTAGAGGCTGTAAAAGCAGACCGAAACCTACAAGGATATCTTGAAGCAAAGAAGCTATTTAGAGACGATTGCTTGCGTAAGATTAGCTTAGACCTCAAGATGCTAGGTCAAGCATCATTCCAATTGGTAAAAGCGAAGAATCGCAAGAAGTACGCAGCAGCATCACATTGGCCTATACAGACCTTACGTCCTGAGAAGGCAAATAATGAAGGCGAAATTGAAGCCTATTGGTATTGCCCTGATTGGACACGATCTAAAGAGACGGGTTTCGAGCCAAAACGGATTGCTGCGTTTGGATATGATGAGAATGCTACAGAAAGCATCTACTGCATGAAGCCCTACTCCACAGGTAACCACTACTTCAGCCCCGTAGACTATCAGGGAGGGCTTCAATATGCAGAACTAGAGCAGGAGGTTGCTAACTATCACTTGAATAACATCAAGAACGGGTTAGCCCCTTCTATGCTCATTAACTTTCATAACGGCATCCCACCTGAGGAGGAACAAGACGAGATCGAGCGTGACATCACTCGTAAGTTTACAGGATCAAGCAACTCAGGGCGTTTCATATTGGCATTCAATGACAGCAAGGATAGCAGCGCCTCTGTTGAGCCTGTTCAGTTAAGCGAAGCGTCAAGTCAATATGAGTTCCTGTCTACTGAATGCATGAAAAAGGTCATGGTAGCTCATAGGATCACTTCTCCTATGCTTTTAGGTATCAAAGACCAAACAGGTCTAGGGAACAATGCCGATGAGCTTAAAACGGCTTCTACGCTGTTTGATAATATCGTGATTCGACCTTTCCAACGCATCATTTTAGAGGCTATCAATAATGTTCTTGCCTTCAATGGGTTCTCGCTAGAGCTTTACTTCAAGACATTACAGCCATTAGAGTTCACAGACCTAAGTGGAAACGCTGTAGATCAAGAAACAAGAGAGAAAGAAACGGGTGTGACTTTGAGTAGCCACGACCTGCACGATGAGGATGCTCACGCTTGGCTAGAATATCTAGGTAGCAAGGGTGAGGTCATTGATGAGAACGAATGGCAACTGATGGAAGAGGTACCCGTCACCGATTATGACGAGGACGATCAGCGCTATAACTTCTACAAGCAATACGCAGACCCACAGGATAAGAGTTCGCAGGACAGAGGGCTTTTCAAGGTGCGCTATGCGTATGCTCCTAAAAGAGAGAGTGCCAAGTCACGTGAGTTCTGCTCTAGAATGGTAGGTGCTGCAAGGTCAGGGGTAGTTTACCGCAAAGAGGACATCTTGCAAATGGGTGATCAAGGCGTAAACGGAGACTTTGCTCCGAGAGGCAAGTCTAACTACAGCATTTGGCTATGGAAAGGAGGGGCATACTGCCATCACTATTGGACTAGACGTGTCTACTTCCGCAAGAGAGACAAAGGTCAGTTCTTACCAAAGAGTGAGACAGCAGGTCTAGAGAATGAACGTGCTTCAAGCGTAAGCGAGGCCACTAAGAAGGGCGCAAGCCTTCCTAAGAACCCTACACAGGTCGCAAAGAAGCCTATTGACACACCAACTAGAGGTAAATTGAATTAAGATGGCGCAGGTACTACTAGTAACACGTGAGGACATATTGAAACTCACCCCGATCAATGGCAATGTGGACACGGATAAGATCACGCCCTTTATTAAGAGCGCTCAAGACATTCATATCCAAGACATCCTAGGTACTGACCTTTTTAATAAGATCATAGACGGCATTGAGAACAGCAACTTACCTGCAGACTATAACACGCTTCTAGTGAGCTACGTTCAGCCTGTGCTTTGTCATTTAGCGGCTGCTGACTTTTACATGTTCCACGGCTACGAGATAGCCAATGGAGGTATATACAGACACCAAAGCGAGAATAGCACAACACCAAGCAAGAACGAAATAGATATGCTAGTGCAACGTCAACGTGATATTGGAGATCACTACCGAAGAAGGCTCATGGATCATTTGACCTTTGAGGCGAGCAGCAAGTATCCTGAATACTACACAAACAACAATGAGGATATGCAGCCTAACACGAGAACACGATATACAAGCGGATGGGTTCTGTAAAGACATATAAACCGAAAGAAAAAAACATCAAGAAGCTACTAACCTTCTTGAAAAAACAGGCTAAGAATGGCAAGTGACGAAAAAGGATACGGAGCAATATATGGTTCTACATGGTGGGGATCAGGGGACGCATTCACAAATACAATAGGATGGGGTTCTGCCATGTTCTACATCCTAGACCCTGCACAATATCAAAACAGGGCTTTAGCAGACGGGGCCACTATGGAAGCCTTTGAGTGCGTAAGCAAGGCACTAAGACGTTTCCCACAGGCCGATCTTGGTAGACAATTATTCGATCTATACGATACAAGGGTTGAAGCAGCGAGCGGAGACACCGAAGCAAGAACCTGTACTATTAACGAATTGAACGAGATATTATGAGTTTATATAAGGATGCATCATTAGCAATGATACCCTCTGCTTACAAGGATGGTAAGTTGTATAGTATTAGACCTACTG
>Ga0070746_10001764_pt1 | contig 12821 bp, 20 predicted proteins | sample VirMetDEL_Mar_21_FD_77016 | JGI IMG/M metagenome (GOLD analysis project Ga0070746, IMG submission 77016) | Aqueous microbial communities from the Delaware River and Bay under freshwater to marine salinity gradient to study organic matter... | ecosystem: Environmental > Aquatic > Marine >... | reverse complement strand
GTACGTACTGTTGCACCCTTATGTTGTTTTTACACGGCACCGGCCTGTACCCGCGCGGTTTGTGGTCGGTCTGAAGCGGTTTGGGCACTTTCATACCATGGCCCCGAGCAGCTAGTATTTTGTAGCTCGTTGCGCGTTCCTGCCGGGTCTGTGACTTGCCCATGACTCTGCCACTATTATCGTAACGTCTATTCAGTTGTAGTGGTACCGATGTATCGTACGGTTTCTTTAGGTTACGGGCCAGAGCCTCTTCAATGCGCTGCTTTACCGATTTTTTAGACATACTCTAATTTCGCATCAGAATGTAAGATGAGACGCGTTACCCTCGTGGACCAGTACGACCGCGAGGTGTGGCAGCGCGTGCCTAAGCCAGCGCCGAGTACGTGGCGTAGACACCCACGGCGGCGAGTGCGAGCTCCGTCCCGGTCCACTCACGCGAGAGGAAGCTCTTCAGGCGCGTCACCCCAAACTCCGCGTCCTTGGTGATCAGCTCCGGGTGGTCGATCCCAATGAGCCTATCGGCGCGTCCCTTGAAAAGCGAGGCTATACGCACGGTACGTGTAGGCTGCGACGGGTTTGCCAGGGGCTCTTGCGCGTACCCCCTTTCGTCCACCACCGTTTGGTCCCAGCCCGTAAGCACCGTCCGAAACGTCTCGTAGTTTGCGCTGCGACTGTGGTCCGAGGTAACTGCTGTGTTCCGAGCGAACTGGCCATCGGGGTGGTGCGCAATGGCGGAGTCCCGATGCCCATCCAACGACGGCTCGTGCGGCCGGTCGCTGCTCAGGACCGACGCGACCTCTGCTGGGAGACTCGCGGCCAGCCCACGCCCCGGGTCCTGCGCGTACGCGTTGCGTATCCACTCGTCGCCGGCGTTCCGGTGCATCGCGCCCACCAACTGATTGAACGCGTCCGGGCCGGTGGTCCCTCCAGAAGCGCCAGGGTGCAGTTCGCTGTAGCCCCATGTCATCACTCCTGCGTGCGGTGGAAAATCTCTACGGGGCAAACGTCGGGCAAATCAAATGGCCGCTGAACTCATTGAAGGACCCGATGTTATAATGGTTGTTCGCTTCCATGAAAGTGCTTGCACTGTTAGTACGGAAAAACGGCCTGACGCAATCGTCTGAAGCCAATTGAATTTCAGTATGGAATGACATAGTTATGAACCTCTGGCCGGTGTTGGAGACGTCGTAAAAGTCGACTTGGTTGGCCTCAGCGTTCATGACCCAACTCCCACCGCTACCAGTGGCTGCAACACTAGACAATGTGGGTCCTGTCCTAAGTTTCATGTGGATCGACCCGTCTGTAGCGTCGTCAGTTCCTACGTAAAACAGGGCACGGAAACTAAAGCTGTACACACCCGTGTGAGGTACAGCGAAGTGACAATCCGAACTTGTGAAATACCCACTCCCGACATTGTGCACGATTGTGTTGAACTTCATTGGTGTGTCTGTATTAGCCGCGATAGGAAAGCGCCGGGAATTACAACAAGCTCTGAATGCTACTTTCTTGATCGGAACCGGTTGCCAAAAGCCAGTAGAGCCAGTAGAGTACTCATGCATCAACACCGACTCAGCTTGGATGACACTTGGTAGAGTCACGTCGCTCAGCATACCTAAAGACTGCACTGGTAACGCTACCTGTTTCCAAGAGCCTTCAAGATTAGGGCTATCCCAGACCCAAGTCAACACTTGTCCATTGTTTGACGATCCTAAAGTTGGTAGGGTCACGTCGCGCAACGAATTCAACTCCGGGACCTTTGCAATCCACTGATCTGCGCTATAATTAATGGTGTAGTCATCGAACGAGTGCGACCCAGCAGACCCAACTAAGGTCAACACGGATCCTGGTGGGTTGATGTTAACGTCACCACCCGTAGAGGGCTGTGCTATGGCGACATCGGTCAAGCTACGCAGCAACGTTGCACCTCCCGTCGTCAGCGGCACCCATCCGCTGTCAGTCCCGTCCTTGTTCACAAGCACCGTGTAATCCGTCGCGTCGTTGGCGTTGTTGAACTCCACACGCACCATGCCCTTCCCGGTGTCCGCGTCCACGGGCCGGTCGCTGCTTGTACCCGTCGTGCGCGCATCCAGGGGTCCGGTGAACCTCCCGTAGAGCGGGATGTTGAAGTTCGCGCTCATTTGCTCACCCTCTCAGATTAAGGTGTGTATTCACCCCACCCGATTTTGACGTCGTTCTGGCGAAGCGTGGCGCTGAAGGGGCCCAGGGTCACACCCGTCACGCTGGTGTAGTTACCTGTAGGCTCCGTTCCGACGCTGTACGTCACACCATTCGCCGTCTCCCACGCTCCAAACACTTTGACGACGACGGTCAGCTGCCCTACCGCACCCATCACTTTCCCATTCGTCAGACTCGTGACGGTTGCATCGTACCCTTGCGCGGGCAGCCACACCTTGTAGCTCGCACTCTTTGTGTTGGCGCCCCACGTCACCGCCACCCGGTTCAGAGCCAGCGACGTGATCCTGGTCCCACTCGTGTTTTCGACCCACTGCGAGCCATCCCACTCAAAGTAGGGCATGTAGTTGCTGACCGTCACGGGCGGGAAGGCGGTCGGCGTCAATGTGAAGTTTTGTTGGTTGAATGAGAGGTCACGGTAAAGTGTGGTCGTACCCCCCAAGTTGTCGGTGTAAGTCGCCTCATTGGTCCCTGTGTAGAGGAACGTGACCGTCACGTTTACAACGGGCGTACTCGTGACGGTTGTGCCCAGAGTGGTCGATGCGGTAACTACAGTGTTTACTATCGTGGTGGTTGGTAAAGTACCACCACTCGAAACCCCGCCGTAATTTGTTGTGGTATCATTAGAACCATTAGTAATCGATGTGGTGGAGAAATTCGCCGATGTGAACCGCCTTCTGTCCTGCTGGTACCACGTCGTGTTGCTACCACCGACCTGTGTACTGGCGGCGGCGGTCGACACATTATTCCCACTTCCGGACTGGAGTGTTATCGACCCACTTTTAGCCACGGCGTTCCCTAGCGTCCGGACTAACTTACCTAGAAACGTGTGACTCTCACCGACTTTTAATTGCACCGAAGCGGCGTCCCACGTAAGACTCACAGTCGGGCCCGTCCACTCGAACGTGATCGCTTGCGGCGCAACGAACCACTTCCCGGTCATGTGGATGAACAGCTCCTTCTCCAGCCGCGTCCGGTCCCAGCTCAGGACTTCGGTGGTGGTAGCTGCAGTGGTGGTCTGGTCCTGCAACAGCGCGTCACTCGTTACGGCGGCCCACGGCAGCGCGCTCGCATCCCCTGGAGGACCCTGATCCCCCGGAGGACCCTGAAGACCCCCCTGTATAGCCACTCCACTCCCTTGCAAGGAGTTCGTCCTATCCACGCGACCCGGTGTAGCTAGCGACATTGGCACTCCGTTAGATTTAACCTATCCTCTTCACGTAGAATGTTGTGGGTACACCAACGTACGCCTGTCGATTGGGCACCAGGCTGAACATCCACAAGGCTCGGAGCTGGTCGTTCTGTTGTAACTCGATGACGTCCTGAGTTATGAAGGTGCCGTGGTGGAATCCAGATTCCTGTTGATGGGTTCCGGTACCCTCCTGTAAGTATTCCATGTACGCATCTGTAACAGTGGTAGTGCTGCCGCGCGTCATCTCTACCTTCAAAATTACACGGTTGAAGTGCGATGTCCCTGAACCTTGGTCGGCCACGTGTATCTGTATGCGGAAGAAGACCTCGTAGTGCCCGTTGGACGGAATTGTGATGTATTCCTTTGGGGTCGTAGCATCGTCCATGCTCCTCCAATAGTTAATCGGGTGCCACGGTTTGGCAGGCCATGCTATGGTGGTACCGACTGGACTGTAAATTCCACCCGTTCGAGACCTTGGGTACCTGTAAGCGGCATCGCTTGCGTTCCCCGTGCCGTTGTACACGTATGGAAGCGGAGTGAGGCGAGGAGATTCGTTCACATGAGAAATTTGATCTGGTACAGAACTTGGGAAGTCAAGCGGGATTGTCAAAGCGGACGGCACATAGTACCGGATGAAGGTGAGGCTACCGGAGGGTGCGGCGGGTGCGGCGGGGATCCAACTACTGGAAGATGCATTGTAGGTCAGCACGTGCCCGTCGGTAACACCACTCGTGCTTAGGGTTGTGTTTATACTGTTCACGTTACTTATTAGGCTAATGGAATTGGCTGTCAAACTCCCTAAGGTTGCGTTTTGCGTAGTTTGATCACTCTCGAGAGACGTTATAGCACCCTCTATTGTCGTTACACGGGAACCGTCACTCAAGTCCGCAAGTTCTGTTGCGCTGTTCTGTGGACTCGAGTACCAATACTGATTGGTTGTGGAGTACCTTAAAATGTCGTTGTTTGCTGGTGCCATCGTAGTATGTACATTCGTAAGTTCATTCATTGAGATGACATTTCGAGGGACGGGTGTTTGCGGCAGTGCCGATGCGGTCCACTTACCAGAGTTGGTGCTCGTGTCCCAGGCATACGTAAGCACCTTCGTATCGTCCGTGGCACCCCAGTTGACGGAGTCGACATCCGTGCACAAGTTGAGTTTGTTCTCAAACGTATACCACCCACCGGTAGCAGGAGGTGCCGAACCCGCGACGTAGATTAAGATGTGGTTGTTGTTCGCCACACTCGTGTTGACGTTCACGATGTGCTCGAGCCGCAGGCTACGCTGGTGCCACCCGGCGGGGGACGTTTTGTACAACATGACTTGGTTTTCAATAGGGTTCTCTTCTTCCGCTACACCGTGAACGTCACTCAAGTCTTCGATACTCGCGGTGCTCACCGACGCTGCGGATCCTCCCTGTGGAACCTGCACACTACTTTGCAAAGAGTTCGTCCGAATCACGCGACCCGGTGTGGCTAGCGACATAATTACTTTTCATGAGAATTAGTCTTGAACGGTAGACGGCGCTCAAACGCGCGTATCAGGGCGGCGTTGCGCGCACTCTTCTCCTCGGTCTTGTAGAGCAAGTGCCGGTAGTGGACGACCCACATGACGCCGATGAGGACCATCACCACCTCAATTGCTCCCACTCTCCCAGCGCTCCCACTCATTGTCATCCTGTAAGAAAGTTGCAGGCGCGGATTGGGTACTGGCGTCCGACTCGTCGCTGGTCTCGTACTCGATCTCCCACTCCATGCTCTTAATCAACGTGTCCACCTTCTTGTCGAGCTGCTCAACGAGTCGCACGAGGTGGCTCATTGCTGCGAGGATCGCGAGCCGGTCCCCCATTCTCCCCTTGACCAGAAGAAACCAGGCCGTTCTTGGCCCACTGCGCCTCCCGGACCTTGGCCATACGCGCCTTCGCCTCCTCGGACCCCTTAGGCGGCCCACTGTACTTGCGCTTCTTCGGTGCTTCCATGGCACTTGTAGCGTCAGAAGAAACTAGATCACTGGGTGCTTACAACAGCCGTAGTTCACACCCTTAATTTGGCGGCACGGGCGCTCGCATTCGTCGCACACACACTCCTCGCACCCGTCGCCGTCACAGAAGGGGCATTGCTCGTCCCACGGCGGCGGTTTGCGACGCTCGAACTGCAACACGAGCCGCTGCTGCTCGGCGCCGTCCATGAGGTCCGAGCGGTCGATCACCTCCTGCACTCCACCAATGCGGCACACGTAGCACAGGCGGTCGTCCTCGATGACCCAATCCAAGACCTCCTCGATGCAAATGCTGTCCTCGCTCATCGTGTCCTCGTCATCGAGCTCCTCGTCCGACATTTCTACTAACTACTGGAAAATTTCCGCTTTCTCGGCGCGTAGACACACTGTGTCGTCGCATGCCCGACGGAGGTGGTGCGCCGTAGTTCGTCGTACAGGTGGCCACCGGGTGCCCAATCGTACGGTGCGGTGATCTGCTGCTGGCACGCGTGCATGTACTCCTTGGCCTGGCGCAGCTCGTTCAGGACGATCTGTGGCGGCAACGTCGGCGCGTCGCGTATCGTGCCTTTGAACCAGTACGGAAACCGTCCGCTCTCCATCAGGCACCCTCGCAACCACTTGCGCTCGTACACGTGTGCGTGCAGATCGACAGTACTGTTAGGGTCGCTGAACCGCCACGGATCGCGCCAGTTGCGGCACGTGGTCTCAAAATTGTACCAACACACATCTTTAAACAGTTGCGACAGGCGCTCGAACTCCTCACGCGCGTCCCGGTACTCCCGCTCAAACCGCTGGGTGTACCAATTCAGCGTCTTCTCCTCACGTGTTGTCATTGACCACTATCAGTGTGGCTCCCCCCACTGTCAGAAAGTACAGCATCTTGTGGCAGCTCATGATCCGCACGCACGGACACCTCAATGTTTTGTACGCGGCGACGACCAGGAGTGCAGCCGCAATGACCTGACGATGGTTCTTATCGATCCCTTTGAGCATGACGACATGACTTTAGGATTTTAGCTCTCTCCCCCGCCCCTAGCTTCAGCCACTCCACGACATTGGCGTCATGGCGGTGCAGCTGCCACGTCTCGAGGCACGCGTCCTTGCAGAAGTAGAAGCGCATCGGGGACTCGAGCACTTGGACCATCGACCGGAACCGGTGCGGGCCCGACGAGCACCAGTGACACCGCCGCTTCGGCACGCGCTGCATGTGCTCCGGCTGCCATGTCTTGAGGCGCTTGGAAACGAACATGCTTGCTTTGTGACAGGTGCTCGCTTATCGAAGTACCAATGCAGCCGCGTAACCACCGACCACCCCGTACATCCATGCACAACCGTACGCCATGAACCCATCAAAAGTCATCGGGATGAGCTCACGTCCGCCGTCTTGAGCACGGGTCACTGCATGTACTACACCACCAGCCAGAGCGTAGTGTACGTAGGGTGGAAATGCAGGAAATGCAGCCTGTTGCTTAGCAACCACCACCGCAGCTCCACCTGCCATAGAGGCCCACGCAATTGTCTGGCACGGAATCTGGGACATGATCGTCATTTCTCAAAACAGCACATAGAAAAATTTCCACTCAGACTTGTGCGATGGAGGTGTGCGTCCCCGCGTTCCTCGCTGGCGGCCTCTTCACGGTCTACTGTCTCATGCTCGTGACACTCTGCCTGCGCTTTTCTGAAGCAAGAGCACATGGCGTGCCCCGAGATGGACGTGATGCGGCAGCAGGTGTGCAACCGTTTGCGCGGCAGCGTCAATACGTGGCAATGGAATCTGCAGGCCAGGTATGGCGACCCGAGGGTGTACGAGATGCAGATCCAGGAACTCAACCGGCGCGATGCGGCGCTGGCTCACGACCTGAGTCGCCGGTCTTCTGCAAACCACGAGGAGACGTACGACCAGCGGACTCAGAAAGCAAAGGATGCGCACTCGAAACGCATCTCTACGGCGATAAAGTCTGAGCGCACTACACGACGCGGTCGGAAAAGTTCAGGTAAACTCCCTGAATCGGCGGCGGCCCAGCCTCGTACGTAGCGACCTCCTGGTGTGCTGCCTCGCGCGCTTGGGTAAGGAACCGGACGTCCTTGGCACTGAGGTCTTGCATGTTCAGGTCCTGGTACTTATCCGCCTCCGGGACCGTACGCTGCACTGTGCGAATCGCCTGCGTCGTCGGCCCAGGGTTCGCCGGTTCCGCTGTGTCGTTGTACGTCTTAACCTTCTGCTCTAATTGCTGCCCGATCTGCATGTTCTTATTAACCAGATACCCCGCGGCAAGACCGAGTGCGACGACCCATGCCGACATTTGCTCAGGGCTCAGAAAAGGGAGTCGTGTGGCGGTAGAGGAAATAGGCGAAGTGATTGATGGTACACGTCTGTAGGAACGCACGCCCCATGATCGACCGACCGTCCTCGAGCAGCTTGCGGTACAGCCACTCAATGTCCTCGACGTTGCTCTCAACCCACCGTGCGCGATCGCGCTGCATGTTCTTTGGAATGTCGTCGACGGCGTCGTCCTCGCTGTCCTCGCGGTAGTCCGGGTCGAAATCGTCGTCCGAGTAGTCCATTCCGAGCTCCACCAAGTCTGGGTTCTGACTGCGCGTCGAGGGCATCTCTCAGCTCAACTGGTTGGAATAAGTGTCCAGGTAGTACATTGTCAGTAGCAACGTGTCGGCGAGGTCGTCCTGCTTGTTGCTCTTTTTAAAAGCCTCGACGAGCCCGGGTGCGAACACGTCCGGCTGTGCTAGTACAAAATCTTTGGCCCACTCGACGGCCTTCGCCTTGTTTGCCCGGTAGTTGCGCATGCTCAGGTTGTAGTGCATCTTGACACACCGTGGCGCGATCACGTGGCAGCGCTCGAAGAAAAGGCACTGGAACACCGACTCGATGATGCGCATGTTGCACCGCATCTGGCGCTCGACGAGGACGACCGACGCCTGCTCAAAGAGGGCGTGGTGCCGGTGCACAAAGTCGCGGACGTACTGCACGTTGTGCGCAGGAACGTAACGCCCGCTTGGGACTAGGGTGACGTTATCCCAGTGCACGATGCGACTGGTCACAAAATCGTATGCGCACAGAGCAAGGTTTTTAATGCCCACGTCTATGGACACCACGAGCGACATACTTACACACACACTTAGAAGTTTTTCACTTGGCGGACGTCAGGTTGGCCGATTTGGCGTCTAACTCCATCACGTCCCGCACACAACTCACACCACAGCAGTTAATCTTCCTGCACCGACTCTTCAAAAAGTACGTGAGCATGACGCCGATGCAGCCCGTGAAGGCCGCCATCACCGTCAGTAGCCACGCGCTGTGCTTCTCCAGGAAATCCGGCGAAGGACACGCGGCGCGCACACACTCGATCGGGCACTCAACCGACATTTAAACGACGGTTGGATTAAGCGAAACTGAGCAACGCGCGGCCGTCCTTGATCTGCAGCCAGTTGTAGTACAGCGCGTAGACGTCGACGCGGAACCCGTTGGTCGCCTTGGGCATGGTCGTACTGGCCTCGTTTGCACACGCTGCCGTCCACGCAGGGTCCAGGTTGATTGTGAGCTTGGCGTGCGACACCTTCGAAAAGTTGACCGCACCCGACGGGTTGGAGCCCTCGGGGTTAAGCGAGAAGGGGTACACGAGGATGTTCTTGGACCCGTGCATGCCGTACGCCTGCTCTATTGAACTAGTTGTGGCGCTACCGTACATCTGACGCTGCGTGGAGTCACTGTTGGAGTGCAGCGTCGGCAGCAGACGCGTTCGGAGGTAGTCGATGTCGATACCCTTGTTGAGACTCGGGTGCCGCTCCTGCCCGTTGAGCGTGAGCTGGATACTGTCGACCTTGCACGTCCCTTGCTTGAAGTTAGAGTCGGTGACCGAAGTTCGGACTACTTCACAGAGACGATCGTAGTTAGGGTTCGTCCCGTCGCCGTGGTAGAAGAAGAACCCCTTGCCCTGAACGTCGTTGTCGACCAAACCTGCTCCACTTTGCCCGGTCACCTTGTCGTTGAGGTCCGCCTCCGCACGGATCGTGATGATCAGCGTGCTCACCGGGTGTAGGAACGACAGGTTGAGGTCCATCTTTGACGAGATGTTCGTAAAGGTCTCGGTCTGGTGCTGGTACATCTTGAGCAGGCGCACGTGCTCCTTGTTCATGAGCGTCTGTGCCTCCGGACCCGTCACGTGCACGTAGTGGCAGAAGAGCTCGAACTTGCTCGGGTTGCCGATGGTCGGCTTGGCGATGCTCTGGATCTTAGTTTCGCTGGTATCCAAAACTCCACCGAGCTGGATCAGTGAGTCCAGCTGGCGCAACTTGATCGAGATGCGGATGTCGTTACACCCGGCGACCGCGGCAAGAGGGAAGTACTGCGACACGTGCTTCGTGAAGAAGAGGCCGAGTGGGATGATCAGCGTACGGTCCTCTGCCTCGAGCGGCCCACGAGTGGTGACCGTTGTACCGTTGGTAGTGGCGTAAGATAGTGCAATCAACCGGGTGTAGTCTTGCTGAACGTTTTTGTTCAAACCTTTGCCGGGCAATTCGTTTGTGGTTACAGCTGAAGCGTTTGTGCCCGTCAAGCTCGCGGGCACGTTGAACGCCCTACGCCCAGTCTTCTGGATCGACTCGAACCCGAGCCGCATCTCGTCCGACGTCATCAGCTCGTTGCGGATCTGCAGCTCCTCACCGGTGAGCGTCTCAATGTCGTTCGACCCGACCGAGAACGTGATCTTCTCAATCATCGCGAACCCAAGCTCGTCGACCCACTGTGAGTAGACACGCGACGTTTCTAAACCAGTGCCGCTCGCATCCACCGTGATACCGTTCGCTGTGGGTGCCGGGATCGTCACGCGGAGGTCGCACGGGCCAAGCAGGTCCGCGGCCTTGGGGATGATGAACTGCATCGTCGACCCCCACGCGGCGTTGTTCTGCGAGTCCACGGTCTTGTACTCCACTTGGAAGTTGCTCGTGCGCACGTACCCGACGTTAGTAAAGTACGATCGGGTATTGTCGTAGAGGAGCGCGTCCTGAGGGCCTTGGTTGATCTGCAGCTGCGGCATGCTTTACTACACTCCTAGAAATTAAGCGACGTAACAAGCCATGAAATTCACACTGCTTTCGCGTAGTTGTTCACGCTACCTGATGAGCGACGAGAGCGACCCCTGGGGAACGCACCTGCTCGCGCTCGAAATCATACTTTAGCTTCTGGTACACCGCCGCCCTACTCGGAAGCGGTCTTGGTTGCCCCAGCCCCGCTTGCAGGCTCTGGTCCTTCAGCAGTGTGTTCTTCGGATTGTCCACGAACATCTCCGTCGGGCCGCAGTACCTCGACTGGCACGCTCCCGCCGACTGCGACGCTAGTGTCTTTGCCGGCGTCGGGTACCCGTAGATCACCGCCGCCGTTGCCAACCCCAGCGCCAGCATCGGCATGCTCATGTACGCTTTGGTCGCCAAGCTGTATTGACCCGGGTTCATGATGTTGTTTTACTTTGGAAAGTTGTTCAAAAAGTGCTCTGATCTGATCTGTTTCCTTGCGCATCTCCTCCACTTGCTTCCGGGCTAACGACGCCTCGCGCTCGAGGTCTGCGTACTTCTTCTTTTCTTTTTGACGGAACGCGTAAGCGCGCTGGAAGAGCTCGTCGCCACGGCTCGGGAGCGCACCCACGGGCTCGCCGTACTGGCGGTGCAGCGACTCGAGGTAACCGTTACTGTGTGGCTTCTGTGAGCGGAAGAAGGGGTCTGGGCGTCGCATTTGGTTGAGTGTCAGAATTAAGTGGCAGCGCCGGTAAGCAGCGGGTAATCTACACCGGGTGCGTCCGCCACAGCTTTGGAGGCCGGGCGTGCCAGGTAAGCTCCGGTCGCGGCGGCGGCGGTGGCGGGTAGGATGCTCGGACCCGGGACCATGCGCCACGTGGGTGCAGCCTCGTCCGCACGCCGCTGGCGCTGCCTACGCTCCAGGTCCTTTTTGGAGTCCTTGGCATCCAGCTCCGCCCTCTGCTCCTTGACCTCGGCGGTCTTCTCCTTCTCCCGAAACTCCTGTGTAGGCAAGTCCGGCTGCTCCCGACCCTTCAAGAAGTCCTCGATGCGGATCCGCAGGTTGCGCGCCTCCTCGATGTCGAGCTCCTCAGCCTCGGTCGTCGGTTGCACGGGTGCGCTCGGTGGCACGGCAATTCCGGCGGTGTAGGCGTTGGCGTCGGTCGCGAGCACACCGGGCTGCCGGTCCTCGGGCTCCGTGTCGTACTGGCACAGGCGGTTGGGCATCTGGTGGCCGAAATCCGAGCGTGCCACGACGTCGTTCGTCGCAAAGTGCGCTGGGAGGCACACCGCGTCCGACATCGGCCGACCCTTAACCCAGTGCTTGAAGTACTGGAACGCCTGCTGCAGATCCTGTGGCCCGAACTCCGCGAGCAGCTGCATCTGTGTGTCCTTGTCGTGCGCCGACTGCTTCTGCTCGCGTAGGTACTCCCTCACGCCCGGGAGGTGCGTCAGCGAGGCGCGGCCCCACGGTGTGTGCTTCCAACCGACACGCGGCTGCCCGACCTTGGACCCGCCGTTGACATCCTCGGACTCTGGCGAGCGGAACACCCACCGGCGCACCGGCTTCCCCTCCGCGTTCTCGTACAGCTGCTCCTTTGCCGTGTCGTTGGCCTCGTGGTTCCCCTGCAACCACTGCTCGAACTCCGCCTTCAGACACTCGTCCGCCTCCTCCTTGTAATCCGCCACGACCTTGTCGAGGTACACGCCCTTCTCCACACTGTCCAACCCCTCAGTGTCGTACTTGTACCGATCCGACTGAATCGCTCGCTTTAGGTACTCTGCCTCGTAGCGCGGCCACGACGTCGTCTTAGCGGCCTCGCTTAAAGTGCCGACGCTGCCTCCACCTGTCGTTCCCGTCGCAGTTCCGTCGGCGGGAAGTGCGCCACGTGCGTTCCATCCCCACGTCATTTAGCATCCTATGAGAAATTCTCGTGTGTAATTTTCTCACTGACAAGACACCACTCACAATGGACACGCAACAGGGCACTCCGGCGTGGTTCAGCGCGCGCAAGGGCAAGCTCACCGCCTCGAGGTTTGGCGCGGCCGCCGGGATCTGCCCCTACAACAGTCGCGCCAAAGCTCTGCGCCTCGCACTCGGCCAGGAGAAGTGGTCCGGCAACGTCGAGGCGTGTCGCTGGGGCACGATCAACGAGAAGAACGCAATCAAGGACTACATGGTGCGCACGGGCAACGTCGTCAAGAGCAAGGGCTTCTACGAACACCCGGACTACCCCTGGCTCGGTGGCTCGCCCGACGGTCTGATCGGCGACGAGGGTATGATCGAGGTCAAGTGTCCCTTCGTCAACAAAGTGTGCCACACTAAGATCCCACCGGTCTACTACTGCCAGATCAACGGGCTCCTGGAAATCCTGGACCGCCAGTGGTGCGACTACATCAGCTGGACACCGACGG
>Ga0070746_10001760_pt1 | contig 12834 bp, 22 predicted proteins | sample VirMetDEL_Mar_21_FD_77016 | JGI IMG/M metagenome (GOLD analysis project Ga0070746, IMG submission 77016) | Aqueous microbial communities from the Delaware River and Bay under freshwater to marine salinity gradient to study organic matter... | ecosystem: Environmental > Aquatic > Marine >... | reverse complement strand
TTTGCTCGGCCGTGTCCAGAAACGAGAAAACGCGCCTCGGAACGTCCGAGACGCGCTTTCGACCAGCAGACTGTTCAAGACCCCCCTCGAACACCCCGTCGCATCGGGCTGCTGGCATCTCCGCGCTGTCCTTCTACTTCATTCCAGCGCGTCGATCTGTTTCGATTTCTAAAAACGAGTGCGCTTGTCGATTAAAACGTCGGTCAGGTTTGCGTCGGACAAATCCGCGCCGCGCAAGTCCGCGCTGCGAAGGTCCGCGCCGGTCAGGTTCGCGCCGGGCAGGAACGCGCAGTTCAGGTCCGCGACGGACAGGTTCGCGCGTTTGCCGCCTTCTGTGCGATGAACCCAGAGTTCGTGGAGCCTGAGAATTTCTTGCAGTTCGTCGTGATGATAGGTCTTCATCATTTCATCCCTTTTCTTTAATTCTCTCGCTCACTTTTCTTTTGATCAGCGTGCGCCATGCGAGCGCAGCCACCGCTGGAACTTGACCGTTGCCGATGCAGCGCAGTCGGTCCATCCGAGAGGCCACCCCATTAGCCACTCGACCCACGTCGGGTTCAGTTTGCCACCAGCTTGCGCCGCAAGCGTCGGCGTGTTCCGATTGTGTTCCGATGGGTAGCCGCCTTCCTTTGCATTGTGCGCGGTCGGCGTCGGAATCCACGCACGGCAACCGGGATGTTTCATCATAGACGGAGACAACTGATTCGCTGTAGCGGTTGGCGTCGCAAGCCACGATCCAGATCCGGTCACGCTTGTGAGGTGCCCCGGCATGACGCGCTCCGATAACTCCCCACTCTGCATCGAACCCCATCGAGGCAAGGTCGCAGAGTACGCGGTCGAGTCCTCGAGAAGTGAGCATTGGACTGTTTTCAATGAATGCGTAGTGGGGTCGTACTTCGCGAATGATTCGCGCCATTTCTGACCAGAGTCCTGATTTCTCGCCTTCGATTCCTGCGCCTTGTCCGGCTGCGCTGATGTCCTGGCACGGGAATCCTCCCGAAACCACGTCAACAACGCCTCGCCATGCTCGTCCATCAAATGTCCGCACGTCATCCCAGATCGGGAACGGCTCGAGGCATCCATCGTTTTGACGTGCGAGCAGAACGTCTCGCGCGTAAGGGTCGAACTCGACGGCGCAGACGGTTTGCCATCCGAGCAAACGGCTTGCGAGCAAGCCTCCACCAGCGCCCGCGAATAATGCCAACTCATTCAAAGCACGCGCACCCAGGTCTGCGCGCTGCGTCCGGTTACGCTGCACCGTCGCGCGTGCATTTTCTCACCCATCAAAACCACTTCGTCGGTGAAACGGAATTGCGCAATATGCGGCTGCAATAGCGAGGCGGGTGGCGACTGCTGCGACGTCGATCGCCTCATTTATCACTCCGTCGCGATTGTTCGCCCGAATCTCATCAAGCAGCTCGGCCACCTCTTCAGCCAGAACCCCATAGGCTTCATGCGTCGAAGTGAATTGTCCGTACTTCAAATCCGCGCCTCGAACAACGGATTGGATCTTTTCATGAACGTCCAACATCAAAACAGATTTCCTTGATCGGCAACAGATCGAAGGTTTTCGCACGCCGCATTAAAATAACTAGGCTTCAACTCTACTCCTACGAATGATCTTCCGCATTCCAGCGATACGAAACCTTCGCTACCGATACCCGCAAACGGAGACAAGACTACATCTCCGGGGTTGCTCCACAGCTTGAGCGCGCGGCGAATCACATCAAGTTGCAGCGGGCAGATGTGACGTTCATCATCGTGATCCCGAGCAGAACGGAACTGGAGCGTGTCGCTTGGGTTGATGTCCATCCAGACAGGTGAAGCATATCGCTGCCACAGTTCGACTGGAAAATCTTCGTTAGTGTGCTCGACAGGATTGTCGTTATCGCCTGGCTTCCTCATCGTGACAAGGTAGTCAGGTATCCCCTGCCGTGACATGCATGAGTCTTTCTTGATCTGCTTGTGAAGCAACCCCAAGGCCTTCGTGCGCTGCATCGCCGTAACCGGATCTTTCCAGATGCAGACCTGAGAGTGCAGAATCCAGCCCTCTGACTCAAACGCGCGGATCAGTTCTCCGCGAAAGTCTCGCAACCCAATAAATCCATCACGGACTTTGCTCGTCGGCAAATCCATGCAATGAAATGAAACCAGACGACCGGGCTGGGTAACTCGGTAGATTTCAGGGATGAGATATTTGAAATGCTCAAAAAATGCATCGTTGTCCGAGCAATTGCCCATGTCGCGCGGATCATCTGAATATGTATAGAGTGAAGCAAACGGCGGGGAAAAGACCGAATAACCTATCGAATCCGAATCAAGCGATGAAACAACGTCAACGCAGTCGCCGTGATACATCGTCCACCCGTCGCCATTGACGACATTGCCGGTTTCGATCTTGCTCAAGATGTGAGTCTTGCCCTGCAATTCTTGCATCATCGTCCTCTTCATTCGCGCGACCATTTCAGCAGCCATGTCGTCGGCTGCGGCCTGCTTCTTCACGATATTCTTCAACACCGCAGCTTCAATATCCGTCGAAACAATGTGGACGTCTACATCTTGAGCTTGGCCGAATCTCCAGCATCTTCGCACCGCTTGGTAATACTGCTCCCACGAGTGCGAAAGGCCGACAAATGCCACATTTCGGCAATGCTGCCAATTCATGCCGAATCCCGCGATTTTAGGCTTCGTCACGATGACTCGATGCAAACCAGTTGAGAATCCAAGCATCCGGATGCGCTTCGTTTCGTCTGAATCAGATCCGCTGACCTGCACCGCATCCAAGATCGCTGATTCGAGCATGTCGCCTTCGGCATTCAGTTCGCACCAGATCACCCACGGATCATCACTAGCGTTGACCATCTCGGCGACCTTCGCGACACGATCGCGCATCGTTTTTTTTCGCGCCGCTCGCTGATCGTTCAGCGAATTGACGGGCATCGCGAAGAGCTCGCCATCCTGAACGATCCCAGTCGAAATGTGATGATGGTGAGTTCTTAGATCAGGCAGATCGAAACCATCAGCCGGGAAACCCAAGTCAGCAGGAGTGCGAAGCATCACGGCCCAAGTCGCTACCCATGACCAGAAATCATCTTTGGCGTGACCCTTTAATCTCCAGTCCTGTGTCTTTGCGGCATCGTGGACGAAGAATCGAGCGAGCATCTCTTGGGTCGGCATCGCTCCGACAAATTCAGCATGATTTCCAAGTTCAATGTGATCGTTGGGCGCAGGCGTTGCGGTACATGCCAACCGATAAGGAATATCCGCTGCTGCTTTGATGATCTGTGATCGGATCTTGCCAGTTTGCGCTTTCAGAATAGACGACTCGTCGAGGACAATGCCTTGAAATTCAGATGGATCGAAACGGTGCATCTGCTCATAGTTCGTAATTGTGATTTGATCGCGAGCGCTACCGTCTCTTGACACACTAGCTTCAATGCCAAAACGAGCGGCTTCGTTCGCAGTCTGTTCGGCAACGGCAAGAGGCGTAAGAATCAGCACCTTGCCTGGGATCTGCTCAGCCCAAGAGAGCTGCTGGATTGTCTTACCAAGTCCGCAATCCTCAAAGAGACACGCGCGTCCTTTGCGCAAAGCCCATCGAACAATCGACTTTTGCCATTCAAACAGATTTGAATTTAGCGTCGTAGGTTCAAATCCCACATGCGGCACAGCAATGGCTTTTGATTCAATGAAGCTATTGTATTTTGAATCCATTTGGACACTCCGAATCAAAACAGACTGTGATCAGATTACGCGCACCCAAGTTTGCGCGCTTCGTCCGGTGACGCTGCACCTTCGCGTGCCGCTTCGCATGACCAAACCGCGTCGCTCCAATTCAGGCAGACGTTTCCACGCGCCTTCGAGGTTCAGAAACTGCGCAATCTCGCGACCCGTGACGGGACGCTTGGCCGACTTCAGCGCATCGTAAACCGCGCGCTGCTTCTCCCCCAGCGTCGTCGTTTTGATTTCCTGCCATGCCTGAAAGCTGGTTTCTTTCACCTGCGGTCGCATCGTGTTCCTCCTTGATGCTGGTCAGTCTGTAGAGATGCGTCGAAATACTTTCGCGCCGGTCGAACGACACCGCAATTCAACCGTCGATGTCGATTAGCTGCTCAAGCTGCGTCGCGAACTCTTCGATCGGTCGCAGTTCCGTGTTCATCAAGCGTCGCTTCAAACCCTGCCGCGTCTTAAACGTCTTAGCGTCTCGCATAAACGTCTCGCGCTCAATCCAGCCGAGAAGATCGACTTCAAGTGAGTCGTTCTCTTCGCGCAAGCCGAACGGCTCGTCGGTCCGCGCCAGCATCAGCACGTCGGCGCGGACCTCCTTGTCGGCGTCGAGCAGGAGATTGCATTTCGGCATCGGACCACTCGTGCATTTGACATCGACGGCGATCGTGCCGATCACGAGATCGACGCCGAAGTCTTCGTCTTTGTGCAGAAAGCGAAGCGGCGCACCAAACGCGCGCAGCACCGCAGCTTCGCCGATGACGCCTTGCAAATGATACGCAAACGAGGACATCGTGCTTTGTCCGATCTGCCGCTGCCTGATCTCCGCGTTTCGCTGGCAGATGTCTAAATCACGACCGGACAGCGTGATCTTTCTGATCTGCGTCGGACTGGTGTTTTCGAGGATCAGTTCTTCGATGACGCGCACAACCGGCTTCATGCTAATGCCTCCGCATCTTTGACGAAAACGCGCGCCACTCTTCCGGGGTCGCGCCGGTCAGCATGAACTCACGCTGATCGTCGTCCAGTTCTGGAAAGGCGTCCTGAATTAGCGGCGCGCGTTCCGGGTCACGCTCGCGTGCTGCGTACCAGGCGTGGATGCGCCGCGAATCGACCGGCAGCTCCATCGTGTTTTCACGCCGCGTCAGGATAGAAATCTTCGTCAGTCGGGTCATCAAGTCTGTTCCTCCATTTCTTGATACGATCCTGCAAGGTCTTTGGATTGATCCCCATGTCGCGCGCGACGCCTCGGATCGACTCGCCTTGCTCAACTCGCTGTCGAGCCTGTTCGATCGTCGCGTCGTCGTAACGCTTGTTGCCTCGACCTGCTGCCTGCTGTTTCTGAAAAAAGTTCAATGTGCTGCTCCTTCGTCTAGCAGTTGTTCAACACGGTTCAGCGCGTTCTCTAGGTACAGTCGCGCAACGTCCACATCGTCGCTATCGAGCGCGACGATCGCATGACTGGTCGCGAGGATCAGCTCGTCGAACGATTCGGCCAGCACGTTGCGGGTCATTCGTCGCAGCCACCTCATGCGTCAAACTCCACGTCGGTCGCTGCGCTCCAGCACCACTCGTTTCGATCGCACCACTTGCATAGCTTGCAGTATTGCGAGGTCGCATCGCGCGGTCGCTTCGGCGGCGTCGCTCCTTCAGCGGTCACAACCTGCGCCTGCTTCTCGATCGCACGCGCCTGGTCGAGATCGAATAGAATCTGCTCGTGATAGATTTCACTCGTGTCTTTGTTGTAGACGACGACGAGCGCTTCTTCGACCGGCAGGTGCATCATGTACGCCTGAACCTGCGCTGCGTAGTTCGGATTCCATGCCGCGTAGCTGTCCATCTCGACGAGTTCTGCAAAGCGTCTGCTGTTCGCGCTTTTGATTTCCAGCAGAAACGTCCGCGTCAATCCCGTCGGCGTCGGCACGTCGATCAAACCGTCGATGTGACCCAGCCAGCCAGACTCGATGCTACCGACTTCGAGCTGCTGATCGTGAACGTGCAGACCTGCCTCTTCCAAAAGCGAGATCACTTCGTCTTCGATGATGTGACCGAGGCGAAAGACGCGCAGCAACTTCGGGTTCTGACTGAAGCCTTTGGCCGGATCAAGAGGCAGACCGCGCGCTGCTGCCCATCGTTCGCGCACGCATCGGCCTGCGCTGCTCATGCGGTCGATCCCGCTTGGGTTCTCGATCCGCGCGCGTTCGTTCGCGATCTCATTGCGGACGAGTGCTTCGTCGATCCGCGCGCTGATGTTCGTCGGTCTGATTGCCATGCTGGTTCCTCCTGATGGCTGATCGAGCGCGGCACGGGAGGAGGAACAACCCGCACCGCGCTCGATCCTCGACGATCACGCCGAGTAAAAATGAGTGGCTGCTTTCATGCTATCGGCGCAGCCAGACCGTTTGGGGGGAGTCGCGCATTGTCACACTATGACTTTGCGAAACCCAGCAAAGCTAAAAATGCGGCTGCGTTTTTCTCTCTAGGTGCAGCCAAGCCTAGTGACAGTCGGCTGCGCGCGGTAAAGCACCCAAAAACCCGCGCGTAGCCGATAGAGAACTAGAACGGCACGTCGTCGAAGGTCGTGTCCGCAACCGCCTGCGGTCGAGCCTGCGGTGCCGCGCCGTTGGCGATGGCGTAGCAGCGCACGCTGCTGTCCATGCCGTCGGCGTCACCGTATTTCGGATCACGCGCCGCCTTGCGGACGACCTCGGCCAGCACGACCTGGCCTTCGAGCTTCGCGGTGCCGCGAGTCTTCAACGTGTCGCGCGGCAGACTGCAAGCGTCGAGCAGGTTGGCAAGGTGTTCATGCGCGATCTTCTGAGCCGTCGGATTGTTGTGCTGAATGTTCAAGTTCTCGAAGTGCCGCGCGCCGTTCGACGCACCGCCGACGACCGCGAACTCGATCGACAGCGCGGTGCCGTTGCCGCTCTTGAGCGCGCGCAGCTCTGCCTTCGAGATCATCATGCGGTATTCGCCGGACGGCAAACTCTTCCATCCGCCTGCCTGACCGACCTCGCTGGTATCGACTCCACTCAGGTCGATGTCGATGGTCTGACTCATTTTTCGTTCTCCTTCTGCTTGTTGGTGGCTTTCACGGCTGCGAATCGCTCAGCAATCGCTGACGACACCGCTGCCCAGCCGTTAGAAATCGGGATCTCGATCGGCTCTTCCAAGCCAAATCGGTTCTTCGCGATAAACCTGCCGTCATCGTAGACGTGCAGGAACCGCGCGCGCGAGTTCTGCGAAACGCGAACGGTGCGGTTCTTCGTCTCGTCGCCTTCGTCTCGCGCGGATCGCATCGGCGCAAGGTAGCCAACCAGGTCTGCCCATTTCGTCAGCAACGGCACCGTGCGCTTGTGCAAGTTCGGTTCGTAGCGGACGTAGGTGCCAACGACCGGGTCGTCGATGTGATTCGCAGAGACGTGCGAGATCACGATGATGTTCATGCGTCGCTTCGCGCGCAGCTCGTCGAGCCGATGGAAGAAGCGGACCCAGTAGTCATCGGCCTGGACGTAGCCTTTGTTGAAACCAAAGTCGGCGATGTTCTTCTTGTTGCCGTGCTCGCAGATGTCCGAAAAGATCAGCGGCTCGATGCCGTCGATCGCGTCGATAACCAGCGAACGGTAGTCGTGCTCGGATGCAGTCAGCTCGTCAAGCAGCGCGTTGACGTGCGGGTATGATTCTGCGCTCAAGCTAGGCGCGTCGAGCAGGCCAAGACCGTCTTCGGTCGTCAGCACAATCGGCTTCGGCGCACCGACGCATAGCGTCGTCTTGCCTGATCCTTCAGGTCCGCAGATCACGGCGCGAAGCGGTCGAGCCTTCACGCCGGTCTGCACGTTAGAAAGCAAACTCATCGGGTTGTTCCTCCAGTTCTGCGCGCCGGATGACGCGCGGCTAAATTATATCGCATTTCCGACATTCGGGAAACCGACAGATGCGGTATAATTGCGCGCCATGAAACTCGCTGACTATCTCGCTCGTGAAAATATGACGATCACCGCGTTCTCGAAGCTGTCTGGCGTCCCTCGGACGACGATCTACGAGATTATGGCAGGCGCAGGCACGACGGCTTCGACGGCTTTTCGCATCTTGCTCGTTGCGCCAGACCTGGAGCTCCGCGACCTGATCGGCGACGTCGCTGCCGAGCAGATCGGCAAGCGGTGACGACACCGCAAGTCGAAGACGGCTATACGCGCATTGCGAACGCCTTGCTTGAGGCGCTGGCGCGCGCGCGTCTGTCTGGTCGCGAGCTTGCGGTCGCGCTCGCGGTCGTCCGGCTCACCTATGGCTACGCGAAGAAAGCGGATCGGCTGTCTGCGAGCCAGATCGCGAACGTGACCGGCATCCCGGCGCGCAAGATCGGCGAGCTGCTTCGATCGCTCGAAGCGAAGTCGATCCTGATCGTTGAGCGTCGCGGTAGCGGTCGAATCCCCACGATCCAGATCGACAAGCAGATCGCAACCTGGTCGATGCGCGCATCAACCTACCCCCATACGGGGGTAGCTGAACCTACCCCCAAGCGGGGGTACGTTGACGACAAACCTACCCCCTCTAGGGGGTCGCAACCTACCCCCAAGAGGGGGTACACCAAAGAAAGAAAGAAAGAGAAGAGAAGAGAAGAGGCATCGTCGGTGGATCGACCTGATCTCTCCGACGATCAGATCGACGCGATGATCGAACGCTATCCGGGTGGCGTCAAATACACACGCGAGCAGGTCCGCGCCTGGGTCGCTTACGTCTGGCCGGATCTGATCGAATACGAGCACCCGAAGACCGGCAAGCGATACGATCGACCCGCGTCTGCTTTGCGACAGTGGTGGCGGCGCGTTCGGCGCGATGACATTGAAGCCGCGATGCAAGCCGCGCGCGCGAGGCTCGTCGCCAGCCGCACAAATCAGCCGGTGCCGGAAATCGAAGCCGATGATCTTGCGCGTTTCATGCGCGGCATGGAATGGTAGGTTTGCAAACTGGAGGAACGATGACCGAAACGAGAACTGAACTGATCGAAGCGAATGCCGAGGGCGCGGCAGGAATCGACGCGCTGGCCTGGGTAATGCGGCTGACTGAATTGGAGCTCCCGGTTGCTGCGTGGTTCTACGACACGGCGATCAAACCGGTCGGCGTCGATCGCTGGCTGGCAGACATCGAGGCGCGCGAAGAGCATCACCGCGAGATCCTTCGCGAAGAGATTCACGCGCTGGTCGGTCGGATGCAGTCGCTTCCGAAAGCGCGGCTGATGCGATGCTTGCGGACGGCGCACAAGCCGAATCTGAACCCTGTCGAAGTGCAGACCGTGGACGAGCCGATCACGGACTTGACGCCGCATTGGTCGTCAGGCTGCGATGCGATCGACCGCGTGCTTGCGGGAAAAGGTTTCTACGGTTGCAACACGATCGTCGGCGAGCAGAAGACCGGGAAGTCATTGCTTGCGATCGGCGCTGCCGTCGAAGCAGCTCGCGCAGGGTGGCGAGTGCTTTATGTAAACGCGGAGATGTCGCGCGGTCACATCGCGGAGCGGTTTTACCGCTACATGCGCGGCGAACCTGATCCGATCGTTGCGGAGCAGCTTCAGATCCTCAACGTCGGTCCTGGATTCTCGATTGACGTGTTCATCGAAAAAGCCGAGGAGCTGCTGGAGTACGAAGACCGGCGGCTGATGTTCGTGCTGGATTCCCTTAACCGAATGATCGACTTCGACACGGAAGGCGGTGGCTATTTCGAGTCGATGAAGCGGTGGGTCTTATTTGCGATGGCAGCGCGCAAGGAATCTGACGGCGCGATCAGTAGCGTGATCGTCAGCGAGCTTGGTCGAAACGGGAAATCGAAAGGCGACCAACTCGAATACGCCTGCGACACGGTCATCACGTTGAAAGCGACCGACGAAAAGGGTTTGGTCGAGTTGCAGGTAGCAGCGAGCCGAGCGACCGATGCGGGTGATCCTGAACATCTGCATCGGAACTTCGCCACCGGACGCTTTGAGGATATGACCTGATGCCTGCAAAATGCGAAGCCGTCTATCCTTGGATCGGTCAATGCCGAAACGAAGGTCGCGTCGAGATCGTCTCGCGGGACTTCCCTGACGGCGAAATCGAGATGCGGTTTCTGTTTTGCTGGGAATGTACGCGCAGCGCGATCGAATCGGGAATGTTCCAGGAGATTAAACGCGATGGGTGACAAAGCGTGGAAAGCCTTTGAGCGTCGCATTGCTGCCTTTGTCGGCGGCAAGCGGCGCGGCGCAGACACGCGCGACGAGCGAGGCGGCAAAAGCGATGTCATCCATCCGCATTTTTCAATCGAGTGCAAACTGCTCTCGAGACCGTCGTTTGGTCGGATGCTTGACGCCTGCCAGCAGGCGGAACGAAACGCCGAGCTGCATCAGGAGCCGGTCGCGATCGTCAAGCGCAAAGGCGATCGTGACGACGATGCGCTCGTCTGCATGAGGCTTTCGACGTGGAGGGAGTGGCACGCATGAAACCCGAGACGCTTTGGATCATCGGAGAGAACGGCACGACGATATTCGACTCGCATCAGCATCCGATCGTATGGTGCGAGAATCGGATCGACGCTTTGATGATCGTGCTGGCCGTCAATCGACGCTACGACCGCGAGGTGAGACGATGAAACTGCTCGAAGACCTGGGACACGTTCTGATCGGATTCATTCCGCTGGCGGGATGGTTGCGCGAGCTGTGGCAGCTACCCCCGGAAAACGACGCGCATCCGGTTCTATATTTCAAGCACGATCCGGCGCAGGAGCGATCGGTGCCGTACTGGTCTAGCGTGCGTGTGCTAGATATGGTCCGCGACTTTGGCGGATACGCGGTCGGCGATTTTATCCGGACTGTGGTGCTTGTCGGCTTGCTGATCTGGAGGTGGTGAGGTGGACATGCGTCTGTATGGTCTAAAAGAGTTCGCCGAGGCGGTTGGGGAACTGTCAAAGAAGGTGCATGCGTTTCTTGGTGAAGAGAAACGCTTTCTGCTGATTGTTGAGCATGCAGAGGGAGCGCGGGTCAGTACGGGAAACGGCGATCTGGATTGGCAAAGGCTTGCCCTAGAGTCGAGGCTTGAAGGCGTGAAGTCGATGATCAACAAGGGGTATACGACAGAAGCGGAAGCGTACCGTGATGGGAGCGGCTGAAGTGAACGCTGAGTTTAAGACCGAGCACGCGGACCTGTTGAGCCTTGACCCGTTCCCTGCCGTTCAGGAGAAGTGGAAGCGAGGGCGCGCTGCCTTCGAGGCCGAGGGGCACGCGGAGTACACGGGAGGACATCCGCTGCTTGAAGCCTACGAAGAGGCGCTCGATCTCGGCGCATATTTGATGCTCGCGATGAACCGCAACGACGTGGATCGTGATCTCTGCGAACGGCTCATGATGGAGACGCTGAACCTAATTCAAGGCGTGCAGACCGCAGCGAAGCACATCGAGAAATGATGCGCGGATTGCGTCTGACGATTCCAATCAGCGCGCTTTGGCGCGCATACCAAAATTGGAAACGAAAGCAAAGAAAAACACGATTTCAAAGGAATCGACAGAAATTGCTTTCCCGCGAGGAGAGCCGTTGACAAGTCGATCAGCATCGAGTAACGGTCCCGACAAGACTCCGCGCGTTTTGTAGCGTTTGGAGTTTTTGTTTTCGGTGCAATTCACCGAAGTATCAGGGACACCGAGTGCCGAACGAAAAATCTCTGGCGAATCTTCGACCGCCTTGGAAGCCTGGTCAGTCTGGCAATCCGAAAGGCAGACCGAAGCGACGCACGCTTGAGGAAGAAGTCAACGCGCTTCTTGAAAAGCCTCTTGATGAATCCGGCACGACGCGACTCGACCAGATGGCTGAGCGAATTGTCGAACATATCGTGGGCGGCAAGGACACATCGCTGACGCGCGAGATGCTGAAGCGTATCTGGCCTGAGGTGCGACGGCATGAAGTGAGCGCCGATGTTGAACTGAGCGGCGAGATGGAAATCGCTGCGTCTGAGCTGTCGCGCTTCCTGGGTGAATTGGATTGACCGCCGCTGCGTTGATCGAGCGATCCGAGGTGCGCGACTATCTCGCGTCTGCACCTCCGCAAGTGCGCGCTGAAGCACGCTACCGATGGCAGCTCTTTGCGCGACCGAATCAGCTCGAGCCGGATGGCGATCATCGGTTCTGGCTTGTGCTTGCGGGTCGAGGCTTTGGCAAGACCCGCGCTGGCGTCGAGTGGGTCCGCGCGCAAGTCGAGACGGGTCGCGCTCGAAGAGCAGTCGTCGTTGCACCGACGAGCGCAGACTGTCGCGATACGATCGTCGAAGGTCCGAGCGGATTCTTGACCGTCTGCCCGCCGTGGAACCGGCCAACCTACGAACCGTCAAAGCGTCGGCTGACCTGGAAGAATGGCGCGACCGTCTCGCTCTACTCTGCCGAAGAGCCTGACCGTCTGCGCGGCGTCAACACCGACCTGCTGCTTGCCGACGAGCTCGCTGCGTGGCCTCGACCGGAAGCGTGGGATATGGCGATGTTCGCGCTCCGCATCGGCGACAACCCCCGCGCGATGATTACGACGACGCCTCGACCGACGAAGATCATTCGCGATCTGCTCGCGCATGATCAGACCGCCGTGACGCGCGGCTCGACTTACGACAACCGGGCGAACCTCGCGCCGCAGTTCCTCGACGAGATCGTGCGACGGTACGAAGGCACGCGCCTGGGTCGGCAGGAAATCTATGCCGAGGTTCTCGAAGACGTGGACGGCGCGATCCTGACCAGCGAGCAACTGCGCGCGCTGCGCGTCGAGCAAGCGCCGCAGATGGGTCGGATCGTCGTCGGCGTCGATCCTGCCGCGTCGGCTGGCGAAGATGCAGATCAGACCGGTGTTGTCGTCGTTGGCAAAGGCGTGGACGATCACCTCTACGCAATCGCCGACCGATCGTGTCGCCTCGGTCCCGCTGGCTGGGCACGCCGCGTCGTGGAGTGTTATCGCGAGTTTGGTGCCGACCTGATCGTCGCCGAGAAGAATCAAGGCGGTCTGATGGTCGAGCATACGATCCGATCGCTCGACGCAGATGTGCCGATCAAACTAGTGAGCGCGACGCGCGGCAAGCACGTCCGAGCAGAACCGATCCTGGCGCGCT
>Ga0070746_10001758_pt1 | contig 12836 bp, 22 predicted proteins | sample VirMetDEL_Mar_21_FD_77016 | JGI IMG/M metagenome (GOLD analysis project Ga0070746, IMG submission 77016) | Aqueous microbial communities from the Delaware River and Bay under freshwater to marine salinity gradient to study organic matter... | ecosystem: Environmental > Aquatic > Marine >... | reverse complement strand
GTTGGTTTAAATAAACCGAAAAAAGGTGGTTTAAATAAACCAGAAAATTATTTTCGGTTGGTGGTGTTTTTCTTGTTGACTTCTTTATAGGGTGCTGTAGTTTTCTTGACCATGAGCGAATACCTCAAACCACAAGAAGTCCGTGACGCACTCGCTAGTCACGGTTCACAGGTGACCACGGTCACCTTTGCCAAGAAGGACGGCACCATCACCACCCGCACTGGACTGCCGAAAGTCTACAAGCGTCGGGTGGGCGGTGAGGCTGGAAAGGCACAGGCTCAAACCCTGCGGGACAACGAGCTAGTGTTTTTCGACTACCCGGTCTTGAACCGAAAGGATGGGAAGCGGGGTTTCTCCTTCTCTCTCAATCGGGTTATCAAGATCTGAGGAGAGCAACCTAGTCGGGGGCGGGGGCGAAAGCCTCCGCCCATTCTTTTGTCCGCGTCCTAACAGTTCGGTTTAATTAAACCATAACAATATGTTAGTCTTACGTTTCTCCATTGATATGTTATGAGTCTGGGGGCTAAAGAATTTGGTTTAAATAAACCAAAATGCGGGGTGAAAATATATAAAAAAATAGTTGTATATCTTTTGATATAGACTAGGCTAGAATTCTTATGGAAAACGACATCATCATTCCTGCTGACTCCACCCAGATCATCAAGACCGAAAAGCGCGGCAATACCGTAGGCGTTCTGGTTCGCCGCAACGGTTTTTCCGGCGCGGCTACCTTCACCGCTGAAGATGAGGCTGATGCTTTCTGGGAGGCTTTCTCCAAGGCGCGGGACAAAGCTATCGCTAAGGAAACCGCCGCCAGCTAATCACTCCACCCCACCCCGCCCCGAAAGGGGCGGGGTTTTCTTTTGCCCAAGACCTAACAGTTCGGTTTAAATAAACCAACTCACCTAACAGTAATATGGTTTAAATAAACCCGATGTGGTTACAAAATGAGGGGGTTGACAATATACGCTTATACCTATAGCTTGCACCTTCATCACATACCCCGCACACGCGGGGGCAACAAAGAAAGGAACACTATGAACGCAACAGCAACAGAATGGGATCGTGACGAAGCTCTTGAGGCAGGTCGTCGGGATCAGGATCAAGCTTGGATTCTCACGGATCGGGGAGCGTGGCACAAGAACCCGTTTTATCGGGGGGAGCCTCAGCCACACCCAGAAGCAGATCCCGCAGAGTGGGATACGGAAGGTTGAGAGAAGCGGGGAGGGTGAGCCGAAAGGCCACCCTCTCTTGTTTCAACCAGAGACTCTGTTGGCACCCAACGCCTGTCGGCTTGAAAGGATTGGGGTGGCAGTTAAGAGCGGCTCATACATGCAGCTTCCATACCTTGGATGAAGTTTCTGGTTCAAATAAACTGGTTTAAATAAACCAAATTTGTTGGTTTTTTTTTGATTTAAATAAACCAAAGTTTTTTCTTTTTTTTATAAATTTAGTGTTGACGGGGGGGGTGTTTTCCGTAGGGTGTCCTCACCATGAGTAACGAAATCAATACCACCACCCTTTTCCCCTTTGGGGAAGCCTCCATTTCCATCGACCGCCTTCCCCCTGAGGGGGAAGAGGTTCGTCTTCCCTACGCTGTCCTGCGTGGAGTATCGGGAGGCGTGATCTTTCACACCCGCGAGGGTGCGTTCTCCCTCACCCGCGAGGCTATCGCCTTGCGCGAGAGGGGGGGGTGCATCGTCGTGAGCGAGGACGATCTTGGGTAACCTGTCATGACTCGCACCCGCAAGGGTGCGGGTTTTCTTTTGCCATTGCTCTGGTTTAAATAAACCACTAACAACATGCTATCACTTTAAGGCTCTAACAGACTGTTATGCTAAAGAGGGGATATGAGGTTTGATTTTTGCGAGAGGAGCTTGAGCTTACCCTCCTCGTTTCATTCAGTGAGAATGCTGGCACATTGCGCGTGGCGGCTTGGGGAATGGGGAGAGACCGCACGGGGTGACGCACAACACCCCCCCCTCGTCCCATATGAGATCCCGGGGTTTAAATAAATCAACAAATCATGGTTTAAATAAACCAAATTCGTTGGGCTTTTTTGATTTAAATAAACCAAAAGTATTTTTTCGAATCTATAAGTTTTTGTTGAATTAGGGCCAGGGTTTGCTACCTTTCTTTGTCAGCGGGGAAACCCCGCATTATTAAACACCAAATAAACCAAAAATGAAAACCAACACCACCACCATCCACACTGTCAAGCAACTGAAGACCGCCATGGCCGAAGCGAAGACCTACGGCGACCAATGGAAGATCGCCGATGAGACCTGCATCTACGTCCTGATGGTCTGGGTCGAGGCTGTCGAGAAGATCAGGGACTACATCGACATTACGATGAGGGACGAGAGTTTCCTGTCCCTGTTCAAGCAGAAGATCGAGAAGCACTAGCCTCGGCCATTACCCGAAAGGGTAGCCCTACCCGAAAGGGTAGGGTTTTTTTTACCATTGCTCTGGTTTAAATAAACCACTTTTATTTGTTTATGCACATGTGCTGCAGCAGGCTAGTGGATGGCGCAGCAATCCACAGAAGGCCCGCAGAGGCCGTTTAAGAGGGGGTTTGCCTGCTTTCCGGTGTCGTCCCACCAGAATACATAAACCCCACCTTAAATCGCATTACAGAGCCATTTAGTATATTGTAAGTTTGAACACCATTGAAATTTATTTCGGTTTATATAAACCAGAATTTTCATCCAGCAGAAACGTCGATAGAATTCTCGAAACGGCTTGTAGAATTTTAAGCTAACAAAGTGTTGGAAGAATTTCGCTGTGGCTAAAGAGATGTTAGTCATTTTTTTGGTTTTATTAAACCATTATTAAATGTTATTTTATTTTGCATATCAATTTGTTATTTCGATTTGGTTTATTTAAACCATTTTGAATTCAATTTGTTATTTGTATTTCAAATTGTTATTTGTATTTGAAATTGTATTTCGATTTGGATTTGTTATTTCGATACCAATTTGTTATTTGTATTTGGTTTATATAAACCAAACTGATCCGGCCTGCGATCTAAATTTTGCGTGAATCCATGTGTTATTATACAAACAAGTGTAAGTATAAATGCGTTATTTCATAACATGTTGTTAGTAAAAAAAAGTAGCACAAAAACGATAAAAAGTAGCACAAAAGAGACTTTTTTGATTAATTTTTAGTCATAAATGCGGTTTTGCTGTTGACAGGATCCTCGTTCTCCCTATAAGAGCCCCTGCACACGGGCTGCACGACGCAGCCCGACCAAACCTAAAGAAAAACAGAAACATGAATACACCATATGTAATCCACACGCAGCAGATTGAGAACTACGGATCCCACGCAGAGGACGGGTCTTTCAAGACAGGTAACCCTTATTGGAAGATGAAAGGTGGTAACACCTACGTAGTCCTCGATTGTAACCGGCCTGCTACTGCCATGGCTTTTGTCATGGAGACGCAGTCAATCAACGATGATTACTACAAGGAGTTTCCGATCCGGTCTGAGGATTTTGATACATGGGCTCAGAAGATCAATGATCAGCATGAAGACGATGTTGCTCTGGATCTTAAGTACGTGATGGTGATCAGTCCTCGGTTTTACGGAAAGACTAAGGTGATTAGGAAGATTACTTCTAATGGTTCGCTGATCCTCGCAACAACACCGGAGGAAGCCGGGAAAGGATTCGAGGATCTCTTCAAAGGCGGACCCAAGTTTGAGCATGACTGCTTGGAATGCATCTTCCTCGCACACGAAGACGGGAAAGATCACTACTACTGCCCGGAGAATGGTGGACGGTTTGTTTACCGCTGTTCTGATGATCCTGCTGATTACCAGTCTGCCAGACTGGAGTTTGCTCTTCATGATCCTGCCTTCTCTCGGACTCTTCAGCTGGCAAACGATAACGGTGCCGTGAACATCTTCGTAGATCAGGACTAAAGACCGGATCTTTCATAAAACAAGAGCCCGGTGTTCAAGCGAACACCGGGCTTTTTTGTGCTTACAAAGCCCCACTATATAGGGAAAACGAGGATACTTCTCAGGGGCTCTCAGATTGCGCTCAGGGGCTTTGAATCCCTTTTCCGCTGTCATCCTACCAGGACGGCACATCCCCGCCTTAAACGGCAAATGAGAGCCTCCTAGCACGTTGTAATTTTGAACACCATCAGAGCTAGAGAGGATCATTCTGGTTTATATAAACCAGATTTCAGTCAGTCTGGACGTTGGTAGAGTAGCATTATCGGCTTGTTTCATCCAAACAGTTGTTTGGCACAATTTTTAGACGCGGCTTTATAGGAAAATTTCAAATTTGCGGTTTAAATAAACCAGTTTTTCTGACATTTTTGGCATTTTTTTTTGGTTTATATAAACCAGTTTTTCAGGCCGTCGATTTTTCATCTAACAGATGTTAGGATTTTTTTTGTATTTCGGAATGTTATTTAATTTTCGGATCTTCAGAGTTTTAATTTCGCATATCAATCTGTTAGGTTTTCGTCCACCGAAATGCACGATTTTTCGCAATCGGCTTGTTAGGATTTTCGCATAGCAATCTGTTATGTTTTCGTTCACCGATTTGCACGATTTTTCGCAATCGTTCTGTTATGTTTTTCCACGTCGTTCTGTTATGCTTTTCATCCATCGAAATGCACGATTTTTCGCAATCGTTCTGTTAGGATTTTTTACGTCGTGCTGTTAGGATTTTTTACGTCATCCTGTTAGGATTTTTTACGTCGTTTTTACGTCATCCTGTTAGGGTTTTTCTACACGGTTCTGTTAGGGTTTTTTACGTCGTTTTGTTAGGGTTTTTTTACGTCGTTTTGTTAGGGTTTTCTGATACCGTTCTGCACAAGATTTTTCCTCTTTCCGACCATCGAAATGTTATTTTTCAGTCTTCGTAACTCGTTGATTTTCAATGGATTAGATAGGGTAAAGAAATGAGTCCTTGCAAAGTGGTTTATTTACTGCGATATATAGGCTCACAGGCGCGGGAAACGCGCCACCTGAAAACAGAAAAAACAAGACAGATGAAAAAACTGAACAAGACAGAGAGACAGGAACTAGCCACTCAGGTAATGATCGAGCTGGAAGGCGGACGGTGGCCGGAGATTTCCGGCTACGAATTGACCGCCATCTTTGGAGTGATACGCGGCGATCTATACGATGCCAGCACAAATTCACCGGGCCACCGTACCTTGTCCGAACTGGCAAGTGCAGAGATATGTCATTACGGCAAGGGTCGCCATCGTGCATCCCTGCTTCCACGTTACCGCGCAACGGAGAACGAGATTGCAACGCATAGTGAAAGAGCCGAGATACTTGCTAGGGGTTGTCATGCATCACGGGAACGCCGAGTAGCTGCGACCATCGAAGAACACGACAAGCAAGAACAAATCATGATTGCTTGCTTTTGGAGATGGGCAAGGTTCCTACGTGATGCGTAGGCATTAGAACGACAACCCATAGTAAAGCCGCTACCCTATCGGGTAGCGGCTTTTTTATTGCACATGTTCCACCGTATAGGCTAGGGGAAACCTACGATGCCCGTAGGAGGCCCATAGACGCCATTTAAGAGGGGTTTCGCCCCTTTTCAGCTGTCACCCTACCAGGAAAGCAGATCCACCCTTTAAACGGCAAAAGAGAGCCTCTCAGCACGGTGTAACTTTGAACACTACTTTTCATGGCGTAGATACAATGGCTGGCTTTCATACAAACAAATGCATGGACGAAATTAAAACTCTTATCCAAGCGAAATTAAAACTCTTATCCACGTAAATTAAAACTCTCGAAGTTTAATAATTAAAACTCTCGATGCTTAAATTAAAACTCTCGAAGTTTAATAATTAACACTTCACCATAACACTTGTTATGATAACATAACACCCCACTTTATGAAAAATTACAGACTTGTCATTTTTCCAGACCCCCCGGGGGGGGTAACCTTATACAACACCCCAAACCCAATTAAATATTTTCAAAAATTCCCCCGGTCACTCTCAATCCAAAGTATACTTAAATACCTCGGCGCTCTCTTCTTTCTCTCTCTTCACCGTTTACTTTGTTTTTCGTCAATTATCTCTCATCTCTCTCTTATCTCTCTTTAAAAACTACAACAATCCCCAATTAAATATTTTCATAAATCTTTCTCTTATGTGTATTAGCCCAAAAAATGAAGCCGCAAAAATTAAAAGTAATCGTAGCTTGTGAGACTTCGGGCAGGGTAAGGGATGCTTTCAATGCGCTTGGGCATGACGCTATGTCGTGCGACCTTCTAGATTCGCTTGTCGGGGGCAATCATTATAAGGGAGACATTAAGGATATCATTTATGATGGCTGGGATTTAATGATAGCGCACCCTCCGTGTCAATATTTATGCTCAAGCGGAATGCACTGGACAACTCGGGGCTTAAGAGATCCACAGCTTACTGAAGACGCTTTGGATTTTGTTCGCTTTCTTATGAATGCGCCCGTGGGCAAAATTGCCATCGAAAATCCTGTAGGATGCATTTCCACAAGGATCAAAAAAGCAGATCAATATATTCAGCCCCACTTTTTCGGAGAGGACGAGAGCAAGAAGACCGGACTCTGGCTTAAGAATCTTCCTTTATTGGTTGGAACACAATATATTCAGCCCCGAATCGTTAATGGTAAAGAAAGGTGGGCGAATCAGACCGATTCTGGCCAAAATCGTTTGGGTCCCTCTTCGGATAGGTGGCAAATACGATCTACAACATCAAAGGGGGTTGCGAGCGCAATGGCTGAACAATGGGGAGGCAAATTATAAAAATGAGACCATTTGTAAAATTCAAAAACGGAATAGGCAGGGCCAAGGAATCTATATTGGTGATCGGTGTTAAAATTACTTGGCATGAATTTACTAATTTCATTTCAAAATTTATAGCGCCGAAAGTACAAAAAAAACCCCGAGAGCGGAAACGATAACGCCTCGGGGAAAAACTCGCATCGAGAAGGGGTCGATGCAGTCCATGAGTTTTTTTTAAACTGAAATCAGCCGGGACTTTCTATCTGAGAGCAAATTATTTCAACTTGCCGTCTTGATGGATAAATTGCCGGGACTTCTTTGATTATTTTATCATTTTTTATTACGAAATAGCCATAAGCTGCCAAAAATGGCGAGTAAAATATCTGAGTGCCAAATTTTACAGGTTCTGGGGTCACTTTTTACTCTTCTTCCAGTAGCCCTTTGATTTTTGCGTAAGCATACGCCAGCTGAACGACAGTTCTGACCGCAAAATTAGCCACTTCGCCCCATCTGCCGCCGAAAAGCCGAATTACTTCTTCAGCCTTCTCCCAGCCTTTGAGATTTTCGCTAGAAACCTCAACGACCCACTCAACTACGTTGTCAAAGCCGTTGCCTCCAATACCCGCGAGTTTACTGGCGAGAAATCTAATTAAAAATGTTAACATTTGTAACCTAAAGTGTTTAGTATAAGTGTTTTGTGTCCGATTTAATCTAAAACTTCTTCAATCACTTTGACATCTTGGAAATCAGCTTCAATTTCTTCTTTGTCCCAAAAGGTAACTCCATCCCATTCTTTCAGATCAACTTCGAAAGATATGCCGCTTTTAGTAACTTTGCTGACAGGTTTCACGCTCCACATCTTGCAAGACCAATAAGAAGGCTTTGTTTTGTCTTTTGCTTTGTCGCAATTATGTCTAGCCCGAAAAGCTTTTCTTCTCTCTGGATCGTCTCGCCTAATTTCCATATTAGGATCTCCAAAACGAACGATTTTAACATTGCCCGTCTTTGGATCTTTTACGTAAACTGCGAATTTTTTAGGACCCTTGGGCGTTCTGAAGGGTTTGTTTAATTTTTTGCCCTTTGGTTTTTCCGGCATATTGGTTATTACACAACTTTTTTAAGATTTTGGTAATTTTTTGTAAGAAAATAATTGTCTAAAATTCATTTAGTTTATGCTGGGGTATAAAAAACGCAGGAGGGCGACCATTCGGTGCCCGAGTAAACTCCTCAGACTTACCATCTGTCCCCTTGATCCACCCACAGACCCTAAAGGTTGGGGATGTTCCAACTAGAAGCACATAAAAATCATCGTCTGAATCATCACTTCTAATTATAAGGCTCCCGGTTTCATGGTGGGTGCTTCTGATTTGGACGTTCTGTCCACAGTCCGCTTTTTTAAAAGAGTTTACAGAACCAGACCAAAACTTGTCTCGGAACTTACAGTAGGCCATCTCTGCCGCTGCCCCCTCTATGTCCATCCCCCAAAAGTCGGAGTTGTCAGAATAGGGTTTTTTGCCGTCATTTCCCAGCCCGTGCTTATCGCCACGTGCCATAGACTTGCTTTCCGACCTACGCCGACACCCCACCATTGCGGCAATCTCCATCTCTTCTTGGGTTAATGTGACATAACGGGACTCAGCAGACATAACTTATCTTTCATAATTATTTAATATGCCAAAAATGACGTTTAGCTTGAGTTTTTGAATTTAAAGTGTCACGTAGGGGTGCCTTATTTGAATCTTAGGACATATTGTGAATGCAGCATTCACGTAACTCTGGGTCCGTTACGAGATCAACGGTTACGGGGCAATAAATTTCGACATCAATGTAAACCGGATCATATCCTAGTTCTTCAAGACGGTCGGTAGGATGTTGTGGCCATGTGTCGTTTCCATAGTTTTCCTCGTAATTGTCTTTAACGGCTTCAATTTCAGCTAACAAGTCTTCGTCTCTGGATGACCATTCTTCCTCCAATGCTTCAGTCGTGGAATTCATCGCATGCCAATAACAGGTCATATCGACATAATTTTCTTCTGGATCTGGAAGAAATGGATGGTCCTCGAATAGTTCTTCTAAGGTTTCAAGATCGTTTTCTTTGAGAAGTTCTTCGACTGAATCATACTTCTCTGTAGTGATAGCTTCCCACCAATCAAGAATCTCATCGTCTGTCTCTGGAACGAACACGCTGTATTCAGCGCGTCTCCAAACCGTTTTTCTCATAATTTTTTGTGGGTTGTCTTTATTCGCCCAGTGTTCGAATTCAACTACGCAATATTTGTCTTCTGGTTCTATAATATATACTTTCATATTTATTTATATTTGTGATTTTCTCGGTGCCTCCACAGTTAGCTTTGAATTTTTTATTATTGGGCCAATCTCTTCGATACGGTCTTGATTATAGTTAAAATATCCTCCACTCATACTACCACCCCTCCGGAGCATCGGTAAGCTCACGGAAATCCCAAACACGGTTAGGATCTCCGCCTTCTTTTAGCTCCCCCACTTGCATACAGGAGATCTCACCGTTGCTGCGAGAATCATCTATGACTGTCATTTCGCAAGGTGACCAATCTTCGAAGCAGTAGATGGCCTCTGCTTCCTCTTCGGGCATACCTGCTTTTTTTGCTGACTCCAACCACCCCTCATTCCATTGGCATTCTTCTTCAAGGTATTTCACAAGATCCTCTTCGGTTTCTCCTGTAAAGGGAGGTTCACACTTCCGAAGAGGTTCTACCGTGACGGGAGATGCCATGCTACCAGCCCATACATGGTAGCCCTCGAATTTACGTATATAATATTTGTCTTTCATACAAATGATATTCGATATTATTGGGTAAGTCCCCAGATAAAAAGAGACGAAATTGTTAAAGTTATTATTGGTCCCAAAACTCCATAGTCAAGATAAGACCCAATCGAAACAGAAAGGATCAAAACCAACGCAAGTGCAACAATCATAGAAAACACCCTATCTGCGAAATCTTTATTTTTCATTCTTATCTGTTTGGGTCACATTTATCGCAAAGACTTCTTGTCCAGCCGCCGATTGTTTGAGCAACGTCTTCTTTCGATCCGCAGTCTTCACAAATATCATACGAATCTTCCTCAGCTTTGTCAATAAGAGAATAAACATGGTCGTCGGCTGCATTGACATAGAAGCGAAGACTTCCGTATTTCTCTTTTACTTGGACCGCTTCAACTTGAGGCTCGTTAGGGTTTTCGTCGCAGTGATCTTGAATATCTTCACAGAGTTGGTAAATTAGATCATACCAGCCGTCGCCACACTCAAAACCCCAACACATTGCGGTTTCCTGCGGAGACAGATCTCTTTGCACAAAGATTTTTGGGAAATCCTTGCACAGTTTCTCATCCAGTTCTATTTTCATATTATTTTTTTTCTAAGTATAATTCCTGATGATCAGTGAGATAAAGCTTGCTATCAATTTCGGCAATAACCCTTTTGATTCCTTCGTCATTCATTGCTATGCAAGACGTTTTGATTCTTTGGCATTGCTCTGCACACCACTCTAGGTACGCTTCCCGGGATGGAAATTTGGGTTTTGAAAAATAACTCTCTTCGCTCATGTCTTTTTAGTTTTTATTATTTGATTAAGAACGGCGCGAACAGTCCTGATTTCTTGCGCGGTCATTTCTCCACACCTCAACCTCATTTCATCGGCTGGCATGTCTCGCCACGCCTCAACAAGTTTTTCTATCTTTGGAGTCCAGTCTGCCCCACACGCACATTCGTATTCCCCATGGGCAGCACAAGTGCAGTCGCCACCCTCAACGTAATCAGCCAACAATGTGAGAGAAACCTCCTGAATGGAGGGATCTAAATCTGATAATTTGTATTTCATAGCAACCAATCTAGCATTATTTACTAGGGTGTCAAGTATTTTCTTCTGGAAAATTCAAATCCGCAAATTCACCGAAAAGTTCCTTGGCTTTTTTATCATAAGCCCTTGCCGCTTCTTCCTCAGTTTTAAAATTACCTAGATGATAACGCTTTCTGTCTTTGCAGGCAATGGCGCTCCAAGGATTTTTAATTTTACCACTTTTTGATACCCCTCTAAATTTAGAAACTCCTTTTCTTCGGGTTTTTGCTGCTGCACAGTTTTCACTATTGGTGGCAATCCTTAAATTATCTAATTTGTTATTGGTTTTATCGTCATCTTTGTGATCAATCTGTATTTTAGGATTGTCTATATCTAAACCCAGAAAAGCATAGCCTACCAAACGATGAATTTTTACAGACTTACCAAAACCCCTATGATAAAGAGAAACTTGCAAATAACCTTTTTTTCCGGATTTTGCTGGCTTTAGTTGCCTTCCCTTGGCCCAAGAAGAAAACACCCTCCCTTCTTTATCCACAAAATAACCCGGGAATTTTTCTAGCTCTACTTTTTCACTCATGTTCTTCCGGAAAATTCAAATTCGCAAATTCGCCATGAAATTCTTTGGCCTTTTTGTCATAAGCTCTTGCGGCTTCTTCCTTTGTTTTAAAATAGCCTAAGTGGTAACTCTTCCCATGTTTTTTGATATGGGCTCTCCAAGGATTTGTAAGATTATAACGATTTTTGTTCACTCCCCTGAATCCAGAAGCTCCTTTTATTGAGGGTCTAGCTGCGGCTTTGTTTTGGCTAGAGGTGGCAATCCTTAGATTGGTTAATTTGTTATTAGATTTATCGTCGTCTTTGTGGTCAATCTCTATTTTAGGATTATCTATATCTAGACCCAGAAAAGCATAGCCTACCAAGCGGTGAATACTTACTTTTCTCATAAACCCCTTATTATAAAGATTAACTTTCAAATAACCATTTCCGGTGTCCATTGGCTTTAGTTGTTTTAACTTTCCCAATTTATTGGAAAACACCCGTCCCTCCTTATCCACGAAATAATCCGGGAATTTTTCTAATTTTACCATTTCGCTCATACTGCAAAAACCTCCGGAAGTTCAGCCCCCAAAAAATGAGTAACAGGAGACTCCCAACTCGTATCGACCAACTCTGCTTCGTTAGCCATCTCCACAGCCCTTTCTGCGCTCTCTGCCTTCGCTACAGCGCGATGTCTAAGACCTAGAACAAGATACCACCCCTCGCCGTGATCCTCTAGTACAGGCGAATCTGGAGGCAGGGAAGGGGATGTCCAAAACCCCTCCTGTTTGTCCGCAGGAATTCTATTTTTTTCTTTCGATTCTGTAAATTTATCTATGGGATGTGTAGCATGGCACACCCATTCATAACCATGCAATATCATATTGGATCGCGATCCACATTTAGGGCACATTGGAGTTTCTTCACTCATTGGTCTACTCTTCTGATTTCAATTTTGGGTAACCTCTTTTCTAAACGCTTCCCAATCGTCAAGATTGGTTGTAGCCTCTTGGCTTTCTTTTAGTATCTGCTCGCGAGTCTCTTCCGAAAGTTGGGACCAAAAATATCTCAAGGCGTTACACAATTGCAAGGTGCCCCCGGTATTCCGATTATGCACGTACCGGGCTGCGAATACAAAAGCTGTTTGCGCTACTTCAGGAAAAGTCTCTGGCGATATGATATCGTCTATGTCTACAGTGATCATTTTTTATTTAAGCTTTGTTATTTGATTACAATAAGGTCTGACTTCTTCGTCCCATCGTCTAAGAAATGATTGCTCGCCGTCGTCCCAACTAAGCAACCAATCCACCCGTTGTGCCATTTCCGCTGCTTGTCGGAGCGTGTAAATAGCTTCTTCGAACCGTTCTATGACTTGTGGGGAAAAACCATATCCGATCCTTTCTCCCCACTCATTTTTCTCTTCGCTATCGTTATCCCGAATGACCCGTTCAATATCGTCCGCAATTTGTTCTATTTTATTCTGGTCGTAGTTAAAATATCCTCCACTCATTTTAATTATTTAATCCTTTTTCTTTAACACCAGCAAGAATTGGATAACAAATCGTTGCTGGCCAAATTCGCTCCGCTCGTGGCAGAACTCAGTCGTTATCCATTGAAATTCCTTTTATACATGAGCCGTCTGAAAATACAAAAATCTCCAACCCGTCTGTATCCATCGCTGGCCCAGATTTAAATTTGCCACACAAACCGCATTT
>Ga0070746_10001755_pt1 | contig 12843 bp, 12 predicted proteins | sample VirMetDEL_Mar_21_FD_77016 | JGI IMG/M metagenome (GOLD analysis project Ga0070746, IMG submission 77016) | Aqueous microbial communities from the Delaware River and Bay under freshwater to marine salinity gradient to study organic matter... | ecosystem: Environmental > Aquatic > Marine >... | reverse complement strand
TTGTCGTATATCTTAATCATATTTATCATACAGCAATAGTAGGCTTATAAGGCCAATCATTAACACCACAAACATCAAACCACCTTAAATCATAAGTAATCAGTTTATTCTGCGAATGTAAATGAATGTTCTCAAGGATATCTTTTCGTTCACACATTTCAATTAACTTATACATAACATACATTAATGGTAATTTTAAATGCTTATCCTCAAGAATATTTATAACTATTCTAAATTTATCCTTAACTTCAATCATTTGAATAATATCTAATTTAGGAGGCACACCGTTGTTTTTATATTTGATGTATACAATAGAGCTGTTATATTTAGACATTTTCATTCGTTTCAAACAATAATAAACAGAGTCAATCGTATTACAGTTTATATTTCCAAGAGAATTATAAATTTTATCACTTATCTTACAAGTTCCGTGAATACGACCAATAAGTTTATTAAACAATTTATTAAAATTAACAGGCGACTGTTTGATGGGAGTACCACCTTGACTTAAAATTTGTGTATCTGTATATTCAACAGCCTTACAATCATTCAATTTAACTGGTAATATAACACCACATTGTTTTAGATATGGATACATTAATAGTTGTCTAAGACCCTCATTACATCCCAATGTTTTAATATAGTACTCTTCCAACTGTTTACCAGTTATATGTGTGATAATAATATTGTGCTGCCCTTGTATTGTTAACATTATATAATAGTCAATATAGTTTTTCCTAATAATTATTTATTTTTTTTTATCAAAGTATATTTCCAATTATATATTAAAGGTTTGATACCAAAATATAAAAGCACAATGACAACAACACAATGCCCCATCTGCAATTCAGTCGTAAGACTATCAAACATCCGAAGACATCAAAGGTCCAAAAAATGTTTAAATTTTTCACAGCAAAATATAATCCCAGATATATATAGTGAAAATATGGACCTGAAAAGTTTACCACCTTTAATCCCGGAGCGACCTGTCCGCAGGCCAATCGTACCACCCCGCCCACCTGCTCAACGAGTCCCGCCCCGTCCAGCTCGTCCGTACAGGCCTCAAATTCCTCCCTTGTTCCCTGGTTTACCAACCGAACGAAAAGAACGAGAGACCAAGAGGAGAACTTTTAAGCCTCGTAGATTATTGGACTTTAATGAATTTTTAAGGCCCCTAGATTCTTATTCACAGGCCAAATTAGATTATTATACTGATATTAAATTAGATAACAGAAACCAAATTTCCGCAAGAATTAAATTAAGCCGTGTACCAGACGACAAGAAGCTTAAAGGCTTTATAACAGTCCCGAACAACATTGACGAAAAGTTTCTTAAATTCGTTTTCAAAGCTACACAAGACGGTAATGACATCCCTCTTAATAAGACTCAAACCGTGTTTAATGCTTTACAAGACTCAAAGCTTAATATGTTGCTAATTACTAAAATTGACGGCTCCGAATCTATTAGACCAGTCAATGACAATACTAAAGATTGGCTGCTTGCTTATTTAAATGGCAATGTAGTTTTAAACGAAGACTACGGAAGCGACCCATTAAACACATTTTCACGGGATAATGTCAGGTCCATAATCCCATACAACCAAAGTATGACACTTAATGAAGTTAGGTCTGTTGCTTTCTTCAAATTTATGAATACAACAGCCATTGATTTATCAAGATATCAGATTTACGACAGGAAACAAATGGACTCTTCCGACGGTAAAATTGAAAATTGTTATATTCATTCATTAAGACTTGGTGGAGTACCCGAAGCAATCCTTAACAAAATTAAATTAGATTTTAAAGAAGGAGCACACTTGCCAAAATCCGCCTTCAAAAGAATCTCTGAATTAACAGAAAGACATATTGATTTATCGTTTTATGACCAAGAAAACCATTTAAGACACACAAAATACGGCGATTCAAAACATCCACCTTTAAGTTTAGGTATTATCAAAAATCACGTTATTATTAACGAACCCGTTGAATATACATCATATTCTATTAAGAATTACCCGTCTTTACACGACCTACCAAATTGGAATAAAAGAATATCTGCCGACAGAACAAGCACCGACAGATTTATTGACAGTTTAACCTTAATCAAAACAATGTATGACTGCAATTACTTCACTCCAATCACCCACAGCCAAGTATTTGCTGAGAATGACCTACAAATTGATTTATCAAATATGGACAAAGAACAACAAGAAGTCAAATCAACACAAATCAAAGACTATTGTTCCAATATCTGGTATAGTGATTGTGAGTCGTTTGTAAGTACTGGTAAACACTCATTGTATTTAATTGGTTGTGTAAGTATAGACAGCGACGAAGTATCAATTGTTAATGTATGCGACCAAAAAGAATGGAAAGACAACAGTATTGAACAATTAGCCGTATGGAAGTGGCTCAAAACTATCACAAGAGGCGGAGCCCAAGATGCTTTATGTTATTTTCATAACCTTAAATATGACTTCAATTTACTTATGGAGTATCTTAACATTAAAGGAATCTGTGAGAAGGACGGTGCAATTTACAATGTTAAACTTTCATACAAAGGTAAAGAGATTGAATTACGCGATTCGTTTAAGCTTCTTAATTTTCCACTGGCTAAATTTAACAAGACTTTTAATTTAGGATTAGACAAATTAGAAGCAATCTCATACGAATATTATACACCACAGAACAACAATGTAATCGTTGACAAAAAGATTTACCGCGATGCCCTTGGATCTGAAAAAGATAAAAAGACATTTGACCTTATTATGAACGAGCCACTATACATCAACAGCACCAAATTCAACCCAACGGCTTATTATAAGGTATATCTTGAACACGATTGTTTAGTGCTTAAAAAGGGTTTAGAAGAAATGAATAAAATTTTATTAGCCATTACAGAGAACAGATTAGGAGCTTACCACAAATTAACAATCTCCAGCTTGACCGACACATATATGAGATTAGAAGGAGTGTATGACGGTGTTTATGAATTGACTGGTAATTTAAGAGAGTACTGTTCAAGAAGTGCCTACGGCGGTCGTGTCCACGCGAATACTAAATATGTTAAGAAATTAGTAAATGATAAGCCCATTGCTGATTTTGACGGTGTGTCATTATACCCCAGTGCAATTCATAGACTATCAAACGAGTTTGGTATTCCAACCGGTAAAGCGAAACGAATGACTCATTTACATTCCGAATATAAATGGTGTATTATGACCGTTCAAATTACTAAAGTTAACAAACACCAACAAATGCCCATCATAGCACACAGAGGAGCCGGCTCAATTGATTATCTTAACGAACCACCAACAGAGCCGGTTATTATTGATAAAACAACCTTACAGGATTACATTAAGCTTCACCATATTGAATACAAAATTTTAGACGGTATTTATTGGGACGGCGAAGCAAATAAGACCTTTGGTAATGTCATTTATCATTTGTTCCAAGAGAGATTAAAACATAAAAAGGCCGGTAATAAAGCACTGTCAAATATACTCAAACTAATGCTCAACTCTTCTTATGGTAAATGTTTAATCAAGACCTCAAGCACTAAGAAGTCTATTGTTAAATCTAAGACTTACAAAATGAACGACGGCAAATGGTCAATTAAAAACGACGATAACATTAGTAAATTTATAGCTAATAACTTTCATACAATCAAAGAAATAAGACAAATCAATAACAACCAATGGGAAGTTAATCAAGTCTGTATGGACAAATCTTCCAACAGAGCACACATTGCTTCGTTTATCCTTAGTATGTCAAAACGAATTATGAATGAGATTTTTGATATAGCCAACGATATGAATTTTCCGATCTTCTACACTGATACCGACTCAATGCACATATACGACGAGCACATTAAACCACTAAGCCAAAAATTCAAACAAATCCATAACAAAGAGTTAATTGGTAAGCAATTAGGTCAATTCCATAGCGACTTCGAGGCCGACGGCTATGATGGATATATTACCAGTGCTGGATTTTTAGCCCTTGGTAAAAAATCATACATTGATATTCTACAGTGCGACGGTAAAACAATTCCAAGACAACACTTGAGAATGAAAGGTATAACAGCCGAGGGATTGGAACACACCCAACGAAAATATAACAATTCTTGGGATACAACAGATATAACTAAAATGGGAGCAATGCCCTTATATTTAGATTTAGCACAAGGTAATGAAGTTAAGATTCTATTGAATCCATTATTAGACGGTAAACAGAAGGTATTATTTGATATTAGTAAGGGTCAAATCAATACTAAGGAGGAGTTTTATAGAACAGCAAAATTTTAAAGGACATTAATTATTTTTTTTGATTTAAAAAATATTTTTTATGATATATAAAGACAACAACAAACAAAAAATGTTATCACTTAAGCAAATGAGATATGGCGGCGAAGGACGATACCACACCCTTCTATTCTCTAAACAATCCAAACATATGGACGAAGACGAGACAAAAAAATATAACCGGGTCGTTGATTTTATAGACCAGAAATATCCAGGTTGCTATAACCCGCTTAGAGCCGGCGATGATTACATTTGTTTTTCCTGCCACAATTACGACAACAATACACAACATACCAAAAATGATTGTTATGATCTAACTTTTAAAATTCAATCTTACGAATACAATGGTTCACCCAAATTAAGGATTGTATTGATATCCTCCAATAAGGTTGATGGACCAAAAAAATTAACTATCCAATACAACGATGTCAATTTTGAGGAAGCCGTTTAATATGATAATTTGATTTAATATGCTTAGTCATAGCATCCGTTCTAATATTTTTTTTACAAGTTTCACAAGTAATTAAAGCCGATTGTTTCTGCGATATACGGTCTTTGTTCAACTGATACCATTGCTTTTGATATTCTTTATACTTTGATTCTGGCATTGTCCTTTTATATAAATGTATTTTTTCTTTAATATAAAATTAATTAATTATTGTTTTCATTACTATTCGTTTCGTGCTAAAGCACTCCACTTGTAATAAAAACGACCGTCATTATTGCGGGCGGGAGTCGTTAGACGGGAGCCCAGCACTTAATGACATTGACTTTTCTAAATCCCGAGAAATTGCAATTACTTCTTGAGGCTTAACGTGTCTACCGACAGAAATCGTTTGCGGCGTGGCATCCGATCCAAATTGTCTCACTAACTTAGGAACGGGGAATTGAAATTCTTCGTCTAACTTCTTATCACCAGGGGTCAATAGGTGTTTAATCCGTTCATAAGCCCATTTGTCTAATGTTGTACCTTGTTCCATAATTGTTGGACAACCCGTATGGGTGTCCGATGGGCTACGCCCCATCTTCAACTCCGTGGTTTGAATGTTGTCTTCGTGTTTGGTGGACAGCCCTTCGGGCGTCCGATTGGCTTCGCCTAATCTTTCCATAACTATATATGTATAAATATAATTTTGTTCAATTTAATTTAATTATTTTTTAGGCAATTTTTTAGGCACTTATATAGACTAATGACTGATTATGTATTTGACCGACTTCAAGAGATGGACGCCCTTGGTGAACATCTGTTAACACAATTATTACATAACCCTGATGATACTAAGCTTATTAGGTCTGTGCTTTCTGAAGAAGGACAGAAAGTGTTTGACACCAAAGTAACCAAGGGTAAAGATATATGGCTTCCAACAACTTCCGGACCATCTGTTAAAAAGGGGGTCGTTGGTCAAAAGCAAATGGTATCCGCTATTAAAAATGCTTATGCTCCTAAAAACAGAGCAAGTGGTAAGAGCGGCGGTAGTTCAAAGTATTTTGATTATTTTAAACTATATGATTTATTTAAGACAATGAATCCCGAACAGAAGGAAGCAGTAATGCAGAACCAAATTAGAACAGATAGAGTTAAATCCGTAAAAGAACCACCTCCTCCATTGATTCTTACACCGGTAATTGATCAAGCGGTTTTACAGGCTAATCAAGACAGATTGGCCCAAGCACTGGATATAGCAGATGCTCCAACACCTCCACCACGCCCCGATAGGCCGGTTTTAATTCCCGATAAACCTCCACAAATTCCCGATAGACCTCCACGAATGCCCGTTGAACAACCCGTTGAACAACCCGCTGAACAAAGTCTTGACGAGATGTTGGCCGATATGGATTTAATGAGAGGCGATAAACCTCCTTCATTGATTGGAGTAGAACCGCGTGAACAGTTGTCCCCTCCAAAAATGACCATTGCGGACCTTGGAGGACGTAGAGGCGGCGCCGAACTTAAACATAGTATTGACCGATTGGCTGAAGAAGTTGATAAGGGAACAGCAGACCGTGAAGAAGTTAGCCGAGGAATTCAAGAACTTGAGGACGAACTTAACCAACCCGCTCCTGATATGATTTTATTACCAAATCAAGACCCTATACCCGCCGATAGTCCTGAACTTGTTAAAGATTTTTACGGGAACATTAGACAAAACCCCGTTAATACTATGAAAGACCTTGGTAGAACTATGGGAATTAACTCCGGTAATTTAATTCCACCCAAAAGCGGCGGTGCTCCTTTAAGTGTAGCTGAACCCGTAGTAAATTCAAGCCCTGCAACCACAAAACCTGAAACAAGTGCGGTTGAATCAAAAATTGAAGCCGATGACCAATTACCGGCGGATTTTAAACATTGGGGCGGACAAGAACCAGTTATTACGGAGCCGGGATTTGTTCAAAAATTTACTGGAGCCTTTACAGGACAAATGAAAAATGGGATTTTCCGAGCCATTACCAGTGCTCTAGCCACTCAATTACCAATTATTGAAACGAAATATCCGACCTTAAATGCTTTACAGGAGGCCGTTAAGGTATGGACCGTCAATGCTTTAATCTCTATGGGTTTTGGTACAGAAGTTGTAATTGCCTTGATTGTGCCGCTTGTGTTTAAATTTGTTAAGAATTGGTTTAAACATAAAAAGAACAATAGACCCACGACTGAGGTGATTCAAGACGAAACCATTGAAGAACCCGACGAGAGTATTGAGGACCCCGTTGCTATTGACAGTCCTGAAGGTCCAAAAGAAGACACAGACCCAGACGAATCTAAAATTATTAGCAGTGAAATTATTACTGATACCGCAATACCACAAAGTATCCCGAACGGGTTGAGTGTTGAGCCGCTTGTTATTAATGTAATTCCCGATCCAAAAATTATTCAAGATACTAAGAAGACCGAGGTATTTGACCCCGAGACCCAAGGTAATGTATTATTTGCTCCTGAAGATAATAACAAAAAGGACGACTTTAAAGTAAGCCGTGAAGCCCTATTTTCATACCGCCGTGATGTCCTTGGGACTTCCAAGACCAATCCATTTGTATTGAGACAACAGCAGCACGAGGACATTATTTATAACAATATGAGGATTCCGACACCTAATGTATTCCAGCCATTACCACCAAATGATATTAACCAATTTAATCAAATCTGGGGCGACACTCCTGCAATGATTAGTCAAGGTATGCCGTCATTCCCACCATTAGCTCCAACTGTTGAAGAGTTAGAAAAAAAATATTTTGGCCAAAGACCTACAGATATTGGAGGCGTTGTAAAGCCTGACTTTATGACACACGAAACAATGATGTTTGCTCCTAACGGCGGCCTTAATGACTTCCCACAGGGTTTTGGTAATCCTATGAGGGACTTTCAACAAACACAGGTATTGGATCCAAGTAAAGAAATGTTATTTGGTCAAACCAGGGCCTTCTTATAATTGTTTTCATTCCTATCGTTTCGTGCTAAAGCACTCCACTTGAAATAAAAACGACCCGTAATGATTAAGGGCGGTAGTCAGAGACGGTAGCCCGTCAATTATTACATTTATCACCCATTACAACCAATTCAATTTCACTTCCACTAAGGGATTGTGAAGGCGATGGACTAATTTTTTTCTTGATTGTTTCCATTAATGATGGTTTTGGAGATGGTGGTGGTTGTTTAAGATTACCGTGTTTTAATATATCACCAATAATGATTTGACTGTTTCCGATTAGTGTTGTATACCTTCCAAATATATCATTAAGGTAGTCTGACCCGCTTATACTTCTCTCCTCACGACTTAACATTAACATTTTAGAACAATCTATATGTAGTAAAGAAAACTCCTTACCACTAACATACTCACTTTGTAAACTCTCTGATAGTTTTAAAAATAACTCAATGGAGCCAATTATGCCACATATTAAAGCCAGCACACAAGTCAATGCACTGATATTACTCTGTGATGTATACTCCGTTAAACCGACGGAGGCCACCGAATTGATTCCACTTAAGACAATAATAGGTATTCTAAAGTATTTTAATTTATTGCTGATGTCAATATAATTCTGTTTGTGTTTATTAGACATCTCATAAGATTTATCCGCGATTTGTTGTATAATGGATTCAATCTGATTTGACCAACCATTAATATCCATATTTGATTACGGCCTATCGTCTACGACTACCGGCCTTATCAAACCTATATATTAACGAAAAAATAATTTTATATTTTCCTTTATATATAACCGTTTTGATTGCGAGTGAAGTTGAGTGAAACGAAAACGAAACGATAGCAATTAAAACAAATGACAAAATTCCAGCGAATAATTACAAATTACCATAAGATAAATAGAGACCCGATTGTAGGTCAAACATGGGAGATGTTATCAAAAGAACTTCTTAGGGCATCCGACTATAAAATAATTCAAATACCTTGTCAATCCGGGATTGATATAAAGGCGATAAAACAAATAAACCGTTTTGAATTTATAACCAAAAAGCTATCCCTTAAAACTGTGAGCACATTGACACAAACACATATGCGAGTGTCGTCGTATCGTCTAAGTAAATGTAATACCATAGATGATCTAAAAAAAGAAATAGCACACAGGTCTAAATCTTATAATCAATACTCTATATTGACACGGGAAATCAAGCACAGTATAATTCATTATAAGTGGTATGTTTATCCAAAAAAATATAGTGGTTTTGATCCAAATAGTTATGTATGGAAAAAGACAGATAGTGGATGGATTACCTACCAAAATCCGTTTAACTCCAGTTTTATGAGTATCTATAAAAACAGCGGTAATCAATTATGGATTAATATACCCATTGAAGAGATGTATTTAAAAGACTCTGTGTCCGTTAATATCAACAATGCCCGTGGTTATTTATCATTACCGTCAATGGAATATCAATATGGTTTATGTTAATGTCATCATTCCTAGCCGTTTCGTGCAAGCACTCCACTTGGAATAATGACGGTCGTAATTATTGCGGGCGGTAGTCGTAGACGAAAGCCCTGCAATGATTATATCTCATAGTAAGCCCTAAAAACTAATTGGGCTTCCGCGTTTCCAATGTCCAATAAATTACGGTCAACATCCCTAATAGCACACCTAATAACGGATAAATTACGAGGCTGTGAATAACGAATTTTACTGAGCTCAATGTCGTTGATATGTCGTGTACATACACCGCCAAACGGCGTATCGTGAAATGATAAATACGACAACAAATTAATTGAACCAACATCACCATTAATTGTGCTACTGTTTGCTAAAGTATCACTGTGCCAAAAAGCACTTTGAGCACCACCCAGGTCTGGCATATATTCAGCATACATTATATATGGGGAACCTGGAGCATCTTGGGTTGCTGTTTTTTGTATACTAAAGTCAAACCCAAGAACTTTCAACATTGTAGAACCACCTTCAACAATGGTAAATGTTTGATTAGCATTGGAAAATTTTAATTTTCTTGTGAGATTATCCTGTGTAATCGTCCATTCTGCTACACCACTTAATGTGTCAAGAGCTCCCTGGATTGCTGATAAAAATGTACTGATGTCGTATTGACCGGCACTAATAGTACAGTCTTGTGTTAATCCAGCCCCAATACGAATTTTAAAATTGTTGGTCGTAGCAGTTACGTTGTATTGCAGATTTGGAACCGACAAACTTTCAACGGCGATGTGGGTCACCCCCTGTAGGTTGAATGTATCTTTTAGGTCTATGATAAAGCTGTTAGCAGTACCAGAAATTCGATGGGTGTTGTTTAAAACAACTCGTTTGTAATAAATTTCCGCCATAGTAATATATATCTATAATTATTTTTTATAATAAATTAAATTAAATTACTATTTATATAGAACTATGTTTGCTTACAGTCGTGATCTTGAAAATCGTGGGTTAATTAATCCAGAGAATGGCCTACTACCCGAATCAACAGCTCACAAAGTAAATCTTGAAGCCAACCCTTTTCAAAAATACATCGAGGGTCGTGATGTGGTCCAAGATTATCATTTACCAAATATGGACAATGAGCGTAAATTGCTGGCTTCTATTGCAGCCAGAATGGACCCTACACAAATGCTTGATGCTTCTAATATTGACCCTAGTGGTGTAGATGAAGATATAATGGAGCAAATGGCTTTTGAGGATACTGGTAATTCAAACGAGAATTATATGGGAGAAGAGCCCACCGATATGGTCAAAAATCAACGAACCGCTAACAGTGAAGTTGCTAAATTTGAAAGTCTAACACAGCCCTCTATTGAAGACACTACAGAGGGCGGTGAAAAAATTACACCAACCGCTATACCACCAGAATTTAGGCTTTATATGGAAAGAATGGCCCAATATGGTCAACCTGCTATTACCAGCCCTCAACAATTGCTAATACAATAATTGTTGGGCTTTCGTCTAATCAATTTGCTAAAGCAAATAAGACAATCCGCCCACAATCATTACGGGGGTTGTTTAGATTATGAGTCCGTTTTTATTCCAAGTGGAGTGCTTGCACGAAACGACAGGAATGAAAACAATCAATAAATTAATATAAAACTTTTTATATTTACTATTATATAAACAAAAACAAGTGTCTTTATTTTCGTCTTTCAAATATTTGAAAGACTATGGATTATACAACAGGCCGATCGCACGATTCGTTAGAAAATACAACGATTCAAAATTTGAACGTAATTAAATTAAATGACCAAAACGTAACACAAGAAATTGCTGAACAAGACGAAGCAGTTGCTCGTATTGCGATTTTAGAGAATACAGTTAACCAACTGGTTGGTATTATAAATAATTTATTAGACAAAACTATACCAACAGTTCCATAATGATTGTAGACGGTAATGAAAACATTTAATTAATTAAATATTTTTTTTATTTAACTATGTATATAAACAATATGAGTTCTGATACTGTTTCAAGTTTGCTTAATGTCAATGGCCTTGGGTATGCGATGCCTCCGGCTTTGTCCGTGGCCACCCAACGTCGTATGGTCCGTGCTTTCCCTCAAGTGACTACAAGTGCTAATGGAGGTCAAATTATTTACAGCCTGCAGACCGGCGACCAACTTGTGTATGGTCCTGGTTCTTATATGAGAATTAGATTGTCAATGACCGGCGGTAGCTCTGATGCTGACCGTCATATTGATACAATTGCTTCCCTATTTGGCCGCGTGACCGTGTCTACCAGAAGTGGTCAAGAGCTTTGTAGAGTTGAGGATTTTTCACTGTATGTTTCTAAACACGAGCGTTATACTACACCTTTAGCCAAATGGTCCCGTCTGTCTGACCCTTGTGTTGTTAATACTGATCTCGATTTTGCCGGCGACCACATTGTGGCTGTTATGCCATTGTCGTGGATTCCTTGTTTTAAAAATGACACTCTTTTGCCGTCTCAACTTATGGAAGGTCTTCGTATTCAATTTGATTTAAATACGCCCGCCGTAGCTTTCCGCCACGCCGTTGCTGGAACTCCCGTGACTGCTTTTACGGTTACGTCCAATATTCACCTTGATTGTACTACCTTGGCTGACCAATTTAGCCGTAGAATTGCTGAAGTGAGTGCCTCCGATGGTCTTGTTCTCCTTCATAAGGAACCATTCCACACCATTGTTAATACTACTGGTACTGGTTTGAATTTTGATGTTAAAAAATCGTGCTCAAAGGCTGTTTCATTTATGGTTATCTCCCGTGAAGCCGACCGTGTGAGCTCCCCAACCCTTAATTCACAAAATAGTGAGAGCTATCCATTTAGTTCAATGCAATGTCAAGTTGGTTCTACTTTCTATCCTAATAGTCCCCTTTTACAGGGTGGAGCTCCTTCCAAATCCATCTCTCGTGAAGTTTATTATTATGTACAATCCCAATGTTCTGGTGATTTTGACAATGCTATTCTATATGACAGATTCTACGTAACCACGACTAATGAAAATTTTGCTATGTTCTGCCAGAAGCTTACCGATTCCAGCGATGTAATGTCTGGTCTTGTTTTGAACAATAGCCGCGCCCTTATTTGTAATGCTACCTTTCATAGTACCGCCGACCGCCGTGTTGATGCTTATTTAATGCACTTGCGATTGGTAAGAGTGTTTAGCAATAACACCACAATTCGTGATTAAATGTAATAATTGTTAGGGCTACCGTCTCCGACTACCGCCCACAATCATTACGGGCCGTTTTTATTCCAAGTGGAGTGCTTGCACGGAACGGTAGGAATGAAAACATTAATTAATTATATATTTTTTTTATTTATCATTAATATATAACAATGTCTGATCCAAGCCTATTAAATGCCAATGGTTTATCTTACGAGATGCCTCCTGCCCTCTCTGTGGCTACCATTCGTAGGAAAATCCACAATTATCCTGATGCTGTAAGTGCCTCAAATGGCGGTGTAATTAATTTTACTTTACAAACCGGTAATCAATTAATTCACGGGCCTTCTTCCTATATGAAAATGAAACTAACTCTTACCGGAGGTGATGCTATTGCCGACCGTCGTATGGACAATATTGCGGGGATTTTCCGCCGTGTTGTTGTTAG
>Ga0070746_10001754_pt1 | contig 12844 bp, 20 predicted proteins | sample VirMetDEL_Mar_21_FD_77016 | JGI IMG/M metagenome (GOLD analysis project Ga0070746, IMG submission 77016) | Aqueous microbial communities from the Delaware River and Bay under freshwater to marine salinity gradient to study organic matter... | ecosystem: Environmental > Aquatic > Marine >... | reverse complement strand
TAGAGGTATTGCTGCTATGGAAGGCGCAACTCAAGCATTGAAAAATGATTATAAGAATTTGCTTGACATGTTTGGTCTTAAAAAAGAATTACCTAAAAAAATTGGTGATACAGATTTTACTACCGACCAAGCTGTTAGGGTTTATTTGTGGGATCAGCAAGGTTTTGATATACCTAATATATCTAAGCGTGATCAAAATAAACTAACCCAGCTAGTAGCAAGTAATCCTGATTTAGTAGGCTTTGCTGAAGGTTTAATGGCAGTATCTAAAAAAGATAATTGGGTTGATCCAAAAGATCATTGGGATGTTGGTAGCATATTAAAAGATCTTAATGATATAACAGACAACGTAAACAGAAAAGAATATCTAGCTGAGTTTATTGAAAACGTTGACGAAATGTTCGATAAGACTACTTTGAATAAGTTAGAGGCTATATATGGTACTAACTACGTTGACGCTTTGCAAGACTCAATACGTAGAATGAAGTCTGGTAGCAATACTCCAAGATCGGCTGGTAAAATAGAGCAAAAATGGTTGAACTGGGTTAACAACTCTGTAGGTACAATAATGTTCTTTAACAGAAGATCAGCGCTACTTCAGATGTTATCATTCACTAACTTTATAAACTGGAGTGATAACAATCCTGCTAAAGCGGCCGCTGCATTTGCTAATCAACCTTTGTATTGGAAAAACTGGGTTAAAATATTTAACTCTGATAAACTAAAAGAAAGACGTGGTGGTTTAAAGTCAGATATACAAGAATCTGAAATAGCTAACCAAGCTAAAAACTCAAAAGACAAAGCCTCAGCAGTAGTTTCATACTTACTTAAAATAGGTTTTACACCAACGCAAATAGCGGATAGTTTTGCTATTGCGACTGGTGGTGCTACGTTCTTGATAAATAGAACTAAAAAGTACGAAAAACAAGGTGTGTCTAAAGCTGATGCTGAAGCAAAAGCGTTTGAAGACTTTGGTAGAATATCAGATGAGACTCAGCAGTCTGGTGATCCAATGCTAATATCGCAGCAGCAGTCTAGTCACTTAGGTCGTTTAATATTAGCTTTCCAAAATACACCTATGCAGTATACTAGGTTAATGAAAAAAGCTGGTAAAGATATAATAAATAGAAGAGGTAGCGATGTAGAAAACTTAAGTAAAATAGCTTATTATGGCTTTGTACAAAACTTAATATTCTCTTCATTACAGTCAGCGTTATTTGCTTTACTACCTGGTTTTGATGATGAAGAAGCAGATGACGCTACAGTTGAAGATAAAGCTATAAGGACTGCAAACAGTATGGTTGATACTATACTAAGAGGTAGTGGTCTCGCAGGTGCTGTAGTTTCTACATTGAAAAACGCTATTATGCGCTACCAAAAAGAAGATAAAAAAGCACAAGAAAGATACGGTCAAGGTGATCAAACTTATACTATGCTAGAACTTGCAAACATATCTCCGCCTATAGGGTCTAAGCTTAGAAAAGTTTACTCTGCAATACAAACTAAAAAGTTTAATCAAGCGGCTATAGATGAAATGGGTTACGACTTGACAAGAGGAGGTAAGTTAAATCCTTCTCCAAACTACGAGATAATAGCTAACATAGCTTCTGCTGTAGGAAACTTACCATTAGATAGATTACTTTCAGAAGTTAAATCTATAACTGAAGCTTTTGATAGTAGAAACACGTCTTACCAAAGAATAGCTTTAGCATTAGGCTGGAGAACTTGGGATGTTAACGTTAGGAATGAAGAGCAAGATCTTATAAAAGCTGAAGCAAAACAAAGAAAGAAAGAAGCTTCTAAGCAGAGAGCTAAAGAGAAAAGAGATATAAAGTCTAGAGATAAAAGGCGTAAAAAAGAATTAGAAGATCGCAAAAAAAGAGAGTTAAAAAGAATAAAAAAATTATATTTAAATTAATTACTTAGATTTAATTTATAACAAGTGATATTACTTAATATATAATTACTTTAAATTTTATGAGAGATATAGATAAAATAATAATACATTGCTCCGCTACCAGAGAAGGAGAAGAGTTTAGTGTTGATACAATAAGAAGTTGGCACAAGAAAAGAGGCTGGGCAGATGTTGGTTATCATTATATAGTGCATTTAGACGGATCAATATCTTACGGTAGAGATGTAGATATAATAGGTGCTCACACTAAAGGGCACAATACAGGTTCTATAGGGGTATGTTATATCGGAGGCGTTGAGGCTGACGGTGAGACACCTAAAGATACTAGAACACCAGAACAAAAAGAAAGTCTTTTAGACTTAATTAAAACATTAAAGAGGTTAAACTCTAAAGCCGTAGTCCATGGGCATCGAGACTTCGCTGCGAAGGCGTGCCCTAGCTACGATGCTACAGCTGAATACAAAGACATATGAAATTTCAAGGATCAACTGGATATAAAATGAATAATCCATTCACGAAAACTTGTGGATGCGTAGGTAAGTGCAATTGTGGTGATAGCTGTAATTGTGGTATGTGTGCTAAATGTACTAGCTCGCCTATGAAGAAAGCTGATCCGCGAAGAACTATAGGTCCAGGTAAGAACTTTAATAAAGCTAACCCTACAGGCACTGGTGCTGACGCAGGTGGTGGTATGACTGAAAAAGGTGTTAGAGAATATAGAAGAAATAATCCCGGTAGTAAACTGCAAACAGCAGTAACTACTGATCCAAGTAAATTAAAGAAAGGCAGTAAAGCTGCTAAAAGAAGAAAATCATTCTGCGCAAGATCAAAAGGCTGGACTGGAGAAAGAGGTCGAGCAGCTAGACGTAGATGGAACTGTTAATAAACTATGAGTCCTTTTAAAATGAAACCTAAGTCGCCATTGTGCGCAGCGATAAGTCCAGCATGTAAAACTGCTGCTAAAAAGAAATTTGACGTATGGCCTAGTGCTTATGCTTCCGGTTGGGGTGTGAGATGTACAAGAGCTGGTGGACCTGGTAAAATGGGTAAAAGCAAAAAGCGATGAGAAAAAGAGGTTTAGCAAAAGTTAAAGAATTATTTTGGTACAGCGACAGTGAGCCAAACGAAGTGCTTATTGCTTTTTGTCACTTAATATGCTTACCGTTAGCTCTTGTAGTAGAGTTTGATAATCCATCTATATGGCTAGTGTTAGGAGGTATGGGTGCAGGTGCATTTCAATTATGGGCTGTTGTGTGGAAAGGCTGTTTAAGATATAGACTAATAGCAGTACAGATAGCCACACTAGTTGCTATCATGACTGTTGAAAATCTATACATGGAAGACTTATTAGTAGGTAGCAGAACAGGTTGGGTTATAATACTAGTATTTGCTGCTTGGAATACAATTAGAGTTTTTAAAGAAAAAATTGATAGAAATGGGTGATTATGTACAAATAATAGTTACCATAGTAGGTGTTCTAGGATCTGCCTCAATATGGAAATACTTAGAAGCTAGGTTAAAAGCTAGATCTGAAGATAAAAAAATTAACATTGAAAACAACGACGGCGTGCAATATAGAGACGACTTAAAAAACAGGGTGAGAAACTTAGAAGCTTTACTTGCCACTAGTAGCGATGAAAAAGAAGAGTTACGTAAGCAAGTTTTAGGACTTGTAGAAGAAGTGTCTGCGCTGCGCATTAAGGTTGAATTCCTTGAAAAAGAAAACCAAAGATTAAAAAATGTATAGTTCAAATACACCTTTTAAAATGAAAAAGCAGAAAGGTGGAGGTACAACAAAAACTTGCCTACCTGCTGCTAAAATAAGAAGCATGAGTTCAGCAGAGAGACAAAAGCTTGTTAACGCTAAAAAATCTGCTGGTTCTAAAGGAAAATATAGAAGATCATCTAGTACAAATGTAAAAGGTGCTCGTAAGAAAGGAGCTACACTCAGGGACTGGTTTGAAAAAGAAGACTGGCGTAGAGTTGATGATCCAAGTAAAAAATGTGGAGAATAAAAAAAAGGGGCAATTAAGCCCCTTTATTTGTTTTTAGCCGTCGCAACTCATACAGTTTTCATCTAATGCTTTTGCTGCAATATCTCCGCGCAGCACAGATTCAGTGCGCATATAGTATAATGTTTTAATACCTCGTTTCCAAGCCTCCATATGGACTTTGTTAATCCACTTTGGTGAAGCTTCACTAGGGAAAGCTAGGTTCAAACTAACGCTTTGATCTATAAACATCTGGCGTATTCCAGCTTGCTTTACTAATTCAAGTTGATTGATCTCTTTAAAAGTCTTGAAGACATCTTTCTCATCTTCACTCAAGAAATCTAAGTCTTGAACAGATCCTCCATCTTCTAAAATCTTATCCCAAACTTCCTTATCGTTCTTACCTTTTTTACGTAAAAGTTTTTCTAGTGTAGGATTTTTTCTAATGAAAGTTCCTTTAGCTGATTGCTCTGTAAAAACATTAGCAGCCCAAGGCTCAACACCAGGTGATATGTTACCTGATAATTTAGAATTACTAACCGTTGGTGCTATAGCTCTAAGATGCGTATTACGCATACCTGTTCCAACACACCACAATGGTTCGCCATAAACTTCAGCTAGATCCATACTAGCTCTTTCTGTTTCAACCATTATTGTAGAGAATATTCTACGTGTTTCAAACTGAGCGGGTAAGCTATCAAAAGGTATGTTATTTTCTTGCAAATATGTATGCCAGCCTAGCACACCTAAGCCTATAGCTCTACCTTTTTCAGCAGATCTTATAGCATTCTCAAAACCGATCTTACCTTTTGCTTTCTGTATAAACTCTTCAAGTACTCCATCTAAAAACCATATAGCATCGTAGACTATATTAGTATCTTTCCATTCATTATACTTAGCTAAGTTCAAAGAAGATAAGCAGCAAACAAAACTATGAGATTCATCTGTATGTAAGACTATTTCACTGCAGATGTTGGTCATATGGACTTTTAGTCCGTTTTCTTTGTATGCGTCTGGATTTGCTTTATTAGTATTTCCCTTAAAGAGGATATACGGCTCTCCAGTTGCTTTTCGTTTTCTAATAAGTTTACTCCACTTAGATCGTGCTTCTGCATCTCCGAGTTCAATCTTTCGCATAAACTTATCGCCAACAACTGCGCACTGATGTAAATTAAGGCTTTGTCTGTTAACGTCTCCTTTAGGTTCTCGTATTTCAAGCCACTCTTCAAAATCCTTGTGTTCAATGTTAATGTTGACCGATGCAGCTCCACGTCTAACTGCTCCTTGATTGGTTGCAAGAATTGTGCTATCATATATCTTGCAGAAGGGTACGACTCCATCTGATGTTCCATTTTGTTTTATTTTACTGCCGGCAGGTCTAATTTGATTAATTCCGACACCAACTCCGCCGCCGTGTTTCGCGAGTAGCATCATCTCTAAATTTTTATTACCGATCTCATATATACTATCTCCAACATCAATACCAAAACAGCTGATCGGTAAACCTCGTTCTGTACCAGTGTTAGAGAGCACAGGAGAAGCTAGACACAGCCAACCTTTCCATACGTACTCGTAAAATGTTTCGGTGAGTTCTGGGCGTCCTAAACGCATTGCAACTGTTTTGCAAACCCTCATGTAAGCTTCAGCTGGACTTTCACCGGGTAGCAAGTATTGACCACCTATAGTTCTTTTGTATATTTCGTTATCACCCCACTTTGGATAATCAACGCCTTTTTTCCATTCGTTATTCCACATAATTTATTACCATATATCTTCAAAATCTTCTCCTTCATTTGCTTTAGAATAATCCGTAGGTCTCATTGCAAAGAAATCTGTGTGTGTTAGTCCACCGGTTAAATGGTAGAACCAATCAAGATTATCTGCTGCTTCAGAAGAATATTCAAATGTTGGATCATAACCTAGTTCTTTCAGTTTTTCGTTAGCTCTTTTTCTAACAAACTGTTTTAAGTCTTCTGACTTTAGGTTTTCTATATCACCCATCTCAAACATTTTATCTATATATTTTTCTTCAAGCTCAACCATAGTTTTAGCAGCTTTATATATATCATCTTTGCACTCATCCCTTAGCGTAGGTATTTCTAAACACATATCGTTAAATAATTTACAACCCATACGTGAATGTAGGCTTTCGTCTCTTACGGACCATTTCATTTGCTGGCCAATACCTTTTAGTAAGTTGCGAAGTTGAAAGCTGTATAGCACTGCAAAAGCAGAGTACAACGAAACGCCTTCTGCGAACGCACTAAATATAGCCAACGATTTGCCAATACCTACAGGATCATTTCCTTCATATGCTACTAGGTTTTCGAAACGTTTAGCAGTCGCTGGTTCGTGCAAGAATGCTTCAAAGTTCTCCAACCCTAGTGTTTCATTAAGGTAACTATAAGCTACTGCGTGTATTGTTTCTTGTGACCCAAACATCATAGCCATTTGCTGTATTTCGTGTTTAGGAAACCAGCCAACTACTTTTTGTGTCCAATAGTCAGACACTGCGCATTCCGTTTGAGCAAAGCCTAGCAGGATATTTCCTACTAGGTTTTTCTCTTTATCAGTTAGTTTCTCGTTCCAGTCTTTTACGTCGCCAGACATAGGTATTTCAGTATGTAACCAAAATGCTTGAGCTTGTTTTAACCAACCCTCTGTGTAATACTCAGGGTACTCAAAAGGTTTATATGCTATTCTTTCTTTAAATAAACTCATCTTCCTTGTCCTCTATATTTTTTAACGTAATTTTTGCTGTTTTTAGATCTTGATGTTTTTGTTTTAGCATGAACACCAGGTCTTTTAATTTTAGGCTTATCTAATCGATAAGTTGAAACTAATAGTTTTGCCATTATTCTTCTTCTATATTATGATATACTTCTAGTGCTAAGTCTATAAAAGGAATATAAGCTACGTGCGTAGTTCTATCTTCTTGTTCGTAAGATCTAAATCCTAGTACTATTCCAGGATATAAGCCTACGCTTAAAGCCCATGATTTCTTTTCTTTTTCTTCGTTCATATATTGTATTTTTCTAATTGTTTTATTAATTCATTCCATTTAATGTAGCCGTGCGTCTCCCATTTCCACTTAACCCATCTATCAAACTGACGCTCTGCGTATTTTTCTCTAGCTAGCTGTTTCTGCTGCTCAGTATTAAGTTTATTGTTTCGTCGCATTCTCTTTGATTCTGAGGTTTATATAATGTAAAAGGTCCGATCTTGCTATTAGCTATCAAGCCTTTAAATATTTTCCATCTTAATGGAAAAGATTCGTTAGCCCTGCCTTTTGTTTCTATTATAAAGCCTTTGCCTATAAAATCTGGTGTATATTTTATATTAAGCACCTTGCTGTTGCCTCTATTTTTGTAGTCTCCTTTACCATTGCTACATCTTTCGTAGCAGTCAAATGGAAAATTAAATCCTTCTACAAGTTCGAAAGTTTCTCCTTCGTAAATAGCATCTATACCAGCTTGCTTTAAAGCTTTATACATGTACTTTTCTAAACCAGATGCAAAGGTTATCCCGTCATATGTAACCTTTTTAGATCTGACGGGACCTTTACTTTTTCGTTTATAAGACTTCTTCATTTTTATCTTCGGTAAGCCTTGCTATCATCGCGTCTTCGATTTCATCTCTTAAACAATGCCTTGCAGACTCTAGGTATAAAATTGCATCCATTAATTCTTCTTGTACATCAATTATAAATGCGCCAAGATCTTTCTCTCTATTAACAACTTCTTGCATCATTGATTGGCCATACTTTTTCATGCCGAACTCACTGCGTTGATCTATCTTTTTAATTATATTTTGTACAATTGGGTCTTCAGTTTTTATTCTATAATCTTTCATATTAGTTATCTTTTACAAATGTTCCGTTAATCATTTTACCTGTTCTCTTGCTTATTACATCATATGCAGATTTGATACAAGTTTCTATATCTGTGCCACACTGATGTGCTAAATTAGTTAATACAACAACCATATCTCCGATCGCGTCAACTATTTCATCTTCGTCGCTTTTTAATAAGCCTTTAGCTAACTCGCCGAACTCTTCAGAAAGTTTTATGTACTGAGTGAATGGATCGCCATGATCATATAGACCTCTTTCATCAGCCCATTGTCTTATGTCTTTAAATATAGGTATTTCATATCCAGCTGAATGTTGCGTGGTTGATGTTGAATAAGGTATCCATCCTGATTTTGGATCTTTGTTTTCGAACTGATTCCAATATGCTTTATTATAAATATAACATCTTTCTGCGTTAAACATAGAAGTTTTTACATTGTCCATTATCCATGGTATAGTTTGTTGGTTTATCTCAAACTGGCCAAACTCTGTTTGCCAAGTAAGTCCTAAGTTATCCATTAGTCTGCCTTTTAATTTATTAGCAGGGCATGGAAAAGTCGAGGTTTGTTCTGTTGGGTTTATCTTCATTTTTTTAAATAGGTTTTTGTAAGGTTGTATATCTTTACGATAGCCATAAGACTGTTGAAGTTCTAACTCCAAGTCTGATATATAATCTATATCTTCTGACTGGTCTAGAACTTCGTACTCTCCCTCCTTGTATCCTTGTACAAGGGTAACTCTGGTATGAAGATCACGTGTTACGCCGATCTTTTTACCAGGTATGTGGTATAAATAATACATTAAGTTTTATCGTTATATAAGTGTAGATTGTGTGCGTGGTGGTAATACCAACCAACCGGTATATTTAATTCTCCTGCTACCATTTTCTGTAGCATACTAAATTGGTATTGATCATTGCAAAAGCCGTACCATAGATCATTAGATCTCATGTAAACCGACATATTTAATTTGCCATCTATTATACTAAACTGAACTGCATATGTACAAGGGGTATCATTTCTATAATGTTCCCACTCTTTGCCGTCATATATACTTATTGCTGCATGTCTAGTGTTGTGATCGTTCTTTAGTTTGTTTATAACATGTTGTAGTTGGCTGTTGCGTTTCCATTGATAACCATAGTTGCTATTAACGTTGCCGTGTCTATCAGCCATTTTTTTCCATATACTTGGAATCTTACCGTATAATGATCCTAGCTTTTTTATATTTGGATCACCAGATAAGTACCATTGCCATTCAGCATTGGCATACTCTTTACTCCAGCCTCTAAAGCCAGATCTTATTTTATTGTCAGCAGGGTCAGCTATATAAAATCCTACATTAAACAAAGCAATAGTGTTGTCAAAAATAACACCAGTTTGCTTTATTTTAATATAAAAATAATCAAAAGCTTCACTTGCATTTTTAAACTTTGTTCGCATATTTGTTGTAATAATATTTAGTATATTCTGCTGCTTTCTTTTTAGCATCGTAGTAATTATATACATCATCGGTTTGACCAACTAGTTTTCTACTAGGGTATCTACCGGTTTCTATAAGTACTCTATATAATTTAGATCTCCAAGCTATTTCTCTGGTTGTTATACATATATTATTTCTAACACACCACATCCAAGCTTGCATCTCTTTTTCGTCCATTGCATAATGCTTTAATTGCTTTTTTACTCCCATGGAAGATCACTAGTATCTATAGAAGTTTCAGGTACGAATCGACCGGAAGCCCTATCCCAAGTAAAAAGAGCTTCAGCTCCGTTCTCACCTAAGTTTTGAAACTTAACTTTTAATACTTTAACTTTAGTAGTACCAGCATCGTAGTCTCTATGAACTAACAACCCATGATAACTAGCATCATACCATTCGCCACCACCCTTTATGTTGTACATCGTTGGCTCTTCGATCTTGCCATCTGTACCTTTATACATCTTAGTTGGATGCGCGACTATGAAAACTAAACAGTCATACTTTTTAGCAAACGTTTCAATCTTCATTAAGTAATCCATTGTATAACGGTTAACATCATCAGTTTTCGCGTTTATATCTCTAACCTTGTTATAAGGATCTATAACTAAGCATTTGATACCTTTACGTTTAACTAGTTCTGCTCCTTTACGTAGAACTGAGTCAAGATCATATTTGTCCATGTCTATAAAATAGAAATGATCGTTAACGTGATCCGCAACCTCGTTCCATTTTGGTCCGCCAATATCTCCGACGTTTGGCATGTCGCCCCATACTTTACGCATAAGCTTATGAGCATGTAAGTAAGCTGGTTGATTTTCTGGACTTGCAAAAGCTGTTTTCCAGCCATATTGCTGATTGTAACCCACAACCATTTGGTCTACGAAATCTGACTTACCGCTACTAGGTATACCTGTTACAGTTATAAACTGTTTAGTATATGTAGAAAATATTTTGTCAAAATTAGGTAGACCAACTTGGAAGCCAGGTTTAAAACCGTTTTTAACAAAGTCGGTTATCTCGCCTTCTATATCTTTAAACGTTATTACGTTTTCCAAAGGATAAGGTCTAGCTTTAGATACAGACTCAGCTAATTTTGCTTTACCATATTTAAGTAAATACTCATTAGCATCTTTACAGTCTTCGAAGTCTACTATAAAGCAGGTTTCAGCTCCGAGCCTGCGAACAAGCTCTTGCTGTAGCATTTGACCTGGTTCGTCTTTATCTATCGCTAGAAGTATTCTTTCTTTATCTTCGAAATAATCAATACAATTATCTAAGTAATCCAGATTATTATTTGTAAGCGTAGCACCGTTAGGTACTGAGACTACGTTTTTAACACCGGCTTCGTGAAAAGCTAATACGTCCATCTCGCCTTCAGTTATAATGCAACTGTCATACCCTATTATACTGTTTATATTATAGAATACTTTTTCAGCTCCTTTGTATAGTTTAAAGTTTTTACGACCATCTCTATATTTAATATTAATAAGTTGGTCGCCCATTATATAGTTAAACTGTATTGCGTTCTCTGTTTTCCCTGTTTGTGGCATATACTCAGGACCTTGACCAACCTTAAGTTGATCTAAGGTCTCTTGAGATATACCTCTTGATTCAAACCATTGTGTTACTTTGTCTTTAACAGGTAAATACTTAGTAACTTCAGGTCTAACATAAACGCGTTCACTAGCTCCTTTTCTTTGATATGTATGTAATTGAAAAGAAGTGCTACAGTTGTGGCAAGTACCGAGACCACGTTCCCAATCATATGAAGCACATTTTGCTTTCTTATTCTCAGGTTTTCTAGCATTAGAGCAAAGAGGACAAACGCCCTGGCTTTTCCCAGTTTCTAGACCGTATTGATTGAATTGGTCAATCAAGAACCCATTGATCTCTGTTGTTTGCATTTAATTTAATTTAATTTAATTGTTAATACTCTACTTCCCTACAGTCTGGACATATGCTGCAGAACACATATTCATTCTGCGACATATCTTGTCCACACGTTTCACATGACGGCATTAAAATGGTAGATCATCTTCTACTACAACTTGTTTCGTTGGAGCAGAAGCTTGAGCGCCATCTCTAGGAGCTGGTTCTACATTGTTACCATTGGACCATACAACCTTAACATTACCTAAATAAACTTTTTCAACTTTAGCATCTCTTTCGTCTTTAGTCTGCTGAACAGACACTGGACCTTGATTGCCAAATTGATCAAGTTCGTCGTTTAACGTAATAGTTATAGGTAGATATTTACCTTTCTTACCGTCGATGATCTTATCTTTAGGAATTTTTGTAAGATCAATACTTGTTGCTATTATACTTGCCATATTATTAATAAGTTTGTAATTGATTAAACATTCTTTTTAGTTGATCTTTAGTAGCGTTTGTATTACGCCTGATATTATCAACTGCTTTTACATGGTTTTGGTTTCTGTAAAAATTACTTTCACTTGTTCGCATGCCTGTTACGACGCATACTCTTGTTGGGGTTTTTTTGGTTCTTGCCATAAATTTTAATTTTTATTTTTAATTATTATCCTAAGGTTATCGTATTTGTTTTGTAAACTAAAGCGTTCTGTTAATAAAATACTGTGACGGATCAAAGTCGTTTGTATTGTAGAACAACTCATATGCTTCTGTGGCTTTTCTAACCTTCTCAATGCCACGCTCTATAAATTCTGTAGAGCAATCGTATAATCCTATTTGGTGGGTGTTTTTATCTATAACTATAAATATCAACTCGTACCCAAATAGTTGACTGTAAATATATGCTTGGCTGTCATAATTATACTTCCAAGCTGAGTTTTTAAACATGCCAATGTCGTTGGTAGTTTTTAAATCTACAATAAGCTTTTCGCTATGATTTATTATATCTGCTTTACCTTTCCACATTTGACCGTTTATTTCTTTAATGCCAGGTTCTTCATATATTACGTCCCCTTTTCTTATGAGATCTCTACATATGTTGTTCGACATGATCTTGTCTGATAGTAGTTCTATATTGTCGACCTCTTGCTGTAGAAGACATAATTCACCTCCTGACATCTCTTTATACGCCTTTGTGTTTCTAGATGAAGATTCTATCACTTTGTATTTTTTAAGCTTATCTGGCTCTAAAATAGCTGTGTGAAAGTAACCTCCAACTAAAAACGCTGGTGAAGGCTTACTAGGTTGCCCTAGTGCTAAAGGATTTTTAAGTAACGTTCCAATATCGCTATTACTTAAGTATTGTTTACCAAACTTTCCGTAATAGTTTTCATCTTCGCGTAATTTTTCTATTATTTGTTGTTTATCCATTTAGATAGTTGTTAGCGCTTTTTCTACTTCAGCGCTTAGTTTGTACTTTTTCTTGATCGCGTCAAGCTTGCCACCTGATTTAATATAGCTTTGCGCTTTACTAAAAGCAGGATCTTTTATAGACGTGAGTGCAGCTACAGTACTTTTATCGTGGGTGTTACTAGCATCACTATCTTGCGTATCATCAATCAAGAATAAATTGCCTAACGCATATTTTTTAGCATAACTCGAGGCTGATCCAAACTGTTGAGGAGTTTGCATACCTTTCTGATTAAGATCAACACCTACGATGGCAGTTGCGTGTAT
>Ga0070746_10001753_pt1 | contig 12844 bp, 15 predicted proteins | sample VirMetDEL_Mar_21_FD_77016 | JGI IMG/M metagenome (GOLD analysis project Ga0070746, IMG submission 77016) | Aqueous microbial communities from the Delaware River and Bay under freshwater to marine salinity gradient to study organic matter... | ecosystem: Environmental > Aquatic > Marine >... | reverse complement strand
GTGTGTTGTCTATATATAATATTATATAGGCAGGACACTCCGGCACACTTTTTATTTTGACACTTTTGAAAATCTAATTAAATAACTTAATTAACACTTATTTAATTTTTTTTAAAATTATATAACTAAAATGAGTTATATAATTATAAATTATAAATCTGATCGTCTATAAGTGAATTAAAATATGCTTCTGACATTATATAATATTCTTCGTTTTCGTAATATACTTTGTAAGTATTATCACATAAAAATTTATTAAATAGAAAATCTCTATGTGGTTTCTTAAAGATATTAAGTTCTTCTTTTAATTTATGAAGCCATACTATTTTATTATAAATTTTATCAAATTCTTCGGTTGTTATTATATCACCCATTTATTAAAAGAAAAGAAAAAATATAAAAATAAATTTATGTTCCTGTATATCTATCACTTGTTATTGAGTGATAATCAATATGTAAATAGGCAGGATTAGTTGATAATCCGGTTAATTGTATTGTAAATTCATAATGTATTGCTGTAATATTATTAATACTACTCATTCTTCCAGTTAAAATATCATCACCAGTTAAACCATTTTGATATAAATCGTAAGTTGTATTTATACTTACCATAGCTGTATTTTGTGATGCTGAATGGTTCCTATTCGCATATACTTCAAAAGTCGCTCCTGAACCTTTAAGTCTTCCTTCTAAATCTCCACCAGGAGCATCCCATCCTAATATTATAAAATCATCTTCATAAAGAGGAGCTTGTGTTGAACTTCCATCTGCTTTATAATCTACATTTGGATTAAAAACAATAACTTCTGTAATATCTGGACTTGGTGTAGTTCCTCCTCCATTATCTTCTGTGATTAATTCACCTTTATTATTATAAACATTACAATTAGTTTCGCACATTTATTATAATAAATATAAAAAAATTTAATTCTTATTTTAATATATCTCTTGCGAATGAAGGACAGCTTTAACCAAACCTCCATTAGTAGGAACTGATGTTGTTTCTGCTATTTTAGCAAAAGGTTCAGCAGATACAGAAGTAGTTTCTTCTGCTAATCCTGATGTAGATGAAGGTCTTAGATAGTTTCCAACATCATAAGGAGTTCCTTTACCTACAACACCAACAGGCCAAACTCCATCAATAGCAACACAAACATAATCGTTTGCTGACACATTCTTAAACTGAACTACACCGACAAAACCAACATCACCACCACTATTAGTTCGTATAACTTCATTATCAGTTCCAGACATTTCTACTAATTGACCTAAACTTAAATTCTCATTAGCTTTCATTTCAATTGTCTCACCAGAAACTTGCCAAGTATTTCCAGTATAATACCATAATTTAGTTAAACCAATACTCGTATCAGTTGCTAAAACTAAATCTCCAACATTCATTCCAGTTAAGGCTTGTAATTCAAGATAAGTCATAACTTTTGCTGTTGAACTTGAATTACCACCTCCTCCACTATCTATAATTTCTCCTTTATTATTATAAACATTACAATTCGTTTCACACATTTTATTATATTACAATATTTTTATAATAAAATTTAAAATTTGAAACAAGAAGAACCAATACAAGCTTTTTTAATATTTTGATCGTTTATCATTATAATTCTTCCTAATTTAGTCATAAATATTACACTTTCTATTATTGTATCTATCTCGTGTTCGTATGAATCATATAACATTCCTAAATTCTTTTTCATTTTAAAAATAACATATTCCTTTCTTTGTTTTCCATCTACTTCTTGCATATCTTCTGCAATTTCCATTAAAGTAATTGTCATTTCTAAAACATTTTTTAAATTAAATCTTCCATCATCACTTAATTCTATTGAATGTGATTTAAGAGGTTTTATAACAGGACTATCTTTACTCATTTATTTATTACAAGATTATTTTTATGTTTTTTAGTATCGTAATGATAAATTTCATTTTCTCTTGTATAATGTCTATCACAAACTTTACAATAAAAAGGTTTTGGTCTTTTAGGAATTTTAGTAATTTTTGGTTTATTCTTTTTCTTTTCTTTTAAGATCTTTTGAATTTTCTTGATATTTGTCATTTTATAATAATCAATATATTATAAAATTAAACCCATAAATCTTTATTTGATAAATTCATTTTGTAAGCAACAAATACAGAATAAAAACTTGTATTCTTTTTTTCTTTCTCTCCGTCTTTTTGAAAATGTAATTTACCTTTTGGATAAATAATTTGAATATCATTAGTATTTAGAATATCTCTAAAATAATTAGAAAAGATATTACAACTATTCATAATTATAATAAAGGGTCTATCAATCTCCATTAATCGTTTTAATACCTTTTGTTTTATTTTAGTTTCAAAAGGCGGATTAGTAATGATAAGATCACAATCAGGAATATCACAAGTTAATATATCCCAGTTTTTATTACCTACAACTTTATAACCCCAACTTTTCCATATATCAATACTTTTAGAATTTTTACTATTTAACATACAAGCCTCCCATATAACTTTATCTTTACTGATAAGAGGTTTTATTTTATTCCAAACCCATTCAGGGGTGTAGTAATCGTCATATACATTAAATTTAGGACTATCTTTAAAGTTTGCCATTTTATAATAATCAATATATTATTTAGAAGAATTTTTTTTATGATAATCACTTTCTAAATGTCTTTTATTAATCTTTTTTAAAACTTTACCACAACTACAAGTTATACCTTCTTTCTTCTCTTCTTTCTTATCTTCTTTATTATGATTATTAAGTCTATCTTCTGCTATTTTAAATATTTCTTTATCTAATTCTACACCAATAAATTTTCTATTAGTATTAAGACAAGCTATTCCTGTTGTTCCACTACCCATAGTAAAATCACATACAACATCTCCTTCATTACTAAAACTTTTAATTAACCATTCACATAAATCAACTGGTTTCTGTGTTCTATGTAAAGTTCCACCTCCGTGATTAGCATTATTAAATTTAAGAATAGTTGAAGGGTGTCTTGTTTCATCGTTGTAAAAGTCTGCTACTTCTGTTTGTCCGTAAATATTTTTATTAGTTTTACGTGCTTTTCTAAATGCTGGTTTATGACCTGTTGTTTTCTGTGGATTATAAGTTGAATGAGGTTTATCACCTTTAAAAACATATACCATCTCGTGCGTTGGTTCTTCTTCAAATTGTAATATAGAATGAGGGTGTCTTGTATCACCTGCATCATAATCAGGTGTTCCTGTTATATTATAAACATATTGCTTATTATTATACTTATGTGCTTTTATAACAATAGGTTTATGACCTGTTGTTTTCTGCGGATTATAAGTTGAATGAGGCTCATTACCTTTAAAAACATATATCATCTCGTGCTTTCTTAAAGGCATTCTATTAGCACTTAAAAATCCAACCTTTTTACTCTTCTCCCATACTAAATCATATTTAAACCCTTTCTTATTACTATTAATTAAAGTATTACCAAATTTAGTCGTACAAAAGAATACCATAACAGCATTACCTTTACAACATTTTTTTAATAACTTCCACATCTTATCTAAATCAATAAGACAATCCCAATTACAAGCAGTCTGTCCGTATGGTAAATCAACTAATATCATATCAATAGAATTTTCTTCCTGTTTTTCTAAAACTTTTAAACAATCATCGTTATATATTTCCATTTATTCTTGTCAAGATTTTTAATTAAATTTTTAATTAAAAATTAAATTATATCTTTAAACTAATTAATGTAATCTTGGTGCTTCAACATAAACGCCTAAAATCATAGTTAATAAAGATAGATAAATATCTGTATTTTTTTCTTTATGTAATTGATATAAACTAAATATTACAACAATTAAAGAAATAGATAATTGACTAAAAAATTTAACTGCTCTTCGGTCTAAATCAAAACAACAACTTTTCCAATAAATTTTTCTCCGAAATTCTTTCTCTGTATCAGATAATCCAGAATGACTTAAATTATTTGGAGTGTCAATTTTTAATTCTACTCTTTCTTCTTCACTCATTTATTAACATAAAATATTTTATTTGTTAATTCTAATTTTTACTTTATCATTACTCGCTGTTGGAAGAATAACTCTTCCTAATCTTTTAGTTAAAGCCCAAGATGTTTGTGGTGTTTCAGTAGCATTATTATCATTATCGTCAATATATAGTCCAGTATCAACAGGAACATCAAGAGCGACTTGTGAAGGTGTATAATCTGATGTTTGTAATACAATATCCCAACCTTGATAATGTGTAGAACTATCAGCATAAAAATTAAATCTTAACCATCTATTATTAATAGTATAAGTTATAGGTGATCCAGAATGATTAGGACAAACATTTTTAGGTGTTGAAGATCCACCTTTACTATTACCACCATATTCACTTGTAGAAGATGTTGATTGCCATCCTGTTAAATCTGCTTTATTCCATACTTCTCCATTATCACTAACCCATAATAATAATCTATCATAAAGACTATAAGTAGTATGTTCAAAACCAGCACTATTTAATGTTAAAGTCCAAGTATTACCTGTTCCAGCATTAAAACGGATTTTTCTTTGTTGTGTTTGATAATTATTACTTAAATTTCCATTATCTCTAAAAGCAATATATTTATCAATATTATTTGTATTATGTGTTAAATTATTTAATAATATTAATGTTGGATTAGCAGAAGGATATTGACTTATTCTTTTTATAAAACAATCACCTCTTACTAAAACATTAGCATAATTACCTTCTAAAACATCATCTAAACAAACACCTAAATAATGTTCGTCTGTTGTTAAATTATGGATTTTAGATATTACCATATCACCATTTCCGTCAAAGTTAAAACAAACAGGTTGATATTTTTCTATATTTTCACCTGCTAAATACCTCCACACTTCACCCTGGTATTCATTATTTTGATCTTTTTTCCAATTACTTACAAGCATTTTTTATTATAACAAATATTTTTATAATAAAAATTAATTACAATCTTGTTGTTGTAAGAATTTCAAAAACAAGACAGATATTAGCACCTTTTAAATCAAGCGGTTGTCCTCTGTCATCGGTTAAATACACATCAAACTCATTAATATTAATAGATTGTGGAAACATTTTCCATATAGGATATGGTGATTGCCATTTATCAATACCTTCGTATGAACTACAAACAGGAACATTATTAATAACACTTGTTTTATTATTAACTTGAAGGGCATTATATCCATTCATTAATGTTTTAGAATTAATAAATATACATAATTGTCCGTATATATCAGGAACTCCTTGTGCTACTTGTCCTGATACAGAATAAACCATTTCATTAGGAATATAACCTAACATTCTTGCTATTTCACAATCTTCAAATTTCCAAGTTTCAGAAGCACCTGTAATTTCAACATAACCTTTATTCGCTCCTGTTGTATTTAAGAAAGCATTTAAAGAACCTGAAATATTTGCTGATAAAGCAGTTTGAACTTCTGGTAATAATGTTGTTAAATCATATTGTCCTTCTGGAATTGCTACTTCAAAATATTCAATAGGATTAACATCAAAAGGAGCAACAGGAGCATTAGGAGCTTGTGTTGTAGAACCAATAGTATTTCCTAATATTGTAGGTGATGTAAAACCGAGAGCAGTCCATAAATTAGTATAAGTTGGTTGATAAGTTGGTTGTATAATTTCTAAACCAGGATCAACATTATTAATTGTTTCTATTTCGTATCTTCCTGCTCCTGAATTATACGATACTTGAATAGCATTTTGTAAATCAGAATTATTAATTGTATTAATGAATTCTTCTTGTGAATAAGTCTGACCGCCAGAAGTAATATAAGAATAAACAATACCATTAACAACCAAAGCTCCTTCATATCCAGTAGCTAAAACAATTTCAGTTCCTTTTGAATATTTAAGAACATTATTAGTTGAATTTACATTACTATATGTATGAGGAATAATAGCGGATTTTAGAGATATACCTTCAATATCAATAGAAGTTTCACCTAATCCATATTTAAAATTATCACTTGTTCCATCTTTACGATCGTGAGAATTTACGATAAGTAAGTTTTTTTTAAGTTCTTCTTTCATTTTATTATTTACAAGAAAAAAATAAATAATAAAAAAAATAAATGTATAATTATCTTATTCATCAATTTTACTATTAACAGAATTGACTTTCAATACTTTGCCATATTCAAGAGCAGTATGAACTAAACGAGAATTTCCATCATTAGCTTTTTGGAATTCAAGCTCAACTTTTTTATTAGCATTTAGATAAATACCTGAATTAGCAAGGTGATCGTCAGTAAGTAATCCTGAAACATAAAGAGCATTATGATCATCCCATTCACTATAAGTTAAATTATGACCGCAATACCATTCTGCCATATCAACCGCAGTAGTATAACTATCAAAACGATTATCAATTTGTCGTTTGAAAGGATACAGATTATTATGAATACGATAATTCCATTTAGCAGAAGGCATAGGACGATAATCGTAAGCATCAACTTGAGATTGAGTATTACCAAGAGTAAAACTGGCAAAACTAATAACATTTTTAGCAAGAGAACAAGCCTTATCACTTGCGATTGTAAAATTATCTTCTTGGGCTTCAACTTGTTTAGTTGTAATATAAACATCAGAATAACTCCATTCTAAACCCATTTTATTAGCCATATCTGAAACAACATCACTCGCTTCATCCTGAACTTTAACTAATGCTAATTGAATATCAGATTTAGTAATTTCATAATCTTTAAATCCACCAGCAGAACCAAAAGCGCGGAATTTTGAATTTAGATCTAATTCCATTCGTAATCCATCAATTACCTCAGGAGGGAATAATTTTTGGTCGGTTCCACGGAAGAATGGATGTAAGTCTGCTAATTTGATTTTAAAATCACGAGTTTGTGCCCCAGCAGAATTCCAAATAGGGTCAGCAGCAGCATCACGATAACCTTGAATAAATCCGTAAGTATCAAACCAGAAATCATCTTTTTCTAAATAATCTTTGGCTTTGTGCCATTTATCAAGATTTTGAACGTTTGAAATAGTAGTTCCTGATTTATGATTTAATCTATATGAACTCCACAGATTTAAAGCACTTCCGAGACCCCAGTCAGCAACAAGGGGAAAAAGATAAGGAGCAACATTACCACTTCCAGTATCTCCAATATTCTGACCTAAATCAATAGTATTAGAGGGGTTGTAATAACCAAGAAGGCGATAAATACCTGTATCACCAACAACAGCAGAAATTTTAACAACGGAAGAAGAATTAATTTTAATTTCGTGATCTACTCTTTGAGTTGTAGGATTGTAAGAGAATTCAACAACAGCTCCAACAGAAGAATTAATTAGGTCAATTAGACCTTGAAGATTTACAATTTCATTTACATTAGTAGTAATAGCTAATGAAGTATTATAAGTTATTTCACCACTATCATTAACTAATTCTTCGTTAGGAGAAAGTCTTACACCTAAATCAACATAAGATTTTTCAGGATCAACATACATTTTTCCGGAATTAATAGAAGTAGTCATAGTGGATTGACTCTGATATAATTGGTCGTCAAAAGGTTGAATTTGAATATCAACAGGTTGAAGCTTTACAGATTCAGGTTGTTGAAACTTATAAAGCATACGATTTTTTTTATAAACTTGAATTGACATTTTGTTTTATTTATTATTTACAAGAAAAAAAATAATAAAAAAAAATTTTATTATCTATCTTTTTTTATTTTTATCATTTTAAATCTTTTTTTAGATTTAAAATAAAATAAGTGTTTTTTTAGTATGAGACTTCTACATCAGTAAGAGAGCAAGATAAGACTTTCACGTATGAAAGAAAAACAAAGATTAAACGAGCTTCTGCGGGAGCAACAAAATATTTCTGTTCGTATCGTAGAGTTCGTGATGAGTTAATAGCAAGTTGAGATAGTGCCATATAAGCATTTTTGCTAAAATTACAAGTTTTAGAATTTACGTGAGTTCTCCAATCATCATAACGAAGAGCAGGTGTTTTTGTGACACTATCCATAGTTTCGTTTAGTTTGCCGTAAGTGTTAAGAGATTGAATGTAAGCAAGTTTTTGACCTTGTGTTTCAACATTAGCAGGAAGTTGAATAGAACCAAGAGTGTATTGGTAATTAACACTATCATCATTTAGATCAAAACAATCTGATGTTTGTCCGTCAGAATTGGCTTGTTCTATTTCAACAGCATTAATTTTATCAGCAAAAGAAACTGCTTTGGAAATAGATGTAGAAACAACTTGATTATTAGCATTTTGAGTAAGCCGTGCTGTATAAGTATCAACATACATCCATTTAAGAAGATTTTTAGCTGCAATATCACGAAGAGTTCCGACAGCAGCATCTTGAAGAGTAGTGCAGTTTAGATTAAAGAAAATATCTTTAATAGAAGCTGTAATATCTCCTGTTCCACCAACACGACGAAGAGCTTTACTTGAAGTAGCAAGTTGAATTTCTACTATTAACCCAGAAGCTAACACCGAGGGCATAAGGGCTTTTGAAGTAGGGTTGAAAATAGGGGCAACTTTGGAAAGGGGGATAATGAATTGACGAAGTCCTCCTTGTGTGACTTCTGCTCTTACCCCACCAGTTCCGTTAGTAGCAGGATCATAACCCATAAGAACCCCTTGCGTGTCAAACCACTCTTTTGGTTCATTTTGTTTATCATTAATCATTTGAGAAATGTTATGATTAAGAATATTTACGAGTTCAACACCAGCAGCGGAATAAATACGGATATTTTCAATAAAGTTTAGGGCTGAACCTTGACCGAAATCAACTTCGGTTGCTGATTTATTATCAAGTTCAACTTGAAAAACAAGAGAAGAAGAAGCACAATCAACATAAGTAGAACCAGTCTGCCAGACACAACGAGCGAGTTGTCCTGCGGAGTAGTTTCGTTGATCGAAATAATTTCTTTTATAAGATCTTTCAATAGCAGTTGTATCTTTACTTGGAATGTTATAAGTAAGATTATTTACAATTAAATCTGATTGTTTAGACATTTGTTTTATTTATTAATTACAAGAAAAAAAATTAAAAAAAAAAAATTTTTTTTTTTAATTCTAAATATATTTTTATTTTTTTTTATTTTTTTATGGAAGTAATTGCGAAACATTAATAGCCATAGAACGATTAGATTGACGAACAAGATTAACAGCATTATTAGAATAAGTCCTATCAGGTTCTCTGTAAGATAAATTACCTTCTTTTCTTAATCTATCAGCAGTATTAACATCAGGTCTGATATAAGTATTATTAACCATAGCTGCTCGTAAGAAATCACGACCAACACCATAATTTCCTGTATAAGTGCCAGCATTAGAATAAGTTAATAATTCTTTCATTTGTTCTACTCTTTCTCTATCACTTAAATCATCAGGTAATAATGATCTATCATCATAAACATCTCTGTTAGGATCTATTTCATCATCATCATCATCATCTTCTAATTCGTGGAATACATCATCATATTTTCCTTCTTCATCACCAAGTAATTCTCTTCTTAATTGTCTTCTACCTCTTGTTAGTTCATCATACATAACATTTTGAGCCATACTTGAATAATTACTATCAGCTAATCTTGGATTATTCATTACAGCAGGATTTTCATATTGATGAGGTTGTGCGTGTGGCATTTCTTCTGGATTTCTCTCTAATATTTCTACTTGTTCTAAAATAGGCTGAGGGGGATTTACAAGAGGATCAGGATCATTTCTCATATTTCTATTTTGTTCTTCTATATCTTCTCTAACACTAAAATCTCTAAATTGTGGTCTTACAGGAGCCATAGGATTTTGTTGAAAAGCACTTCTGGAATTAACGGCTCTAATAAAATTATCGTTTAAATTACTATCAGGAACAGGAGGATCATAATCAATTGGAAGACCAATAGCAGGCAAATCAGCTACTTCCATTAAACCTAAATCTTCATCTTCGTCAGTATCATATTTACCTTCAAGTTCGTCTTCTCTTTGATCTCTACGAATTCTTTTTTGTAATTCAGCTCTTACTATATCAGTTTCAAAAGGCGATGATTTTGGTAAAGGAGGTGGTTGTTTTTGTTCCTCCATTTCTGGTAAAGTTTTTGGTAAAGGTGGTGGTCTTTCAGTTTTCATTCTTTTTATTTCTCCTCTTGTTTCTACTATTTTACCCTTTTGAGGAATCATCGCTTTTTTTAAATTTTCGGTTGGTGTTCCTTTTAAAATAATGACACCAATTTTTTGTAATAATTCTCCCTTTTCTTTTTCACTCATATTATTTATATCTTCTTGTGTTATACCTAATTTTTTTAATTGAGATTGAACAGCCTGTCTATCTAATACATTAACATACGCTTCTAATAATTCATCAAAAGTTTTTTGTTTTAAAACTCCTGTTATTGTATCCTTTTCAGGTTTAAGGATATTATCGCTTTTTGAAATTTTCTTACTAACATTCATTTCTTTTATTATAATAAAATATAATAAAAAAAAAATAAAATTAAAATTTTCTAAATTATATTTTAATAAATAATTGTATTGAATTTTTTTCTTAATTGTTCGTTATGAGGTGCTCTTGTATTAATCATAAGGAAACTATATGGTTCTTTTGTTGCGTGATGGACGAGTTGTAAAAATCTTTTCTTTTTCATATTTGGAGGTGTAAATTCATCTGCTAATTTTTGATTTTCAATATCAGAAGCAGCAAAATAAATTAGGACACTTGCATTAGTTCTAATAGCGGGATGTAATGCTTTAAAAAATTGCGAAAGAATAAAATATGTTAATTTATAATGTCTATGTGCGCTCGCTATATTACTCATCGTTGGACTTCGTAAGAACTTGCGTTTTTGTAAAACATCGTCAAATATAATACAAGTATTAGGGGCTCTATCAAATCCTTTTGATTCAACTACTTTCTCTATTCTATTTAAATGCTCTTTTACATCTTCTTCATCCCATTCTGTTTTAACATTACTATCTTTTAATTTTAAATTTTTTATTAAATTTTTATCTGGCTTACAAGCAGAATATAAAAATATATCTTTTTTATTAAAAGCTTCACTTAATAACATAGGGCTTGTTAAGATATGTTGTAAAAGATTACTTTTACCTGCCCCCGTTCTCGCTATCATTAAACATCCTAATTGTTCTAATCGTTTTGGAAAAATTCCGATTTCACAACATCTAATTTTTTTTCTACCTTTATCCTTATTAGTTTCAAAAGAAGGAACCTCATAAGGATCATTTTTATCTTTCTTCTTATTCATTTATTTATTACAATATAATATTTTAACTCACAAAATTTTTAGGGAGGAAAATTTTTAATATTTAAATAATTCTTTTACACTTGTTTCAGATGCTTTCATAGGACGAAATATATATCCATTATTGTTATTAGCATTAGAAGCTTTTTGTAATGTTCTTTCAGGGAAACGATTAATCATTACTCTTTCTTCTTTTTGTTTATTAATAGAATAATCTTCTGCTGGTTCAAATTTGGCAAATGATTGAGGAATTTCTTGAATATCTCTGTGCCATTTAAATTCTTCTGGTGCTGGATAAACTGGAATTAGTTTTCTACTACTCATTCGTAAGAAACTTTCTGGAAGTTTATAATCATTACTATAATCTGATCGTCGTCCCATTATAGTTTTAGGTTTATAATTTTCAACTGGAAAAGCATCTCTCGGAATAGCAAAAGTTTTAGCATATCGTTTTCGTTCTTGTTCTAAATGTCTTTGATATAAAAGATCATTTTTATATGGTTTTTCTGTTGAATCATTCTTCCACATTAACATCATATCAATTTTTCTATCTTCTCTTCTGTATTCATCAGGAGTTTGCATAAGTTGCCCGTCTGTATTACCCCAATATATTCTTGGTCGTAATTCAGCACGATTTTTGTTATTAGTATCAATATAACCTGTTGAAACAATATCGGCACGACTTTCAATAACTTCACGATTAAAATCATCAATCTTTTTCTCTTGGATTGCTTCTTCTAATGCTATTCTATTTTTCATATTATCAAGTTGTTGTCCTGATTTTTCTAATAGTCCTTCATCAGAAGCTATATTAAGAGGAACTTCTGTATCATCTCTCGCTTTTAGTTTAGATTCTTCGCTTGCTTCGTAATTAGTTAAACTACCTCTTACTCTTTGGTCTAATTCAGGAATAGAACGAGCCATATTGTTTGTTGTTAAATATATACCATTTAAGTTTTCGTAAGATAAAGGAATACTTGTATCTTTAACCCAATCACGAAGTTCAACTAATTCTTCAATTTGATCGTCTTTTAATCCATCTCCATTTTTTCGTAATTCTTTATTTTTATCTAAAACATATTGAATTTGATTTCCTAAATTCTTTCTTAATTTAATGTGTTCTGGATCAGTAATATTTTGTTTTTTACTTTTAATTGTATGTCTTCGTTTAGTATCATCATCGTATCGTTTTTGATCTTTTTTCATTTGATTATAAGCAGAAGGATTAGATTTTTTAAGTTGTTCCTCCATATCAGCTTCCGTAATATCTCTTGGTCGCATTCCTGCTCCTCGTTGAACTATTTTAGAGAAACCACTTAAACCACTATTTATAGCATCACGAACACCCATTTCTTTTCCAGATTTCATTCGTAAATTAGGGTCATAATCGCCAGCAACAGGGCGAGTTGAAAATTTTGGTGCTTTGAATTCTTTTGATCCAGTATATTTTTCTCCTTTGAGGTCTGCTAATTCTGAATTTTTTGCGATTTCTTGATTTTTTTTTTTTGCAACTCTTTTTATTTCTTAAACATTTTTTTCTTCTCTTATATTTTTTTTTTT
>Ga0070746_10001752_pt1 | contig 12847 bp, 5 predicted proteins | sample VirMetDEL_Mar_21_FD_77016 | JGI IMG/M metagenome (GOLD analysis project Ga0070746, IMG submission 77016) | Aqueous microbial communities from the Delaware River and Bay under freshwater to marine salinity gradient to study organic matter... | ecosystem: Environmental > Aquatic > Marine > Coastal... | reverse complement strand
TTGAGACCTACATGCGGGCCAAAAACGACACCGGCAGCCAAATCAACAATGGCGAAGTCGTAGGTTTTGTTGGGGTAAACGGCGAAATCAAGGTTGCGCCCTATATTGCCAACAACACGGCAAACGAGCTGTATTTTGTGGGTGTAGCCACGCACGACATGCCGGATCAAGATATTGGCCCGATAACCGTGTATGGGAAAGTCCGCGGCATAGACACCACGGGCCCCGGGGCAGAGACGTGGAGTGTGGGCGATATTTTGTACGCATCTCCCACAACAGCGGGTTTGCTTACTAATGTGCGCCCAACGGCACCAAATGGTGTGATTGTTATCGCTGCGGTGCTTACCGTAGACGCCACAGATGGCGAAATCATGGTGCGGCCCACCGTTCCAATCGGTTTGGACTACGGTAGTTTTGACGCTACGGTCGATCAAACGCTGGGGGCTATCAACACGGCAAACGCAATCACCCTGACGAATACGCTTGTGAGTAACGGCGTTACTTTGAGCAGCGGGTCGCGGTTAAACGTTGTGGAGGCGGGGTATTATCAGGTCGACGCCACAATCCAGTTAACTTCGACGAGCGCCAGTGCGAAAAACATATTTTTCTGGCTTCGAAAGAACGGCACCGATGTTGGGGATTCCACCCGAGCCGTGACAATAAGCTCTATCAACGCATATTTGCCCATATCGTTGAACTACACCATCTCTCTCGCCGCCACCGATTACGTTGAGCTGTATTGGGCGGCGAACGATACAAACGTTTTGTTGGACGCATTAACGGCATCAGCCTTTGCGCCGTCGGCACCCTCGGTGCTGTTAAATATATCTCAGCTCCAGTTGTGAGGAAAAGCTATGACTAATCAAACTATCATTACAATGCCAAATGGAAGTAAATGGCTACCTTCTACTAGCGTAGATGTGGTGCATTGTGTTACATGTAGTAATGAGGTGGATACACCTGAAGAAATTGCATCTTATCCCGATGGGAACTGCCCGCAGTGCGGTTCTTCATGGACTGGAGGGGAAAAGAGAAGTACAATAATTAACGTAACTATGCCTCAAGGTATCACTGGTGGAGCGGGATAATGGCAGAAGCAGCAGAAAAATTTGAAGAGTTAACCGTTCCCGATGGTGGTATTGGCAATCTTATCATGGACGATGATGAGATTGAAGCAGTTTACGGCGATGACGATGACGGCGTAGAAGAGTACGGCGATGAGGGCATCGCACAGTTCCCTGCCCTGACCAAGAAAATGGCTGCCATGGGTCGCGAAGGTGACGACATGGTTGGTCACCTTGAAACCGGCGAACTGGTCATTCCGCGAGAGTTCTTGGAACAGAACCCGGAATGGAAAGAAAGCATTTTTAAATTCTTGATGGATAACGGGGTCGAAGACCCGGAGCGTTATGTCGTAGGTTCTGAAGCTAACAGCTTGAACCCTGAGACCGGCGCACCTGAGTTTTTTCTCAAGAAGCTTGTAAAAGGCATCGTCAAAGGCGTTAAGAACACCGTTAAGTCGGTCGTCAAAGTGGTCAAGAAGGTGGCTCCCATCATCTTGCCGATTGCTTTGTCGTTCACGCCTCTCGGACCTATCTACGGTGCGGCACTGGGTTCTGGTATCGGTACACTGATCCAAGGCGGCTCGATCAAAGACGCTCTGAAGTCGGCATTGGTGGCAGGCGCAACTGGTGCGGTCTTCCAAGGCTTCACCGGCAGCGGCAGCTTCATGGAAAACATCAAGACGGGTCTTGCGGACCCGATTGGTCGTTTTGGACAGACGGTTTCCGGCGCACAAACGTCGCTTTCCAATGTATTTGGCGGCGAAGCGGCTCAAGCAGCCAACGCAGGCAAGCAAGGGTTCTTCAGCCAATACCAAGCTCCGGTCAGCGAAGCGACTTTGTCGACCCAAGGTGTTGCAGAAGCGGCGGGCGATACGGCTGCCGTTCGTGCCGAGGCAACCAGCCCTCAAACGGCACAACAGGCTTCGGCTACCGACGCGCTTCGTGCTTCGGACACATCAATTGCTCGTTTGAACAACACTGGCGCTCCGGTCGAAGTCACTTTGGCAAATGGAAACGGTATGAGCGTTCCGGCTGGCGGTCAAATCCCAGCGGGCGCAACAATCAATCAAAGCGTAGCGCCTACCCCGGCTGTTTACGAGCCGCCTAGCTTCATGGAAAGCATCAAAGGCGCGGTTACTCCGGGTGACGACATTGGATTTGGCGAAGGCTTGAAGAACGCATTCTTCCCCGGAGGCCCAACGGCAGCTCAAACGACCGCGGCGGGCAACCAAGCTTACACCGCAGCCTATAACAATGCGATGAGCTTGCCGGGCATGACGCCTGAACTGGCAGCAACGCAGGCAACTTCGGCCATGAACGCAGCTACTGCGGCGGCAGGACCGGGCTTCTTGCGTACCTACGCACCGTTGGCAACCGCAGGGTTGGCAACCGCTGGTGCCTTGGGCGCATTTACTCCGGTTGAAGCAGAGCCTTTGGACATCGCAATGCGCGATGAGCAGGGCAACGTCATCACTGGCGAAGACCTTGTTGAGGCAGACCCCGGCAAATACTTGGTCGGCGACCTTGGCGCGGTGGTTCTTGACCCAGAAACCGGTGAATACGTCCCACGCGACAGCTATTCGGCAGGCGCGGTAAGCGATCTAACGATCCGCGCACCAGAATACTCAACTTATCAGGCTCCAACGCAGTATGCGTACACACCGGGCGGCAATTACCTTCGGGGCAGCACCCCGGGTGGTCCTTTCGCCCGTCCTTACGTGACTGCGGCTGATGGCGGAGCCATTTTCCCGCGCCGCAATGGCGGCATCATGCCCGATGAGGGTATTCCGGGGCAGGACAGTGTCCGAGCAATGCTCATGCCCGGCGAGTTTGTCATGACGACAGACGCCGTTCGTGGAATGGGCAACGGAAACCTTAATAACGGCATCAAGAATATGTACTCAGTCATGCGTAATCTTGAAGCCCGCGGGAGGGCAACAGCGTAATGGCCGAAGTTACTGAACAGATAGTCCGCGAAGCCCCGGATATTGAAGCCTATAAAATTGGGCTTCTACAATCCGCAAAAGCACTCGCTGACCAAGGCATCACGATCCCTCCGCAAATGGTTGCGGAGATGTCTGGCCTCCAAACTACCGCCGCAGAGCTGGCTTCCGCCGGTATTGGCGGTTATCAGCCCTACCTTACTGAAGCAGGCTACACTCTTGGTGACGCACAAACTGCAATCGGCGGAACAATGGCCGATGCTATCCCGTTTCAAACGGAAGCTGCCGGTCTTATGCGCACAGGCGCAGGCAATATTGCTGGTCAGCTTCAAGCTGCTCAAACAGGTATTGGCGGAGCTATCGATTATGGTGCCGGTGCGGTAGAAACCGCGACTGGCGCAATGGGGACCGCGGCTCAAGGCGCACGGGACATTGCTGCTCAATCGGTTGCCGACCAACTTCGTGCTTATGACGCTATTCCGGGCCAAACGGCTGACGCGCAGACCGCTATGGGTCTTGCAGCGGGTCTTGGTCAGGGTGTCGCGGACCGCGCAGCACTTGGCGGAGCCGGTGTTGGACAAACGCTGGAAGGACAGCTCGGTACGGCCACTGAAGGCGCTCGTGCTTACGGCGCAATGGGCCAAGGTGCGCTGGAATCGCAGCAATTAGCACAACAGAATTTACTTCAAGCTAGTGACCAAGCGCGTCTTCAGGCGCTTGCTGGTCAACAAGGCTTGGCAGGCGAAGCACAAACCGCGGCTCTCGGCACTACTGGTGCTATCCAAGGAGCGCGTGATGTTGCAGGAACTGGCGCACAAGCACTTGGCGCAGCCGGTTTAGCGGGCGCAGACGCGGCGGCTCAAGCCGGTTTGGGCGCTCGTTTGGGCGCGGCAGGAACGGCAGCCGGTCTTGGTGGCGTATCCGACGCAGCACGGCTCGCGGCTCAACAGGCCGGTGCAGGCGGCATTGGTGCTTATCAAGATGCTTTGGCAGGTAGCCAACAGGCAGTAACTGGCGCTCGCGGCATTACTGCCGATGCGGCAACAGCGTTGCAGCAAGCGGGTGCTTTGGGCACAACTTCTGCCCAACAAGGCATTGCAGGTCTGGCGGGCACCACTGGAGCCTTTGACCCAAGCCAAATCAGTCCGTTTATGAGCGGTTACGAGGACGCTGCGGTACAGCAAGCACTTCGTGACGTTCAGCGAGCAGGCGATATTCAAGCGCAACAGCTTGGTGCGCAAGCAGTTGGCGCTGGCGCATTCGGCGGATCACGCCAAGCCGTCGCAGAAGCAGAATTGCAGAGAAACGTTCTTGAACAGCAAGGCCGCACTGCCGCTCAAATGCGTCAGGCTGGTTTTGAAAGCGCGGCACAACGCGCACAACAAGCTTATGAAGCCCAGCAAGCACGTGGCCAGCAAGCCGCACAGCTTACCGGGGCCCTCGGCGCACAAGGTGCGCAGGCTGGAACGCAAGCAGCTCAAGCGGCAGGCTCTTTGGGCCTATCGGCAGAGCAACTCGCAGCACAACAGGCACTACAAGGCGGACAACTTGGCCTTTCGGCGCAGCAAACCGCAGGTCAGCTTGGTCTGTCCGCGGAACAGCTCGCAGCTTCAAACCTAGCGCAGGCGGGTCAACTTGGTCAGAGCGCAGAACAGCTCGCTGGTCAGTTGGGTATGTCGGCAGCGCAATTGCAGGGTCAATTGGCAGGGCAAGCAGCGCAGCTTGGTATCAGCGCAGAAGAGCTGGCGGGTCGTTTGATCCAGCAACAAGCTCAAACAGGCATGACTGCCGCGCAACAAGGCGCACAACTTGGTCTGTCGGCGGAGCAATTGGCACAAGCAGGCGCAGGTCAGCTTGGTCAGCAAGGTATTCAGGCGGCACAGGTCGCCGGTCAACTTGGTCTATCTGGCGAACAGATGGCTGCCGCGAATGCGCAGGCTCTGGCCCAGACAGGCATGAATATTCAGCAATTGTCCGCTACGACGGGCATGAACGCCGCTCAATTGGCAGGCCAGTTGGCCGGTCAAGCTGGAGCCTTGGGGCTTCAGGGCGAGCAAGCACGTGCAAACATCGCGGCACAAGCCGGTCAGATGGGCATCAGTGCAGAACAATTGGCAGGTCAGCTTGGTATGCAAGCTGGTCAGCTCGGTCAGGCGCAAGCAGGTCTTGGTGTACAAGGTTCTCAAGCGGCTGGCGCTCTTGGTCTCCAAGGTCAAGAACTTATGGGCCGCCTCGGCGAAGGCATTGGCGGTCTTGGTACTCAGTATGGCCAGCTTGGTCTTGCACAAGGCGAGGCGCTTGGTACTCTGGGTCTACGTCAGGCATCGCTTGGCGAACTACAACAGCAAATGGGTCAGCGGGAGCAAGGCTTCTTGTTCGACCTTGGCAAACAGCAACAGGCTCAACAGCAAGCGGTTCTGGAAGCAGAACGTCAGACAAACTTGCAGCAACTTTACGAGCCGTATCAACGTGTGGCGTTCCTGTCAGATATTTATAAAGGCGCTCCGTCGTCTCAACAAAGTATCACCGGCACCACTGCGCCAACAGTATCGCCAGCTACCCAAATCTTGGGTCTAGGCATTTCCGGTCTGTCAGCAGCGGCGGGCGCACAAAAAGCGGGGTTATTTGGATGATGAATAGAGGCGTAATGGAACGGCAGATGTTCCGCAACGGCGGAATGGTACGTCGTATGCAGGCAGGGGGCGATCCGATGATGGCACCTCCGGCACCACAAGGCGGCATGGGTATGCCACCGGCACCTTCCGCGGCGGGTATGCCCGTTCCGCAGGATGTACCGATGGACGCAGCCGCAGCGGGCGCAATGCAGCAAGGCATAGACCCCGCGGTCCTCGAATCAATGCTCCAGCAAGCCGCTGGTTCTTTTGGTAACTTGGACGCGGCAGCCGAAACCGAAGATTACGAGCAGGTAATCAACACGATCCGCGGCGACCAAGCATCGCTTCAAGATCGTCGGATGGAATTGGCCGGTGTGGTCGGTGATGCAGACGCGGCACAGACGCCAGATTCGGTTCTGACGCTGGTTCAGCCCATCATGCAGATTGCAGCGGTGGATCAAGGCATCGGCAGCGTGGCTCCCGAAGCAATGAACACTCCAGTTACAGGTGATATGGCTGGCGGCATTATGTCGACGGTCGCTATGGGCGAAGAAGAGCCAATGCCGGGTCAAGGAGGCCCAGCACCTGTAAATTTTAATCAAGGCGGCGCGGTTCAGTATATGCAACCGGGCGGCGTCGCCATGCCCAATGCCCGCCAACAAGAACTCTTCAACGAACAGCGGGCCCTCTACGGCCAGCTTTTTGATCCGGCGCAACGCGCAGCGGACCTTGAAGAGCAGCGTAACCTTACCCAAGCGCAGATGCTTTTTGACATCGCGCAAGGCGGCCTAATGCTTGCTACCCCGGGCGAGCGTAACGTCAGCCCTGTGTCGCGCTTTGCTGAAGCGTTTACGCCCGTTCTTGGCAATATCGGTGCGCGGGCTGGTGAGTTTGGCAAATTCAAACAGGCCCAAAAGGCCGAAGAACGTCAGCTTGATATGGCCGCCCTTCAAAGCGCACAGTCTTTGTATGGCGCAGAACGGTCCGCGGCCCTCGCAGCACAAGATGACGACATCGGCGACATCTATCGTGTTGCTGTTACCGAAATTGGCGAAGATGGTCAGCCCGTCACCCGTAATTTGGGCGAACGCCCGCTTACGCGTAGCCAGTTGGAATCGCTGTATGACCAATACGGCGCAGAAAACGTCACTGTTCGGGCTATTCCGACGACTTCAACTACACCGCAAAGAGCCGAGAACTTCCGTATGCCAGATGGCAGCACACGGACCGCGATCCCCGGCACTCAAGCCTATAATGACATCATTGCTGCGGGCGGTAACGCCATGGGCGATGTCAGTGCGACGCCACAAAGCGCAGAAAACTTTGTTCTTGGCGACGGCAGCCAAATTGCTGCGGTTCCGGGCACAGATTTGTATAACACCGTTCTGGCGAACGGCGGTTTGCGTTTGAGCGCAATGAGCGCCGATCAGTTGACCCGTATGGGCACAGATCGTGAGCAGGTAACTCTGACGATGGATGTTACGATTGGTGACAGAACTTATCGTGCAGGGTCGTCTCCAAACCTGACCACGCAAGAGCGTAATTACCTTGCTAACCAGTTTGGTGCAGATGCTTACACCGCATATACCGCACCTGTTAGCGACCGTGATTACTTCAACCGCTTTGGTATGAGCCAATCCGACTTCAATGAGTTGGACGATACGCAGAAGCAATACTTGCAGGGTCTTCCGGTTCTTACCGACCGCGATTACTTTGGCAAGTTTGGTATGGACCGCAACACATTCGAAGGCTTGGAGCTGGAGGATCGTCAGGTTCTGCTCAACATTGCGCCAGATTATCGCTTCGAAACGCTTCAAGGCGAAGACGGCAGCGTCACAATCGTTCGTATCAACGAACGTACCGGCGAAAGCATGGATATTCTGGACCGCAACGTTACAGTTGCTCCGTCCTACTTCCGTGTCACGATGCCGGGTGCGGATGGCCAGCCTGTTCAGCGCGTTGTGGACATCAAAACGCCTGAAGGGCAAGCGGTTGTCGCGGATGTTAATCGTCTTAACGAGCAAGCTCCGGGCACTGCCACAATGTTCCGTCTTGGCACCGAAGACATCACGCCTCGCGGCTTCTATGTACCGGGCACAGATGATTTCGAAAGCGGTGTTTACACCAGCTATGATGGTGGCCGCACGTTCACTGACATGAACGGTACGCAACAAGCAATTCCGTCAAATGCCTTCGAAGTGTCCAACACCATTGCTTACGACGTTAACCGCAACGCTCGCATTACCGCGGGTGCGCAGGATCAGTTGGATGCAATGGAGACCAACCTAATCCAAGGTATGACCGATGCCGAAGGCAATCCGTTGAGCCAAGAAACCCGGAACAACGTCCGCGACGCCCTGCGTCAAGCACGTCTGGGTACTGGTTTCTGGTCAAAAGTTGCTGCCGGTGTCGACGGTATTCTGGGTGGTACGATTTCGCCAGAGTTCTTCAGCGAAATGTTCCGCGATACTCAGGATGCGCGTCAGTACATCGAGATGGTCCGCGTATTTGGTCGTTCGGCACTGTCTGCATCGCCTCGCTTTGCGGTCGCAGATTTGGAAACAACCGCACAGTTGTTCCCAGACGAACGCGCCTTCTTCCGCAACCCAGAAACAGAAGCCCGCAAGCTTACTCGTTTGGCAGAAGAGCTGGAGACAGAAAAGCGCCGCATTCTTACGCTTCGTGCAAGCGGCACTCCTATCGACAGTGCGCTTAACAGCACTCTTAGCCAGAAATTGTTTGAAATCGAACGCTTGGAAGGTCTGCTTGGCCCAATCCTAACCCTTTCAAATACTGCCAATGCGGCTGATTTGCAGAGAGCGCAAGACATCATGAACCAAGCGGCTGGACAGGGGAACCAATAAATGGCTGATGAAAATACTCCAGAAAATACAACCCCTGTTCCTGCAACGCCTGCCCCTTCAGAAGGTTTGTTCATCCCAAGAGCAACCTTCGGGCAGGATGAATTTAATGAAGTAGTTGATGTTCTGAGAACAACAGGCGATCCCGTCCCCGGGTTCGCTCAAATGCTCACGAATACGTTATCCCGTGATGCGCGTATCCAAGACCGCGGCCCGAATTACCTGAATTACGACGCTTTGCGCACCGGCGATGCGGGTGTTCTGCGTGATCTAGGTATGCCACAAGGCCGTGGTTTGACCGACGCCCAGATCATCTCCTTGTTTGCTCGTGATGCCGAAGGGCGTCCAATCCAAGAAGGCGGCGGCTTCTGGGAAGGGTTTGCACGTGAAGCGGCTCCTGCCGCTGGCGCGGCCACTGGTTTCTACGGTGGTATGCAAGCCGGTAACTTGGCCGTATCCGGTGTTCCACCCGTAACGCCTTGGACTGCCGCAGTTCGCGTTGGTGTTCCTATTATAACCGGTATTGGCGGCGCAATATTTGGTGATTTTGCGACCCGCACCGCACAAGAGGCGCTGGTTGGTCCAGAGCCTACGTTTGTACCCGGCACTGCCGCAGCTTTTGAATCCGGTAAATCAACAATGGGCGCTTTGGCGTTCTTGCCGATGCCTTTCCTTATTTCAGGCAAAGTTAACCTCGGCGCACGGGCCGTGTTGGACAATCTAGCAGCCGATGCTCGCGCCCCGCTGTCCACGCGCCTTGTTCGTGGTGTTGAGGCCAGCATGGAGCGCACAGGGGCCTTGGCCCGCGGAACTCCTATTCGTACTGGTTTGACAGAACTTGGTGCCGTTGCAGGAACGGGCGCTCTTGCATATGGTTCAGAAAGGTTTGCTCCAGACAGTCCGTGGACCCGATTTGGGGCAGAACTTATCGGCGGTGTTGGTGGCGGATTAGCTGTGGAGACAGCCGTTCGGCGTGTGCCACAAGCTCTGGGGTTGGCTTATGACGGTGTGTTAGGTCTGATACGTCGCTTCAAGTCAGACAACGCAGCTAATGCAACAGGTGCTTTGTCGGACTCTCAAATGGCCGACGCTGCCGATTACTTGTTGACCCAGCTTGAAGCCAACGGGGAAGACCCGCAGGCGATCATTGACCTTCTGAACTCGGACGAGTTTTCTCGTTTCTTGGTGGATGCCGAAGGCAATCCAATTGAATTGAGTGCCGCCGAGTTGACTGGTAGCCCGACCCTTCTGCGTTTGCAGATGGAAAGTGGCCCACAAGGCGGAACAGGTGCCGGATCGAACCAGCAAAAAGCTGTAGATGCGCTGCGCCGCGGCATTTTGTTTATGTACGCCAACGGCGACCGTGAAGCTTTGGGACAATTGGCCGAAGTCCAAACGTCTCTTTGGGATGCAGAGTTAAGCGGTCGTTTGCAGCAAGCAACTAGCCGTTTGCAAGAGAACATGCGGGCAGTTGGTGCCGATGCCAACAATCTGGAAGAAGCCAATCGACTTATTGACGTTCTGAATGCTCAAAGAATGACGATGCGCTCACAAGAACGTTCTTTGTGGCGTCAAATTCCACAAAACATCGAAATTAGCGAATTTCGTGATGCTTCAGGCAACGTAACAGACACCCCTAATTTCATCCGCACTTGGGAAGAGCTTCTTCCGTCGGAAGACATGCCAGAAGCCCGCGCTCCTTATATGCGGATTGCAGCACTGCGGGATTTGGACGACTTTGTTAATCGCAAAGGTGGCGAGCTAGGGTTGCCCGGCTATGGCGCAGCCGATGGCGATGGAGCAGGCCCTGTTTTACCGGAACAACGCCGCTTTGACGCCGCTTTCCTGAAGATTGACGGAACCACTTACGGGGAACGTTTCAACACTCTGATGGAAAGCCTTCGCGCGGACCAGTTTGATGCCAGCCCTGAAGAGGTTGTTCGTCGCCTGCGTAGCGAAGCAAGCCAAAACCGTGGTCGTTTCTCCACCCCTCGTACACGCGATTATGCCAACGCGTTGGACCGGCAAGCTGAGTTGCTAATTGCCCAGCAACAGCAGCCTGCAATGGATGGAACACCAGCTCCGGCGGGCGGTTTGAGCGTTACCGAATTATTGGCTATGCGCAATACGGCATTAAATGCCGGTAGAGAATTGGCAGCGTCAGGGCAGTCTTCAAAAGCCATGGTGGCGTATGAGTTTGCCGAAGCAATCCTCGCGGACCTCGACTCTTTCCCTGCCGGTACAAACCAAGCCTATGATAATGCCCGTGCATACAGCCGTGCATACAATGACGTTTGGACCCGTGCTTATGGCGGAGACGTGCTAGGCCGCCGCAAAACCGGCGCTCCAGCAATTTCGCCAGAAACATTGTCTATGAGTGTATTCAACGGCGATGCTTCGTATCTTCGTGCAAGCGAGTTGGACCGCATTAGCCAAGCACAATTTGGTCAGTCTTTAACGACGCTGTTGGGCGAAAGTGATCGTCCTGCGGGCCGCGCTTTGCTGGAATCGGCTAACGCCGCCGGAGTTATTGATCCCAACACAAACATGATTAACCGTCGAGTGTTCGACGATTGGTTTGATGCAAATCAGGCCGAAATCGACGCTATCCCGGGACTTCGTGAAAACCTGACGCAGATGATTACCGCAAATGCGGACATCCGAGGGCCAGTGGAAATGTTGGTCCGTTCTGCACGTGCCGCGGCTCTCGACCCAGAAAGCAATACGCTGAATGTCGACGCTCTGCGTCGTTGGGCCGCTCGTCCAAACAACGCTCGTTTGCTGGATTCGCTTCCTGCTTTAAAAGCAGATTTGGAAAACATTCAAACAGCGCGTCAGCTTTTGACCAACACGGCTCGCGAAACGTCGGAACAAGCGACTGAGCGCCGTCGTGGACTGTTGAGCCTGTATGAATTGCTGCCAGATAAGACGATGAACCCGGCAACACAGGTTTCTCGTGCCATATCGCTGACAAACGCACGTCCGTTCCGAGAGCTTAACGACCTGTGGTCGTATGTCGACAATATGGGCGACGAAGGGTTCTCTGTAACTACCGGCCCTCTGGCAGGTCAGACCTTCAGCAAGCAAGAGCTGGTAAACGGCTTCCGTCGCTCGATCATGGACAGCGTATTTAACCGCGCTGGTGAAAATGGTCCGATTTTCGACATTGAAGCGGCTTACCGCACCATGTTTGAGCCACATCCTAACTCTCCAAATGACGTAATTTTGGCAGACTGGATGGTCGAGCGTGGCATTATGAGCGAGGGCGACGTTACGCGGACCCGGCGCTTGCTTGGTCGCATGGCTCAAATTCAAGCGTTCTCGGCTCGTGCAAAACCCGGCGAAATCGAAGAGTTTGCACAACAGGTTGGCCCACTATTTATGCTGGCAACCCGTATTTCTGGTTCGGAATTAGGTGCTTTGGGTCAGCGCGTGATGGGCGGCAGCCAACAAAGTCTGATTGCTCGCCAAGCTGGTTCGCAATTTGCGCAACGCGTCGTAAACCAATACCTGTCAGAGCTCCCCGCTTCTTTGCGTATGGACGTCATGACGACCATCATCGAAGACCCGCAGCTTTTGGCTACCGTGCTACGCCGCGGCGCAAACGAAGCAGAACAGCAACGTATTGGCCAAGCTTTGATCCAAGGTCTGATCGACAACGGCATTATGAGCAGCATTCGCCGCACAGCGCCCGCGGTCCAGAACTTGAATGAGCAAGAGGCTTTGGAAATCCAGAATTATTTGCAAGGCGTCGAGCAAGAGCAACAACCCGCTCCGGCTCCGGCTCCGGCTCCGGCTCCAGTGCCCGCGCCTGCTCCTACACCAGTTGTCCCCGCGCCTGACCAGCAAGGGGCTCTAGTTCCGCCTGCCCAACTTCCCACTCAGGGCGGCGGTGCTGCACCTAACCCGGTTCAACAGGCTTCCGCGGCCCCTCCTCGGCCACCTATTCAATCTTCGGGACCAGTGGATAGGACTAGGTTTGCAGCTCTTTTCCCAGAGGACCGCGAACTCCTCGGTATCGGCAGCTTAATGGGAGGCTAAAATGGCAGGAATTATCCAGTACGCCTCCCCGCAAGCCCGTTACTATAAGTATGACCGGGACATCATGGAAGACTATGATAACCGGATTAACATCTACAACACGGCGCTCGATAAGTACAAAACCGAAGCTGGCGCATATCAAGAGCTTGTTGACGCGCACAACGCGGCGGTAAACGCTTATAACGCGGACCTCGAAGATTGGCGCACAAAAGCAAACGCCTATAACGACGCCATTGCGGCATGGAACGCGACTGACCGGACCACGCCATATGACGACTGGGCGGATAGCGTGGCTTCGCCCGGCGAATGGGTCGGAACGGCAC
>Ga0070746_10001744_pt1 | contig 12886 bp, 11 predicted proteins | sample VirMetDEL_Mar_21_FD_77016 | JGI IMG/M metagenome (GOLD analysis project Ga0070746, IMG submission 77016) | Aqueous microbial communities from the Delaware River and Bay under freshwater to marine salinity gradient to study organic matter... | ecosystem: Environmental > Aquatic > Marine >... | reverse complement strand
CCTGCTTGTTGTAGTTGTGCTTTTCTCTTTTCTGCTTCCTGAATAAACTTTTGTGTTCCTTGTGCGAAGGCAGTAACACCTCTTGCTTCACCAACTTGTCCCTCATACTCTTTTCTAATAGTTGGGAACTTTGCTACAACTGCTCGTAAAAGCATTTCTTCTTGTCTTGTTCTTTCTGTCTCTGGTTTAGAAACTAAACGAGAATAAACATCTCTTGCTTTGGTTTCATCAAGTCTTGCGGCAAAGTCAGTAAAAGTTTGTGGTGTAAGTTGTGGAGCAGGTATCCCTGCTGGACGGGGTAGTTCTGGTGCTGGAACACCAGCCTTTGTAGCCTCTGGGGCAAGTTTTTGTGCTTCGGCAAGGTTCTCTACTTGACCAATGGGAGCAGCAACTGCTGGTCTTGATGGACCTTCTTGTAGTTCTGCTATTCGCTTTGCTCTCATTTCAGCAGCGGTTTCTAACTTTTCTCTTTCACCGCTTCGTCTTGCTTCAATGTCTGCTACTCTTTTTTTAGCGGCTTCTTCCATAAGGTCTTTGGTTGTAGGTTGCCTACCAGCAGTTTTAGCAGTCAAATCTGCTATTCCAGCAACTAACTGTCCTGCTTCTTTTGCTGCCTGAACACCTTGTCTAATAGCACCTATTGCTATTCTTGGGTCAGTTTCACCACCTCTTCTTGTTCTAAAAGGTGCTTTTAGTCCAAAGCCACCAAGACCTTCTTTGGTAAATTTTATTCTTGCCATAATGTAGTTCCTATTTTAGTAGTCGTATTCAGCAGTAGCATTCCACATTTGTTCTGTAATACCATTCTGGTTTAGGAATGCTTTTGTTCCAGCATCTATGTCTTCCCAATCGCTATCAATAGCATCTTTGTAAATGCCCATTAGGTTGGTAAGTAGTTTTTGCTTGCTGTTGGGGTTCGCATCAAACTCGGCAGCATTTGAGTTGTAGAGGTTGATAAGGTTTTGAACTGCTTGCTCTTCATCATCGTTGAAGTTGCCTTTTGTTTTGTTGATTTCCTCTTCCATTAGGTTAGTCAAGTCAATCATAGTTCCTCGTTGCTGTTCAGCCATTTCCTTATCAAGTTTTTGCTCACCTGTTAGTTGTTCGTAAAGTTGAGCAGCGGCTTCTGTCTTTGCTCCTGCTGCTTCTTGTTCAGCCGCACCAACTTGTGCTGCCTCTTGCAAACCAAGTTTGCCCATCATAAGACCACCTTGTAATCCTGCTTCTGCGGCTGCTTGACGGGCTGCGGCTTTGTTTGCTCCTGAACCTAAACCAGTTTGTTGAGCAAGTTGTTTAGCAAGAGCAGATTGAAGACCAAGTTTGCCTTGTTCTTTTGCTTCTCCAAAAGCCCCTCGTAAAGCACCAGCCTTTCGTTGTGCTGCTGTTTGCTCACCAACTTTGGCTTGGGTAACACCCTTCATAGTTTGTTTTACGGCTTCTGCCTTTGCTTTTGTTTTTAGTTGTTCGGCTGATAGACCTTGTTTTTGTGAAACTGCCATAAATAAATCTCCTGTCCTTATTTACATCTTTTATTCTTGTAAGTTGTTTCTATTGGTAGTTAGTGATTTCTTACCAATAAGATAAACAAAATGACCACCAAAACCAGCAATAACTTGTGGGTCTGCTTCTTCTGGTGGGTGGATGTGGTCATACCACCCTCGTCCTCCGCTTTCGTATTGCCAACGGATTTCTAAAAACTGCTCTGTTCCAGCAGTAGAAGGCTGAACAAAACCTGTTCTTGTTTCTGCTCGCTTGGTGTTGCCTCCACAATAAACTGGTTGTTCTTGTGAGACAAAACCTGTTCCTCTTGAACCTGTTCCACTATTGTAAGTAAGTGGGATTTGCATTAGACGACCACCGCCGTCTCTGCTGTATTTAGAGTTTCTTATTCTTACTCTATCTATTTCGTTAGCAAATGTGTTGTCGTATTCGTGATAAGCAACCTCTTCATAAGTGTATTTATCACTTTGCCAACCTGTTCCTAAACCTACACCTATTTTACCAGTAATAACACCAGTATTGGTGCCGCCACCAAAAGCATTGTAAGAAACTGTTGCTGGGTGGGCAACATCTACATCTTTGATTTGCTCATTATGATAAGCCAAAATGTGGTGAATAGTAAAAGGATAAAATAAAGGAATAGTTCTAATGTCTTGGACATAACCTGTGTAGCCTTGTAGTCCTGATGGATAAGTGTAACTTGATGGTGAGATAGGACCAGCAGTAATGTCTGGTGAGCCAGTAGCACCACTATCTTCACCATAAGTAGTCATAGCCCCTGTGTTTCCAAAAGTTCCTTGCCAAAATGGAACAACAATAACATCATAGCAGTTGAATGTAGAAACCGCCTGTTGGTTAGTAGAGCCGTCATCAAGGTATTGTAGTTTTCCAAACTTGTCTGCTCCTGTTGTTATTTTTTCTTGAACTGCCTCATCTACTTTATTTAGGTTCGTTTGTAATCCAGTAGCATCGTCAGCAGAAATAGTAGTTCCTACTAATGGGTTTCCTAAACCCAAGTTGTAAGTTCCAATAGCAGCATCGTCATTTGTAGAAGACTGGTTGCCTGTGTTTGTTGTAAGTTGGTCTCTGGTATCTAATAGGGAATAGAACTTGAACGAGAACACAAGGTTAGACAAAAAATAACTTGTTGTTTCTTGGTCTGGGAAATGGAAAGCAAGATAATAACTTTTGTAGGGGTTTAGTTGTTTGTTTATTGCTGGAATGTAATAAGGGTTTTCTACTTTTACCTCATCACCAGCAAAAGCAATAGTTGCTGGAACTGTTGTAGAAAAAATAGAGTTTGTAGGATAGACAGAGTTGCTTGCTAAAACTTTGTAGTCTTTCTCCAATAAAGACATTTTTATGTCTTGCTTGGAAGCCTTTGAATAATCTATTAGGAAACCTCTTGTTCTTGGGTCAGGGACTACTACACCACTCAAAGGAGACTGAATAGCACAACCTTCTCCACGAAGGTCAAGAGCAATAGAGATGCTGTCTAATAAATAGGTTGGTGTGTCTTTATCTAACCTTCCGTCTATTGAGAAATGGTCTTGTGTAGGAATAAGGGGAATAGGAAAAACAAGGTTTCCATCAACACCATTCTTTTGTTCATCTTCTGTAAGACCCATAGCATTAGCAGCAAAACCAGCAAAAGTGTAGTTGATGTAGAACGGAACTTTCTTTGCTTTTAGGTTGTCTCTATCAAGTTTATCAGTAAATAAAGTTTGAATAGGGTCGTTGCTATTTGCTATGTGTTGAGCAGATAGTTTCTGTCCTCTACCAAACTTTGGGTTATTTATCTTCGCCATTTATTATTCCTCAATAGTCTCTAAAATGCCTACGGCAAGGTTGAAACGATAACCTCTATGAAAGTTGCTGTCGTCTTGGAACACAAGAAAAGCACCACTGGCTGTGCTTTCAATAGCACAACCTAAACCAAAATGTATTCTACTTTGTTGTGGAATAGGGATGTTTAGGTTTTTGTCCCACCAATGTTGATAAAGTGGGTGGTTGCTTGGTGTATTTGTTGGTGAAGGAGCAACAAGAGAGTTTTGATAATCGTTTGGTCTAAAATCATTTACTGGAACACGGGTAGAACGGTCATAAAGAAAGTCGTTTGAGTTTGGTAATGCCGCTCTTGGTATCATAGAAAATGCTCTTTTGTCGCTTCTGGGTAATCTTTCACCAGTAGCCTCGTCAGGGCTATCTATTGTCTGTGTTCTTCTCCAAACAATAGAACCTTTTTCTTTGTCTTCTGGGAACATTACACTATCCAAATAACATTGACCCCACCAGAACACTTGTTCTCTGCTTCTTTCTATGTTGGTAGGTGGGTCGCCATCATTTATTGGTTCTCTATTCAAACCTGTGTAGTTATCAACCTCCCAGATAATAGAAATGTCTGTAATGATGCAAGGCTTCTCAAAATAAAAACTAAAAGTTCTGCCGACTACATCTGTGCCGTTGTAGGTAGTAAGGTCGTGAGAACCAGCGGGTGTAGCAACAGTTCCAGCATTGAAGATTTGTGTTCCTTTCCACCGCCATTTATTATTGACCTCTGTTCTACCACCAGTAACTCCTGTAACATCTCTATCAAAAGAGTTGTAAAGAGGCATAAACATTCCAAGTGGAAAGACCAGAACATCTGGACTTTCTTGTGTTTCGCTAAAATGTGCTGTTTGCCAACCTGTGTAGATGGTTCTTGGAACAAAGATTTGTTTTAGGTCATTCTTATCAATGTTATTTAGTTTTTGATAAGTGTCGTCATAGGCTTTTTCTATTCGTGTTCCGTCAATAGTAGAACCATCAGTAAATTGTTCTGTTGTTATTCGCTTATTTGCCGACATTATGTTAGTTCTCCAAACCCTGTTGTGTTGATGTGAGCAACACCTGTGGTGTTGTATCCACCATTGATAGTAACATTAGCAGGGACACCAGCATTATTGATTGCTGAACCAGCCGTTTGTGTTCCCATAAACCAGCAACCAACAACAGAAACTTTTGAGGTTGCTCCTACTGAAATGTAAGACGAGATGCCTGCTACTGGGTGTGAGCCATTTGGTTTTCTAAAAACACAGTTCTTGAATAAAACTTTGCTATTTGACTGAATGCTAAAAATAGGCTCTTGTTTAGTTGAGAAAAACTCACAGTTTTCAAAGATAATAGGAGATGTTCCGTTTCCAATAAAGATGCTATCTTTTACTGGTTTTACAACAGGATAGTTGCTACCTTGAATAACCTGAAAGTCGCATCTATCTACAAACTTATCAAACAAGTATTCGTTATCGGTAAATAATAAAAACTTTTGTGGGTCAGTTCCTCTAACTTTTATTTCTGTTGCTTCACTTACCAAGTTTTGTGAAACACCAAACAAAGTTCTTACTTTACTATCAAGTTGTAGTTCGTTATCCAGACTTACTGCTGGTGCTGCTTTCTTTGTTGGGCTGATTTTCTGTTGAGTTGTTTTTTTAGTGGGCATTAGTTGTCTCCTTGATTATGTCGCCATCTTCTTCTATTTTGACTTACTACTCTGTAAGCCGCTGAAATGTTCTTTATTAGAACTCTATTTGCTATGTCTGCGGCATAACCATAAAGTGTGATAAAGAAACTTGTTCCTTTGGTAGAGGTTGAGAAACTGCCCTCATAGTATTCCTCTCCATCTACCAAAACTGTTCCACCTGTTGGACTATTACTCAAATCGGCATAAGTTGCTTGTGGGTTATTGAAAACTTTTGGTTGTAGTTGCCCACCAACATTAGTAAATGAGCCTGCTGAAATGTCTCTCACATCATCAATGTCTTGAATAGCGGGTGGTGTCTGTGTGAAATCTACTATTTGTCCTTGATAGTTGTTGTAGTTGGAAGACACCTGAACATTTACCAAGCCTCTATCATCATTAGCAAGACCAGTAGATGTGTAAGGTCCGTGTGAGAAGATAGACAAGAAACCACCTCTGGCTTTTACTTGCTCACCTTTATCGCCAGTAACTGGTAGTGGTTGTAAGACCCACTCAACAGGATAAGGTGTGGGATGTTCGCTATCTCTTTCTACACCAGCGATTTCTGTTGCTAAAACAACGGCAGGAGTGGCATTCATTGTAGCACTATTCACTCCCCAGCCCATTCCTAATGTTGATGTTTCTGGTGCTTTTAGACACATAGGCAACCAGAATAAAACCTGAAACTGGTTTAGAACATTTAGGTTATTACCAAAAGGAGTAGGAGTAGCAGCACCGTTGTATTCTATTACTATGTTTCCTGCTGCTGGTTCATAAATTCTACTACCTACTGCTGGTGCTGTCCAACCAAAGTTTATTGTTGATTGTAGCCTATTTGGATGCCAAATAATGTCTAAATAGTTTATTCCACCGTCAGGGAAGGTAGGAACAAACCATCTTGTGCTATCATAAGTTAGGTCAATAGCCATAGTTCCAATAAGGTCTTGCTGAACTGAAACACCAAAGGGAACTAAAAACCAAGGACTATTTGTAGTGTTTGCTGTGTTTTGACCAAAGCGAGTGTCGTTGTCGCTTTGAATGCCGTCATAAACCTGAACTGGCTTACCAATAGCAAAAGCAAATCTCTTCTCATCGCTTTCGTTTTGTAGAACTCTCAATGAATGAGAATAAACTTTTTTATCTTCTCTGTATGTTTGGTCAAAGTCTAATGCTCCACCTACTTTCCATTGATAAACATTTACTGGTCTCGCAATAATGTTGTGTGGGTTATCTTGTGGTAAAGCACCGATGTTGTAGGTCTTGCTTTCCAAGTCAATAATAAACAAGTCATTATCGTTATCAACTATTGCAAAGTCATCAGCAAGTGCTGAAAAGTTTTTTATGTAGTGGGCTTCTTCACCTTCTAAAATAGTTTCTACTCTATTAGTTGCTTCAAATGACCACAAGGTCATCATCTTATTGTTATCAATAGCAAAAGCAACTTTTTGTTCTGGTAGAACACACATTACCAGTTTATTTAGTGGGTTTTTAGTAAAGTGTAGGTTTTGCTTTCTTATCCAGTCGTATTTTATTTTTGGACTATTGACTAACTCGGCTGTGTTCATCCAACCATTTGGTGTGCTTCTGTTGTAAGTAGTCTGTGGAGTTTCCATAAACCTACGAAAAATAGGACGAATAGGGTCTCCTATGTCTTCTATCTTTGTTCCATCACTCACATAAAAACTATTTTCATCACACCAGTAGAGTAAGTCTTCTGCTTTTATTAGAGAACGACTATTGAGACAACCCCAGTTAGAGTTCATTTTTATTAGTCGTCCTGCTGTTTGGATTTGTGTTCCAACAGAGGGTTGGTAAAGAAATGTTTCCGTAGGGGTAAAGATAAGTAAAACACCGTTTATTTCGCTAATGGCTGTTATCTCTTTATCTGTGGGGATTTCTAAAATGTTATCACTAATAACAGCAGCACCAACAAACTCGTCAGTAAAATAAACATCTCTGCCGTAGGCAAGAGCCAAGCGGTTGTTTATTGCTGTAATGTCTGTGGGGACGGGGAACTCTGTTTGGTTTAGATAAGTAAAACCACCCTGTAAAATGCCTTCCCCTGCGGAGGCTTTTTCAATAAAGGGTGTTTCACTCCAACCATTTCTCCCCATCATTCCACCGAGTGTGTAGTGGTAAGCACCAAGCAGTGTAGTCTCTACTTGTGTGTCTGGGGGAGCATCAAACACTATTGGTCTGTAAGCATAAAGACCAAGTAGCGGAGTTCCAAAATAAATCACATCCCCAGCGGTTGGAGAGTTTAGTTCAGCCCAATAAAAACTCTCTTCCGCATCTGGATTTACTGGAAAGACTTTTGTGTTAGAAGAGAAAGACAAGTCCCTATCATAAAAACCTGTTTGTTGTTCCATAGGAATGGCTTCGTCAATCTCACTGGTAAATCCAGTTATTATTTGTTCGTAATGTCTATTTGTCGTAATGTCGTAAATAGAGACAACATACTGGTGTGAAACCTCACTAACTACATCTTTTTTGTTAGCATTTACGACATTTTCTTGTTGTGTAGCATTATCAGCACCATCTCTATTTAGTGATGAAACTACGGCTATGTGAAGGGAAAGGATTTGCCTGTTCCCAAAGGAGGTAGTAAAAGAACAAGAACCCAAGTGCTTCACATAACCGTAGTTCAGGGGGGTGATAAAACCGTCTTTTGAAATCTCGTTGTAAGATGTGTTGTAAGAATAAACACGACCAAAGCCTTCTCTTACTTGCCAAGTGTTAGGAGGTAAGCGGTAGCAGTTCTTTATGAATGCTCCTCGCTCTGGTTCTTCGTAGGAAATGCCTACGGGCTGAATGTCTATTGTTTCTGTGTTCGCCATTTAGTTATTTCCTAATAGTAATAAACATCGTGGTCTTCCACGAGAACTCTATTGCTGCCTCGCATCTCTCTACCAAACTGGATGTATTCTTTGAACTCATTCATTCGTTGAGCCATTTGTGCTTCTGCTGCTTGTGCTAATGCTCCGTCTCTTACAGCATAGTTTCTGTAAGCCAAAAGAGCAATAAGGTCGTGGTAGTTATTCAGGTCATCAGGGTGAGCAGTAGAAGCAAGGTTAGACCAAAGTGTTGGGTCTTGCTGTTTTACTCCACGAATAGTAAAGTTGCCTGATAGTGGTTGTGAGAAGAATAGTGTTTGTCCGTTTAGTAAATAGGTTGGAGCAGATAAAAGGTCTGGAACATAAAGGTCGTTGAATGAACCAGCCCCTCTCAAAATCTGTCTAATGTTGCCTGTTCCAAGTCCATCTTGCTGAACTATCTCTGTAAGACGAAGCATTCCGTCTCCGTTGGTAAAGGCAGTAGAACCAAGAATAGCATTAGAACCACCAGCAACAATAGGACTAACAGTCAAGTCAAGTTCTGTTTGTGTTCCATTTAGTGGAAAGAAAGCCAGAACTGTCTCAAATGTTTTAGGGTCTGCCTGTGTTGCTATTTCTCTAAACTGGTCATAAGCCACTTTTAGGTAGAGGCTTACATCACTGTCCGTCAAAAATGTTTTATGTGGTTCATCCACATACTGCCTAAATAGTTTTGCTATGTCTTGAATAGTCATTATCCGCCTATGCCTCCACTAACTTTTGGATTTATTCCTTTTCTACCATAAGCAGAAATGCCTTCGGCATCGCTTCTTGGTGCTTCTGTTGCTTTTACAAGTTCTTGTAATGCTGGGTCAATCGCTTCCATTTGTCGTCTATCACCAACCTCTTGGAGAACTTGCATTTGTCCTTGACCAGAACCTAATGCTCCCATAACCTTTCCTGCTGTGTCTTCATCAACAGGGTCAGGTGGGAACACCTTATTTCTTGTAAGTTGTGCTAATGCTTCTGGACCTTTACCATAAGCGGCTATTGAGTTGAACACATCGCTAATGTAGTCTTGCATCTCCATAGGTAGTTCTTGGAACTCGTCAGTTTTGATGTAGTCTCCAAAAACTCTACTGAAAGCATCCAAGTCATCAGTTGAGTAAATCTCAACCTCACCACCTCTCTTGATGCCTTCAATAAGGTCCTTCGCTTCGCTTGTAGCAGCCATTTTATCCAAGACGGTAGTCATACCACCTGTCTTGAAAGAAAGTTCTTTGAGGGCTTCCTGTGGGCTTATGAGACCAAGTTGTAGCATCTCTACTACCTTCGCATCTCTATCGGGTAGTTCGTTGCGGAATAGTGAGTTTGCCTCAACAAAAACCTCTGGGAAATCTACAATGTCTGTTTGTTTGATTTCTCTAAAAACTGCTCCACCTTGTGTGTCTAACATTCGCATAAACACAGGTTCTTTGTAATAAGTTTTCATTAGAACCAAAACAGTTTCAGCCATCTTCTTGACTGCCTGTTCCAAAGACTGTTGTGTTAGTTGGAGTTGTGAAGCATCGCCTGCTTGTAGGGCTTCAATGCCCTTACCAGACACAATACCTACTGCTCTCTTACCAACAGAAACAGAGTGAATGCCTGAAACATCCATCATCTCTGCCTGAACTCTTTGAATGTTATCAATAACATAAGCAGGAATAGGTTCGCCTGCTACTTGTTTTGGCTCACCGCCTGCTGGATTGTAATAAACTTTTTCACCAGCAGAGTTAGTAATAGCCTGTGGTGAGACACCAGAGGTCTTTGGGATAAGCCATTTTGGGTTAGACATTAGTTCCACATTATCAAGGATTTGGTTGCGGAACTTATTGTAGGAGTTTTGTAGGTCAATAAGTGGCTGAATAAGACCCATTCCCCATAGTCTGTTTGGTAGTTCTGTGTAGCGAATGTGCTGAATAGGGAAGCAACCTTCTGGATAACTACCCTTGAATAAATAAAAACTACTCGTCATTACAGCATAACGACCATCTTTCCAATAAACATCAAAAAGTTCTACTCTGTTTGCTGGAATAGAATAAGAAGAGGTTTCACCATCTTTGGTTGTGGTGTAGTTTTCATTTGAGGTTGTAATGTTTTCAATGTCTTTCTTCTTATCAGGATAGGCTTTGATAAGGTCGCTCTTTTTTACAAATGAACGAACAGCAACCCAGTCGCTTTCTTCTAATGAGGTTGAACCCTTCTCAAAAAATAAATCGTAGGGCGATACAGGGACAGTGCAAACTTTCTTTTTGTCTCCGTCGTAGTAAGAGTAAAGTCCAACATTACCACAAGAAACAAGCCACTCAATAGCCTTTTGTAGAACATCTCTAATGTTTTCCTGCGACCAGTAATAACGAAGGGCAACCTCGCTTGCTTGGGCTTTTGCTATGTCGTCATAAGTAGGTGAGGCTGGTAGAACAGCAACATTAGGATAAGAGGTTGCTAAACGAGAGACTACTGAACGGAATAGGTTTAGAATAAGGTTGATAACAACTCTGTTTCTACCTCTTTGAGAACGAGCAGTCGTAAAACGAGTAAGGTTTCTATCATAAACAAGATACTGCCTACCCTCTAAATAATAAAGGCAAAGGTCAAACATTCTTGTAGTGGCTGTTTTATCTACCTTGCTTTCACTTATCTTATTTGTAAAGTCTGCTGGGTAGTCTTTGCTTCCACCAGCAAGCGACAAACTATTGTCGTTGTTTGATTGATACATTTATTATTCCTCTAATTCGTTTGAAACTTTTTAGTCTTCAACTGCTTTGTAGCAGGCATAGCGGTGTCTTCTGGTTTTAGAGCATTTGCTCCTACCTGTAAAGCACCACCAGCGGCTCTTGTAACACCCGATGCTGTTTTGGCTGGGTTTCCTTCAATAGCACCTGCGGCTGCTGTTCCTACACCACTACCGATAGCAGAACCAAGAGCAAACCCTGCTGGTGCTCCCATTCCTCCTGTGGATAAACCTGTAATCAAAGCACCAATAATGCCGCCCAATAAAGAACCGCCGCCTTGAACCATAGCACCTGTCTTTGCATTGTCTTCTTTGGTTTTCTTTTCTCTCATTTGTTTTGCTGCTGCTTGACGAGCCGATGCTGACGGTCCTGCTGCTGCTTCTTTATCAAACTGGTAAGCCATTATTTTTCTCCTTCATAAGTTCCACCTCTTCTTTTGTATTCAGTTTCTAACCATTTTAGAGACTGTGGTGAAGGATGTGATGGGAACTTTTTTCGTGCCTTGTATTCCAAACGAGAATAAAGCCGCTTGTCTGCTGGTTGTTTTTCACCAACAGACTTTGCTGCTCTTTGTCTCGCTGTAAGATAGTTTTGAAAACTCATTTCTTCTTTGGTTTAGTTGGCTTCTTTGGTGGTTTTGGTTTTCCGTAGTTCATTATTGTCTCCTTATGCGAATTTCTCGCTGTGGTGTTCTACCCCTGTATGGGATAGCATTTTTTGCTGCTTCTCTTCTTGATAACTCTCTATCCACTGCTTGTATTAGGTCAGTTGGTTCGTATTCTGCTCCCAAATTAGTGTGTTGGTCTGTGTCTGCTGCCCAAAGTTCATAAGCCGATTTGAGTAACCTGAACTGTCTTGGAGACATTTGAGCAGCACTTGTTGTTTGTCTTCCTCTTGGAAATGCTCTTCGTAGTTCAGCCCTGTATCTTGCTATTGTGTTTGAACCACCGCTTGATGTGTTAGACACCATAGCACCATAAAGGTCATCAACATCACTAACAGACATTAGCCTACGACCACCTTCGCTGCCTCTGTGATAGATAAGTTGGCTTGGGTCTTGTGCTCTTGCAATAATGTTTAGTCTATTAGCCCCTGCTCTATTTTGTTGGTGTAGAGTGTAAGCATCCCGAGTAGCAGGTTCAGACATTACATCACCTCTGTTTGCTATGTGGAAAGCAAGAGAATAAACAGGGTTCAAAAAGTCTGTTCGCCTTCTTATTCTACCCATTCCTTTACTTCGTAAAAGTTCGTTTGCTTTTTCTATTCCTTCTCTATGAATAGTCATAAACCGTGAAGGCTCACCTTTTATTTGTAATAAACCAATGTCGTGGCTTGATGTTCTTTCATTTCTTGGGTTGTAGCGACTTTCAATCGCCATAGTTGAATAAAGGTTTCTTCGTTGTCCTTCATTGAGGTCAGCCAATAAACGAACAAAGTCTCTGTTTCCAGCGAGTGCTCTTTGGTTGCTAGCCATTCTGCCCATTCCAGTTGTGTTCGCTGCTTCAAACTCGGCTGCCCGTGCGGCTTGGTTTGCTCGTAGCCTTCCTCTTTCCGTCAGGCTTTGACCTTCGTCTGTTCTTGTAAAACCTCTTCTGCTTTCACGACCACCACGACCTTCTGGAAAACCAACAGACCTTGCGGCATCAATCATTGTTCGTAAAATTTCGCTATCAGTTCTTTCACCTTGTCGTAGTTGTTGAGTTCTTTGAGCAGCAACTTCTCTTGCTGTTGGTGGAGGTGGTGGAGGTTCAGGTCGTAGATACCTCTTCTTGTCGTGTTCGCCCTTTTCAGGTTTTCTAAACTTTCCAGCCATTATTTTTTTCTCCTATGGGCTTGGATTGCTGCCCATTCTTTGCTATCTACTTCTCTTGCTTTGCCGCCTTTTAGAACAGACATAACTCTGGCTCTTGCCCAACCGTGTTGGCTTGCTCCTCGTCTATGTCCGCTACTTGCCCAAGCAGCCAATCCTTTGTTGTAGATTTTACGAAGGGCTGATAATGGGGCATTGTATTTTTTGGCTATGTCTTCCAAAGACCCAGCACCTTTACCCTCATTGTATTTAGAAGGTTTTGTTTTTGTTTTATCATAAGGTAAGTCTTTCTTGAAGGCTTTTTTATCACCCTTTTTGTATTGTTCAGTCTTTATTCTTTGGGCTGCTTCTCTGCGAGCCTTTTGTTTTTTATCAAGACCTTTGGAATACTTTGGGTTCATTGCTCTTTCCGTTCCTTCTTGCTTATCTCAATAGCAGCAAGTTGTTTGACGGCATCACGACGGGTTTTGTGCCTTCCCAAAATCTTTTT
>Ga0070746_10001743_pt1 | contig 12889 bp, 5 predicted proteins | sample VirMetDEL_Mar_21_FD_77016 | JGI IMG/M metagenome (GOLD analysis project Ga0070746, IMG submission 77016) | Aqueous microbial communities from the Delaware River and Bay under freshwater to marine salinity gradient to study organic matter... | ecosystem: Environmental > Aquatic > Marine > Coastal... | reverse complement strand
TCGAATATATACTTAAATCGTCTGTGGAATTACTGTATATAAAACCCCCTACAAAATCATCATCTGAATCCCCTATAAGTAATCCACCTGAATGACCAGTACCTGCTTTTATGTTTATATAAGCATTTGTTGTTGAACCAATTTTTAAAGGTGATGTAGTATTATATGCATCGCCCCCAGGATCAGTTCCAAGAGTTACAGCTGGTGCTATTGCTACCCCAGTAAAAGTAGGATTCGCTAATGGTGCTTTTAAAGCTATCGCATTATTAACTGTGGTGGTAAAAGAAGGATCATCGCCTAAAGCAGCTGCGATCTCGTTTAGGGTATCCATTGTCCCTGGAGCTGAATCTATAAGGTTATTTACTGCGGTCGTAACAAAAGCCGTGGTCGCAATACGTGTAGTATTGTTACCTGCCGATTGAGTTGAAGTAGTAGGGTTACCCGCTAAGGCTACGTCATCTACTATTAACTCACTTTGTACTTTTGTTGTTGCCATAATTTATCTCTTAAAGTAGTGTTATGTTTGAAAAGGTTCCTATAACCCGTATATAGGCTTCTAAAGCAACACTACCACTGTAAAGTTTCACTTGAAATGTCACTGTAGAACCTGACCTAGTATAGTTCCAATCAATATGACTACCTGATCCGTAAGTTCCTGCATTTTCCATTTCGCCATTTCCTGAGTAACTGGTTGTTCCACTCATAAACCCTCTATAATATGAACGAGCAGCTGAATGACCACTCCAATCTCCACCAAAAGTAATTATTTCATAAAATACAGACCTATGAGCCGACGCTATATCAACTGAAAAGAAATCTGTGTAACTTGTTCCTACATTAGCAGTGTGAAATACCTCTTCCATTCTATTATCGGTACTAGCAGAAGACTGCAGTTGGAGAGCACCATTGGATTTTAATAGCATTCTTTCAGTAGTAGTCCCACTACTAGGTCTTGTATGAAAACCTAATCCACCATGTGATGTTCCTTCGGCAACACCTTGAATTCCTGCAAAAGGATTTAAATTAGAAGAATCTGCAGTACCTGTACCAAATCTTATTGACCCACCATTACCATTACCTGTACTGCTATCAGTTACAATAAGATGACCCCAATTATTATCATTTACATTATTTCCTGTAACGGATAAAACTGTTCCATAAGGTGCACCGCTGCTCCAACCCACATCTTCTACATGAAGTTTTGAAAATGGACTCGTATCTCCAATTCCAACCTTGCCTGAAGTATCAATATGAAAATCAATTCCTGAACCACCTGTTATAAGGTTAAACTTACCTGCTGCTAATAAAGATGTGGCATTATCTGCGGGATTATCATAAAGCTGTGCTCCTACAGTAGATGCACCTCTATATATTTGGTATCCTGAAGAAACGTCTCCACTTCCTGCATTTTCTATTCTTACATAGTGAGAAGCACCATCGCCTATGTGAAGAGTTGTAGCTGGAGCAGTTTGTTTAATTCCGACATTACCTGCACCTTGTATTGTAATTCTTTTATGAGAACCATTTGTTTGAAAGTTTATATCAGCGTTATCTTGCTGTATAAAATTGACTTCTCCACCACCACCCTTTTTCTCCATATAGAAGTAAGCACCAGAGTCGCCTGTACCAAAAGCACCATTATCCGCATCCAAATACATATTTGCTCGTCTGTCACCGTCAGTTGACGATTCTGTAAGCGTAAATCCTGCACCTGCTCTATCATTCGCTGTGGCACTTGTAGTTTTAGCTGTAAGTGCCGTTCCTGAAACTGCTACACCTGATGAACTTGTAGCTAGTTTTGCAACGTTGTCGTAGTAAAGTGTTACTGCCCCGTCATCATCACATATAATTGAATACTCTCCGCTTTTAGCTTGTAGTATTATGTTGTTGTTATCATCATCATCTACATTATTTCTTATAAATAAAGCGCCTTTATTATTATCTATATAAGAATGTGTACCATCATGATAAAGCTGTAAATCTGTACCGGTGCCAACTCTAATTTTAGCGTTATCTGGTAGGTTGAGGTGACTAGACATTTTTGTCTCACCAACAATATCTACAGGTACGCTAGGGGATGAGGTCCCAAGGCCCACACGAGAGTTAGTGTGGTCTACAAAGAAGGTAGGAGAATCAAAGGCTACGTCATACGCGCCCACGGTTAGGGATCCAGGTAATGTAATGTTGCCTGTAAGTTTTGCACTGGTTACTGTGCTATCACTTGGCGTGCCTATGTTTACAGGATTTATGGTATAGACAGTTACACTACGTCCTACAACTACGCCCGTGTCGAACGTAAGAGTGTTTGAACTTAGCGTAAACGCTGCTTGGTTTTGAAAAACACCATCTATAAACGCAAGTACATTTGCTTCGCCTCCAGGTGCATCAGAAAGCGTAAACGCTGTCTGGCCACTTGTAGCTGTAAATGTATCAACAGTAAGATTAGAACTTTGGAGGTTTATTAAGTTATCTACTACCACCTCAATTTTAGTGCCATTCGTTGGAGCTGCGTCAAACGTCAGGGTGGATCCACTAAAACTAAACGTATCGTGGTGTTGGTATACACCATCTAGGAAAACACTAGCGTTTGCTTCTACACCTGGGTCTACACCGATATTGTATGCGGTGGCATTAGACGCTGCAGTTGCAGAGTAAACGGTTTGGTTAGCAGACTTAGCTGCTATATTTTCTTGGATCTCGGTTAATACGGCTGCAATTATACGCAGTTCAGCTGAGTCGCCTGTGCTAAACGCACGCGCTGTCGTATTGTCCTGTGCTCGAACAATGGTTAAAGTGTTGCCACTTCTTGCCGTAACCTTCGCTATCTCATTATTACTCCCATCATCAAAAGTGATGTAGAAGTACTCTCCTGCTCCAAGTGCTGGAAAGATTGAGCCATCAGCAACAGTTGCACTCGTTACCGAGCTGTTTATCCCACTAGCAAGGGTTGATTTGGCATTGTTAGTATATTTAACAGCCATGTATCTAACTCCTTACTTTTTAACTAACAGTTACAGTCCACGTAACAGTCATTGAGTCTGAACTTCCTTTATTTACCACATTAAATTCTGTACGACACAACATGGTACCGCCAGAAGATGCGTTAAGAATAGCTGCTTCAGTTACCGCTCCAGTACCTGTACCCGCTGCGAAAGTCGCTACATAAGTAACAACAGCACCCGAAACCGCAGTACTAGTAAGGGATACCCTACCTAGTTGAGTTTCAGGAGCAGTATCACCAGCTGCTGGGTTAGTAGTACCAGAACCAATAGCCATGTGAGACATAGCAGTAGCTGATGCATCTTTCATTCTAGACGCTACATAGCCTTTACCTGCTGTAACCACAAGGTTATCAACTTCTTGGACAACTTCATCGTTAAGGGCTATAGTTAATTTACCCTTAAGTTTTAGATCATCATTTACATTTGACATAATTTACTCCGTTTAATTTAAAACACTAGTATTTAAAGCCGCTGTGTTCAAGATACCCGATCCACCAGGTATAAACAGAACACTAATCGACTCACTCATTGTAGCACTATCTGTCAAAGATTTGCTAAAGCTATACAAAGAACTCTCTCCAACCGAGAAAGTGTCTGAGGTAGCTAGCTCAGCTAATAACGCAGTACTTTCTGCTATAGATAAAGATTCCGTTAAAGGAATACTGGCACTATAGCTTAAAGACTCCGTTACAGAAGTGCTGTCTGATGCAGCTTTTGAGAAGGCTTGCACCAAACTTTCAGTAATTGTGGCTGAATCAGCCTTACCTAGATTAGTGGCGCTGACTAAACTTTCTGCAACAGAAACTCCGTCAGATTCACTAGTACTAAAGGAAATGGCCGTTGCTTCACTCACGCTAAATGAGTCGGCAATGCCACTTTTACTAAAACTATATTCTGAAATTTCTGAGATAGTGGCTATATTGCCTTTAACCGCAGAAGTATCAGTTTGTAATTCGTCAGTTCCAGACGCTATATCATCTAATGTAAAAGCATCTGCAAACCCACGTACATATTGAACTACTCTACTAAAACTATCAGGCATACTAATAGTTTCGGACTTACCTAAATTAGGTGCTAAAGCACTACTTTCTGCTACTGAAAGAGTTTCGGTCTTAGCCAATGAGCTTAAAATTGTTGTGGATTCTGTAGGTGTAATAGAATCCGATTTACCTAAACTTGTGTCTACAGAAGTAATAGCTTCAGACATACTGGTTGTATCCGCTTTAACTAAACTAGCTAATAGAACAGCAGATTCAGAGATACTAGTAGAATCAGATTTAGCTAGACTAACTGATAACGCAGTATCTTCTGTAATAGTAGGCGTGTCTGCTAATAGTTTCGTTACATTTAACGACTGGCTATCCACGAACTGGTATGCATCTGTAAAACTACGTACGTATGACACTACACGCGTAAAGTTATCCACAAGTGTAGGTGTATCAGCAGCACCTTTATCTAGGTGTTTAGCTGCTAGTTCTTCTAGTACGGGGGTATCAGAGAGTACTTTTGCAACATTTATGGTAGAAATACCCGCTGACATAGATATTGTCAGAGCATTTGGGCTATCGAACTGGGAAGTAAAGTAAAGGTTTTTAGTATCTGGGTCTAAGAAAACATCCGAAAAGGACATAAGTGTGTACGCAGACACAGCTTCAGCATGAGTATGTGTAACGGAAGACTGAGCATAAATAAAGGTCGTAGTGGGTTCTGCAGCATCAGTTTGTACTACTAACGATAACTTATTAAAGTCTACTGTTAACTTAAACGCCATTAGTCGAAGTCGTCACGCACTACAAACTTTACTAAATCATGTACAGTTTGTACGCCACCATTAGATTTAGTAAATTCAACTTCGCCTTCAAACGTACCAGACTTAGTCCAGGTGTTTGTAGGGAATACAGTCTTACATTCTCCGTTAGACGGGGCTGTAAGAGTCATTGTAATAGTTGAAAGTACTGTAGTTTCTCCAATCTCACGGATTCTAAGTTTTACAGTACCACCAGTTACGTCTATGGGTGACCACGTGTTCGAGTCTTCAGGATCTAATGTTAGCCCAGTGGCAGCAGTATTACTGTCTTTAAGCGTAAAGCTAAGCTCAGGGAGCGTATCTCCTACTACTAATTTTATTGTCGATGTATAAGCCATAATTATTACCTCAAAATATTATATACCATATTACCTAATAGCTGCGACTCCCGGCAGATAATCAGATAATTTGGCGTTGCCTCTTACTAAATCTTCTACTCGTTCAGCAGAAGGACCTAAAGCTGGCGTTATAAAAGAGTTATTAAATCTACCAGCTTCTAACATAGGTAGGATTAGACCATATGGCCCTAAAACTCCTGACCTATCAATAATTTCTTTTGAGTACGTACCCCAATCCATGTTATCAGTACGGAATGATTTTTCGTCAAAGCCTCTACCTAAGTATTTAAGCCACTCTCTCATTTCTAATCCCACCATAGTAAGTGGCAATAAAGTAAGTGCAGCTAAAGTAAGAGGTACTGCTCCGCTAGAAATAGTCCCATCTTCTGCGTATCTATTTTTACTTTCACGCATACTTCCGCCTACTATATTTTTACCGTAGGCATAAAAGAAAGATTTTAATTGCCATACTAAAGCTGTATAAGGATTAGAAGCCCAAACTGGTCTTTCTGCAGCATTAGGACGAACAATAGATTCTTCTACAAATCTTCCTAGCGCCGCTTTTACTCTTGCCCCTTGAGGGCTATTAAAGTCACGCCTATTATTAACCCAATATTTAACATCTTCCTTAGATACTTGTAGCTCATCTAAAAATCTAGTTGACCTATCCGAAGTTTCACTAGCTTGTCTTATAAGAAACTGTTCTCCCATACCTGCAGCGAAAGTTCTAGTAAAGTTTGTATACCACTCTAGCCCAATAGCCCTAAAGAAAAGATCTGAATACTGCTGTGCTTTAGGTGTCATAAAACCAAGTTCATTAGCTTGCATAACACTTGTGTTGATTGAATCAAAACTTATGACTCCAACATCCCTAGCAAATTGCTGTGCTTCTTTAGTGTCATTAAAATATTTACCAATTTGTTTAACTCCAGTTCTTAAATTTTCTATAGATAAATCTTTAGACCTAAGTACAGGTCCTGCTAAATCTGGTAATGAGGCTAAAGTAGCAAAAGTTAAATACGTCATAACGTTAAGTGCAAGTAATCCACTACTAATCTGACGCATGGCTGGAGACATATTTAAACCAGTTTTGCCTAACATGGCTTTAACTGCGTCCCTAGCTGCCCCTCTGTTTTTTTCGTCTGGTATACGAAGAAGCATGATTTCTGTTGCCATCCACCCGTTAACTGTATCTCCTACTTTTTTACCTTTAAATGCGTTTCTTAAATTTACACTTTGTTTAGCTACATTATCTCTATCAGCTTTAGTGAGAATGGTTTTAGATTTTTCTTTGTAGTCAAGTTTCTTTGTCATATCTTCTACGTACTTACGAATAGAAGTATTTGCTGATTCTAATGCCCCAATTTGACGTAATCGTTCATTAGGTATCTTCTTAAAGAACTGTGCTCTTTCCTCATTCATACCAATAGCTACATCAGCTACATCATTTTTTACGTTGTCTGGATTATCTTCTTGTTCACTTATTAGGGTCTCTACAATTTTAGTAAAACTTTTACTTTCTCCAGGGCCTTCAGGATTAAATTCAGTTAGTAGTGCAACTAGTTGTGATTGCATATCAGGACTAGCTTGTAGTTCAGCTAAAGCTAAAATACGAGGGTAGAAGTTTTTACGTTTAAAAACGGTATCATCTATTCCTCTAACATAAGTTTCATAGAAATTATCTAAATACCTACGCACTTTTTGTGCCTCAGCGGGTAATGTACTTATGTCTACGTCTTGTTCTGCTTGTTGTAACACAGTTTCAAACGCATCTAAATCAGGTACTGTTTTACCTGTTATGGTTTGTTTGGTAGGAGCTAAAGCCCATAGCTCATTAAGTCTTTGGTAAGTTAACAACACTCTAGCATTTAAGTGCCCAGGCTTTTGTGTAGATTGAGAAGGAGAATAAAAAACTCCTGCAAGTTCTGAGCTAAACTGTTTTAAGTAATTATGTGCAGGCTGTAAAAAATATCCTACAGACCAATGCCTTTTATCATTAGGCATCAGCTCTTCTTTAACTTGTAAAGCATCCACCACTTTACGTTTAATTTGTTGTACAGCTTTTTTAGGCATAAATTCTTTAAAGCCTTTAGCTGCTTCATCTACCATATCTCGTATAGTAACTTGATGTTCGTAGGTTAAATCGTTAGAAAGAAGCCCATCTTTATATGCTTTAACAGTATCAGTAACATAGTCATTAAAATCTGGGTTCTGTCTAAACCTAGCTTGCATAACTTGACTAAGACTTTGAAATACCGCTCTTAGTTTATCTGCAAGACGTTTAAAGAAACTTTCAACAGCGTTAGTAGGTTTTTTAGCTTCTCGTAAAAGCCAAGTACCCATCTGATCTGAAAACCATTCTTCAAACCCTAGCTCACTGTTTTCATATACATTAGTACCACCCGCTTCTGCGAGTCGTTTCTTGTCAGCTTCAAAAGCTTTCATTAACCTGTCTTTAACAGCTTTTTTATCTAAAGAAGCGTTTAGTTCATTATTAAATAGTACGTGGCCTAACTCATGCCCTAAAGTTAACACTCCTTTTGCAAGTTGTTCTTGCGTAGCATTCTCAGGTATATTTATAACTACAACATCGGTATCTGCAAAACTAATATATCTTCCTAGCTTATTGTTATCTATCATGTCTTGTACTTGAGCCTTTACAACATCATTAACGGATACTTCAGCGTCTCCTACAGAAATTTTCTTATCTACATTAAGCCCATTTTGTAAAATATTTTGTGCAGTATGTATTTTTAAATTACGTCCATACTTAAATTGTTCGGTAATTATTTTAGTAAGTTGAGGTTTTAAACCCCCCATAATGTTGTTCCAATCCTGTCCTATCTCTACTTGAGTAGGTTTCAGAGGTTTTAGAACTTTACGAGAGAAAGGATCTGTAACAGTAGCTTGTGCTTCTAACTCAATCCTGCTTAAAGGTATAGCGGTAGGGTCATTATCTATATCTAAACTAGTCTGCTGGAAGTCGCCTTCCATTTGATTATTGGGGTCAGTTGTATCTACAAAGTCACTTGGGTCTTGTAGGCCTTTGTTTAACTGACGCTCTAAGTCTCTTTTTCTATTAACTTCTGTTTGGTCTAAAACATCAGGCGGGTAGAATTTAGCCTCGGGGTCTCTGTTGGGATTATTATAAAATTCTTCAAAAGCATCTGCTATTTCTTTCTGGTGCTTAGCCTCTAGTTGATTGAGTTCTTGTTGTAAAACGGCGTCTGTTGGGTCTGCTGGATTTTGTATTTCAGACCTACCTTCTTGTGCTTGACGCAATGTTATAGGAGCACCACCTGATTCATAAATAGGAGCATCAAGCATGTTGGCTCCTTCATATAAAGTTCCTATGTTTTGATTTAAAAAATTTGTAGCAGGAATTCCATTATATAGAAGCGTAGAACCTATTTTATCTAAAGCCTCTATAGCTAAATTAAAACCTTCTGCAATCCTACCGCTATCAGTAGTAAAAGGACTGCCTTCATTCATCTGACTCATAGATATACCTAGATTAACTAGGTTGCCCATATATACATTACGAACTGCCCCAGAAGAATCTTGTACAGACCAACCAGGTGTTTTGTTCTTAACTGCAGGACTTTGACCTGCAGATTCCATCATAACTGCTTCAATTCGCCCTGAAGTTATAGGAGGATTATTACTAGGAAGAGCATCTTTAGGTTCAGCTACCATACCCCAAGTGCCGTCTGAGTTTTTTCTAGCAGTAACAATAGCTGCCGGATTGCTTCTAGCAGCTCGCCTGTACGCATTTAAAAATTGATAGCTAAGTTGGTCTAACACCCCTCTAATACCAGGAGTATCTTGTACGCTGTTATACTCTAAAAAAAACTTTTCGTTTTCCGCTCTAGTATCTAGGACTTGATTAGCTCTCTCATCATCCATTCCTTGAGTTTCATCAGGCTTTTTAGCCTCAAACCTCATTTGTTTTTGGTCTAGCTGCCCTTGTTGTACCTCAGTTTCAGTACGTCCTTTTTGTTGTTGTCTAGTTAAAGGGTTAAGTAAAGACTGTTCTGCAGTACTTTCTACAACATTCATCCCTGAAGTATTTCTAGCTTCTTGTTCTTCAGAAGTTACATCTTCATCAAAAGTGACTTCCCCGTCTTCATCTGTCATGTCTCTGACTTTGACATCTTCGGCTTGGTTAGCTTCTACTCTTTTACTAACTGCAACTTCTTTAGCCTCGGGTTTTATACTTGGGTATTTTTCTTTATCTGGAAAACGCTTACGAGCTTCGGCTACAACTTTATCTTTATTAGCAGCAGAAGTAGATTGAGACCAAACTACATGCCCTGCTTTATTAGTAACTTCAACTACAACATCATGACTTGCATCTTGTAACTCGGTATAACCTAATGTTTGACGTAAGTACTCTTCAGAAAAACCAGATTCCGCAGCTCCTTCAGTATGGTCTTTGTATAGAGGATTATTAGAATCTAGTATCATTATCCCAGACCCCTCGGGGTCTACAACTAATTGGATTCTAGCAAGCTGTTCTGGACTAATACCTTTTGTATTACCTAAATCTTCTATTACATCATTGGCTAAAGCTTCTATTTGTCCTTGATCAAATCCATCTGTAGGTAGCCAAACCGCAGATGTTTTTGTACCAGGGTCAAGCAACGCATTTATCTGACTAGCAGTCCATTCTTTGGGTTCTGGTATTACTCTTCCGTAGCCACCTTTTTTAGCCGCAATTTCTGCTTCTTCTTGAAAAGGCATTCCTGCTTCAGTTAATCTTCTGGCTTCTCCAATAACACTAGCTGCTGCAGTAGCCGGTCCTCTAGCAGCACCTCCAGCAAAAAAACCAGCAAAAGCTGATTCTGCCCTACGTAAATTAGCTTCGGTATCAGAGTAAGTAGGATCTATAGCTTGTCGCTGTTTTATAAATAGTTCTTCTTGGGCTAATTCAGTAAGACCTTCGGTTGTTGCTCCTACTGCAAAACCTCCACCTAACCCTTTAGCCATTTCTACCATAAACCTAGATGCGTCTGCGTCCCCGGTTTTAGTTGCTTTGCTCGCCATCTTTTTAAACAAAGCGCCTACGAATAGCTTCTCACTTAGCGTTCCTATAATAGCTTGTGGTATACCAAGGGCTAAGGCTGTTTTAGCTTCTTCATCTGTCAGTTTGTAGCCAGCTTCTGAGTATTCACTAAGCGCTTGCGCTGATCCAACGACATACTCTTGCCCTCCAGCTCCTGCCCAAAAACCATATTGTAAAGATGCTCCGGGTCCTTTAGGAGAAGCAGTTCTCGCTGCGTTAACCATATTAGGATATTGACCGGCTTTTTTTACAGTAGCGTAAGCTGAATTTAAGATTGCTTGTTCGTTTGCGTCTAGCGCATCTCCTATGCCCCGTTTAAAATTATTTTCTTTTTTAAGGATGTCGGTAATAACTTCCCGAGTAACTTTTTTAGAGGTAGCACCTATAACACCTTTACCTACTACTTGAACTGCAGCCCCAGTAAATCCAGACGCTACAGAGCTTAAGGCCATAGGGGTAAATTGACCTATAGATTTAATAACCTGGTCATAAAAACCTTCGTACGTAGGTTCGTCTAAAAAATTAGAGAAAGACCCAATAGACTCTAGCATTGAAGAAGAAGCTTCTTCTTGGAGCTTAGCTTTGTTTAACCTAGTTTCAGCGTCTTCTTGATTGCCTTTTATAAGACTAGGTATAGCCATGAACTGATTGCCCATAGCCTCAAGCTGTAAAGTACCTGCAGTAGCTGCAGTACTAAAAATTTCTCCAGTAGATACTGGAGTACCACGGGTAGTAGCACCACCTACTTCAACTGCTGCTTGTCTGCCAGCATCAGCCACCATAGACTGTTCTAAGTAAGTAGCAAGCACGCCTTTATTATCACGTTGTAATGTAGGCGTAGGTATAGCTGGTGTGGGAGCACCGGAAGAAGTTTTTACTTCATTTAAAAGTTGGTCAAATAAAGGATTATTATTTGGTTCAGCCACACTACTCTAGTCCTTTCTTACGTCTTTCTGCATGAGTAGGAATAACAATAGACATAAGAGCTTGTATTCCTGCATCACTACCAAATAATTCTTGAAGCTCTAGTCGGCTCATAGGGTTTCCCTCTAGAGACAAATCTCCACTATTAACTACATGAAAAGTTTTAATTTTATTTGGATTCTCTGTCATTTTGTTTTGAGCATCTAATCCAACTATTTTACGGTCCATCTCAAACCCTTGAGGGCCTAAGTCAAAGTTTGCGCCTACAAAACTAAACAATTTTCTTAGTAAACTTTGGTTATCATCAGATACTTTTGTAATTAATGTTTTTAATACAAGGGATGTATCAGCTTGTACACGTTTTAAGTCTGCAACTTGCGCTGGACCAAATTGCCCCTGGGCAATATTACTAGCTAGTTCTGTAGACTGTTGAGAAATACTATACATGTAGAGAAAAGCATCATCCGGTGTAATATCGGATATTAAACCATCGCTAAGTTTAGTGTAAAAAGCTGTGTCGTTACGAGTCTCACCATACCTTTTGCCTGCGTCACTACCATCATTCTGCGTAGCTATTTGATTATCTTTATACTTTTTCATATCAAAAAGTAATCTTTCAGCAGAAATATTAGTAGAAGTAGTGGTGTTAGTTATTTTTGACCACTCTTGTTTAATCTTTTCTTCTTGTTGGCTGTACTCAGCCCACTTAAGTCTCATTTCTTCTTCCCAAGTACTGTAGTCGCCTGTTTGCATAAAGACCGGGAAAGTTTGAGCTAACACTCTATACATCGGGTCATCTTTATCTGTAGCCGCCATAAAGTTAGTTACAAAGAATGCACGTTCTTGTTTTGAAAGGTCGTTTACACGTTTATCCTTATTGGCTAAAAACTCTGCTAGTTTTTCTTGAGCTTCGCTACTTACTGTACCTAATTTTGCTACTTCTTTTTCTAGAGTAAGAATGTGCTCCTGGGTAATAACAGGAGTATTTTCCGCTATTTCTACAATCGCATTGCTATCTACTTTTTTAACCTTACTAGGGTTCATGCCTGCGTTTATTTTCTCTTGAGGTGTAATAGAAGGTGGTACTAACCCTTCTAAATTATCAGAGTACTTAATCGCAAAATTGTATGGGTCTGCGTAGTACTCTTTAAAAGCTGCGGGGTTTTCTAAAAATATTTTTTCTAATTGTTTATTAGAAGTCTGTTCCCCGTAGAACTTTTTAACTACATCTATTTCTGCTCTTTCTACCTCGGTAAGCCCTGCTTTACCTTCAGTAAAAGAGTCGCCTTCTAGATACTCTAGCCTATTAACTATTTCAGGATCAGTAAGATTTAGCCTAAGCCAATGTCCTCTAAGTTGGTCACTTTTATCATATATGGCTTGCTTAACATTAAAAGCACTAATCGCTCTATCAGCCCTCATAGCGTTTCTGCCTTCTTTAATAGTGCCACTTTCAAACTGGCTTTGGCTCATCTCAAAAGGGTACGGTTTAGATGGGTCTCGAACATAGTCATCCGCGTACTCAGGGAAATCTTTTCGGAGCATAGCTCTAGTTCTACCGCCGCCAGCGCCAGCTACATTAGAGTCTGCAAACGCTCCAAAATATATAGGTAGTCGTTTATTTAACTCCGCAAAACTGTAAACTTTACCTTCGGGTTCATCCCCAAATTTTAAATGTGTTTCTGGAATAGAAGTACCAGGCTTAACTGCTGTTTCTTCTGTTGTATTAGCAGTCGTACTATCATCAGCTTCT
>Ga0070746_10001740_pt1 | contig 12907 bp, 12 predicted proteins | sample VirMetDEL_Mar_21_FD_77016 | JGI IMG/M metagenome (GOLD analysis project Ga0070746, IMG submission 77016) | Aqueous microbial communities from the Delaware River and Bay under freshwater to marine salinity gradient to study organic matter... | ecosystem: Environmental > Aquatic > Marine >... | reverse complement strand
CTGAACCTTTGGTTCCACACACTGTTTTTGTGGTTTAATCTCAATAATCATTTTTTTGATTTTACCACTAGATTCTTTGACCTTAATATAAAAGTCTGGGAAGTATCTGTGGTATCTGTTGTCTAGTGGTGAGCGATAGGGAACTACAATTTCTTCACTTGAATATTCTAAAATATTTTTATTTGTATCACAGTAATGAAGAAATTTTCTTTCCCAACTACTTCTATAAACAATGTTATTCACATCTCCTTTATATTTTTCTGGATTTGATGGTTTATATTTACCTTGTAGATATTCTTTCTTAGGCATTTTTCCATCCTCTATGCGTCTTATTTCTTCCAGCAACGAGTTGTTGTAAGCACCCAATACTCAAATTATTATCTCTGGCAAATTTGGTAAGATTTTTTATTTTTACTGTTTCTCCATTGGGGTTTATTAATGTATATTCTTTACTGTTTCTTTCCGATATTTGCTCTTTTTGTTTTTTAGAAAGTTTTCTTCCTTTCATAGGATTTTCATTATTTTTAAACCATTCTTTTCTTTTGTTGCTTTGTTTTAATTTTGTCTCTCCTGAATGTTTTTTCTTCCACATAGGATTTAATTCACCAAAACGGGCACTTTGATACATTCCATTTTTTTCTCCAAAATTTGCCCTTGTCATTTTGAATTTTTCATCTTTACACAGTTCTAATGTTTTTTCTCTTAATAATTTTTTAGTTTCTTCTGTGTGCTTTTTTCCGTAAAAACCATTATTTACTCCATCACAACCACTATTAGATTCAATTTCATATGACTCTGTAATTACCTCAATATCAGAATCTATTCCAAGCACCATATTAAGATTTTTTGTATTCCAAGTATATTCTTTTCTCATACTGAAGAACTTACTATTCTATATTATTTATATTTTCCCTTATATGACATCTAAATACTTAATAATGTAAGTTCCATTAGAGATATTTAGATGGTACTCGGACCTAAAGAAAAAGCACAACTAATACAAAATAAAATAAGGAAACCGAGGGAAGAAGAAGAGACTTCATCAGTTACTGAAACTGATGGTGGATCAAAACCCAGATCTCCTAAAAGATCTCCATCGGCAGCTCTTAGGCTCAGTATGAATGATATACAGAACAAGATTGGTAATCTTGCTCTTACAAATACTTATTATGTTAATATTGCTTTAACTGAACAATTAAAAACCCATTTTGACAAAAGTTATAAAGATATTAGCAAAGGTGGAATTCAAAAATTTGTAGATGAAAAATTAGGATATCTTTGCTCAGAAGCAACTCTTCCAGTCTCTTCGTATGCTACGGCAGAAGTGAAGGACAATTATATGGGAATTCCTCAAGAGTTTGCACACACTCGTCTTTATACCGATGTTGACATGACTTTTTATGTTGATTCTGATTATTCTGTATTGAGATTTTTTGAGGGATGGATGGATTATATTTCTGGAGGTAATTCTAGTGCAAAAGGTGAACCAGCTGCAGGATCGGATACTGGAAGGAATGTTTATAGAAGATTTGTATTTCCAGATTTTTATAAAGTGCAGACAATGACAATTAAAAAATTTGAACGTGATTTTAAAACACAATTGACATATACATTCATTAATGCATTCCCTAAAGGACTTACAGCAATTCCTGTTTCTTATGGACCTGCAGATTTATTAAAAGTCACCGTAACATTTAATTTTGATCGTTATATTGTTGAGAGAGAAGCGACAGATAATGCAGGTAAGAATAAACAAGTAGAAGTACCACCTAATGGTGTATTCGAGGGACAAGAAATAATAGATGCAGTAATTGCAAACAGAAATAGATCTTCTTCATCTTCATCTCAACGAATTAATCCAACAATTAATCGTCAAGGAACAGATGCATTTAGAGGTAGGAGATAAATAATCACAACTGAAGTACTATAGGTCATTATGCCTTTACCAAAAATCAATACTCCAACCTATGAGTTGGAACTGCCTTCCAATGGAAAGAAAATTAAATATCGTCCTTTCCTTGTAAGAGAAGAAAAAATCCTCATTATGGCACTGGAATCTGAGGATATGAAACAGATTACAAGTGCTATTGTTCAAATCTTGACCGACTGCATTCAGACAAAAGGTGTTAAGGTTTCGGATCTCGCCACCTTTGATATTGAATACTTGTTCCTAAACATTCGTGCGAGATCTGTTGGTGAAACCGTAGAAGTAAATATCACTTGTCCTGATGATGGCGAGACATCTATGCAGATGGAAATTGATATTGATGCTATCAAAGTTCAGAAAGACAAGAATCATAAGAATATTATCAAACTAGATGATAATCTTTCTATGAAGTTGAAGTATCCATCATTAGATCAATTTGTTGAAAATAACTTTGAATACAATGAAGACATAAGTGATGTGAATAAATCTCTTTCTATGATTACATCTTGTATAGAGATGGTTTATGATTCTGAAGAAAGTTGGGATGCTGTTGATTGTACCAAGAAGGAACTGGAGGAGTTTATTGAACAACTGAATACAAAGCAGTTTAAAGAAATTGAAACCTTCTTTACAACGATGCCAAAACTTTCTCATACAATTAAAATAAAAAACCCTAATACAAAAGTAGAATCTGAAGTTGTTCTGGAGGGACTCGCAAGTTTTTTCAGTTAGGTATGGCTCATATTAACCTTGAGTCATACTATAAGGTGAATTTTGCCTTGATACAGCATCATAAATATTCATTGACTGAACTTGAGAATATGATTCCTTGGGAGAGAGATGTATATCTTTCTCTGCTTGAACAATACATTGAAGAGGAAAATCTAAAGGCACAGCAGAGTGGACATTAATCAAGTTTATAAAGCACCATCAATACCGAAACTGGGTAAGAAGAATGTATCTTCTTCGGTATTGCGTGGTGCAACCACTCCAAAACTGACAAGGACTAGATTTTCTTTTATAAAACCAAAGATTACTGCGGATGCATTAAAGTCTGATATATCTGATACAAGTGCGGCTCAATCTCTAATAGAAACGAACAGAATTCTTGTAGAGATTCAGAGACAGTTATCTATTGATTTTGCAATGAGAATTGCAGATGAGAAGAACTTATTAAAGAGAGTAAAGAAAGAAGAATCAAAAAGAAAATTTGCGGCAAAAGAGAAATTTATAGAAAGCACTAACAAAATTGGAAGTGCATTGGGAGGAACAGTCGGTAAAATTGTTTCACCAATCAAAAGTGTTTTTGATAAGATTAAAGAATTTTTTAGTTTAATTCTAACTGGAATAGTATTAAACGCAGCGTTTAAGTGGTTACAAAATCCAGAGAATCAGGCAAGATTAGAAAAAGTATTTAATTTTATCGGAACCTACTGGAAAGAACTTATTGGAGTATTTCTTGGTATAAAGTTAGCTGGTATTATACTTAAACTTGTAGGTCTTGCTAGACTACTAGGACTTGGACGTAAAGGACCTGGTGGAGGAAGTCCTCTTAATTGTGCAGGAGTAATGCAGTGTTTTGCCACTTCTGTTGTTCCTTTCCTAGCGGCAAATCCGCATATTGTAAATCAAATTGGAACTTCTCTGTTAGGAAGTAGACAGTTCTTGACTGGGTTAGGACTTGCATTCCCAGTATTAGGATTGCCTTTTTTACCTGGATCTTCACCAACACCAGCACCAAAACCAACACCAGCACCAAAACCAGACTTAACTTTTGATACAAATCCGCTGAATCAACCAGGATTTAATTGGGGTGATTTTGCTAATGATATTGTTTCTGGTCTTTTGTGGACTACCGTAGGGTCAGTGCCGCTTATATGGAAACTGCTGACAGGTGGTGGACTTGGACTAGGTTATGGTAAACTTGCAGATGGTGGAACAATACCAGGGAAAAAATGTTCAGCATGTTCTCTCAAAGCATCGAATGGTATGACGGTTCCTGGACAAGGACCTGGATGGATTGATAGTGTAAGAGCAATGCTTGCTCCAGGTGAAGAAGTAATCAAAACGTCTTCGGCAATGCTATACAGACCTCTCTTAAAAGATATTAATGATAATGCTGGAAGAATGTGGAAAACTTTCTCGGAGGCAGTAACAAAAATGCTCTTCCTATGGGAAGTTATATCAGAGAGATCTGATGAATTTAAGTCTATAATGGAGGATTTTGATGAGTATCTACAAGAGGATATTCAAAGAAATAGAGGATTAAATCCGGCACCAGATGTTGGACAAAGAACGTACCTTGCTGGACCTGGTGGAACCCCAGGAATGGCAAAAATTGCCCCTGCTCCGAAAATTACTAATACAAATGTTATTATAAATCCACCATCAGGAGGTCCAGGAGGTTCTGGAGGAATGAATTTCTTGCCAATGATTCTTCCTAAACAATCTGGCAAAATGCCAACCATACCTGAGATGGAATCTAGGGCAAATGATGTTCCATTAATATCACCAATTGATTTTTCCAATCCCTGGATGGATATATCACCAGAGTGGTATGGAATACAATTGTACGGGTAATAAGATATGGAAACTCAAGCAAATCAACTTAAACTAAACGTAACTAATATTCAGAGTTATTTGATTCGTTCGAATAGAGAATTAAAAAAACTCAGAACCGATAAAACCAATTTATTTTCCAAATTAGAAAAAAGAAATAAACAAAGAGAGAAAGAAACTAAATTAGAAACTAAGAATCTTGGTGTCGGATCTACATTTACTGGTATTTACAATAAAGTGACATCTCCAGCAAGGGGAATAATGGATAAGATATTAGATTTCTTTGGACTTATTGCTCTTGGAATACTTGTAAATAAACTTCCACTAATTGTAACAAAAATAAATGAATTTTTTGATAGTGATTTTTATAAGGGCATTAAATTTGTAGTTTCTGGGATTGTGAAGGGTGCAGTATTTTTATACGACATTGCAAAAACATTGACTGGTGCTGAAATGCAAAGATTGGAAAATGAGAAAAAATATTATGAAAATTCACTAGATCAAATAGGTAGGGATTTAGACTCGGCAAAAAATTTCTTTAGCAACATGTTTGGATCTAATTCTAATAACACGCCAATGCCACTGAGTCCTTTTTCGGGAATGTTTCCTACCCTTCCCTCTGGTTCAGGACCATCTCCATTGTTTAATTGGCCTCAACCAAAACCACCGGTTAATCGTTCTAAAGGTGGAACAATACCAGGACATTCTGACAGTAAAGGAGGAAGTCAAAATAAACCACAAACTCCTAGAGTGAGTGGAGAAACAGAAGCGGCTAGAAGAAATATGAATGACGGATTCGTCAACTTTGAAAGACTAGCAGAGGTTGCCGATGAGTATGCACAAAAGGAAAAGGATAATTTAGATTTAACAAGAAGAGCAGTAGAGAATTTTAATAAGGCAAGCATAGTTGGAACCGCTACCTCTACCTCTGCAAGACCTAGAACTACTCCAGGTGCTGGAATAAATGGTGCAGGTCCATGGAGTCCTCTTACCACACCTTCTGGGGTAAGTATCGATGCAACCGGAGAACCAGGTGTTGATTTTACACCTGCAGGTTTAAATGTCAGATCGCTTTTTGATGGCGTAGTTGTTTCTGATCCAGCAGGAACTAATCATCAATTTAATGCATCAACTGGACGAGGATATGGAAACTTTATGATTATACGTCACAAAGATCCAGATACTGGAACTGAATTTGATGCTTTGTATGCTCACTTCCCAGATCAAAATTTTCCAAAACCAGGAACAAAAGTTAAGAAGGGACAGATTCTTGGAAGGATGGGACAACTAAGTGACCCATTAGAAGAGAGGGGAAGTATAACTGGTCCACATATGAGTGTGGATTTTTATCCTGCAGGAGGTCCATACAATCCCAAAACAAGTGCTTATTCTCGTTGGCTTAATATATCTAACCTTGTTGATCCAACTTTTGGAGGTAATCCTCCTGCAAATGGTATTGGTGGTTCAGGTGGAATTAATGGTGTTGGTAGTAATAGAAAACTGGTAAATACTTCTAGGCGTGGTGGAAACCAATCACTCTTTGTTTATGCTGTACAACCAGTAGAAACTTTTGTTCCTTTCCCATATCCTGTTCCTATTGAAACCGCATCATCAAGTCCAGCACCATCAAGAAAAAAGTTACCAGAAATATGGAGGGTAGGATAAAATAAATGGCAAACTCAGCAGCGGCATGGGCATATGAGATATTTGAATTATCTAAAAATGGCAATGTTGTAGACATTACTGGTACAGATCCTTATGGTGCCAGAGTAACCACTTTTGACTATTATGAAAGTCTTTTATCTCCCAATATAACGGCGATAATATCATTTGCAGATATTGGTGGGTCGGCACCACAAAAATATGATAGACAGGGAAAATTAGGAACATTAAGCTCCGCACTTCCATTAGATGGTGATGTAGAATTCTTCTTTAGAATTGTAGAAAGAACTGGATTTGGAGAATTAGATTTTACAAAAAAACCATTGGTTTTTAATAAGAAAATAACTCCCGATCAAAATTCTTTTAAAGAGGGAGTTATTTTAAGTCTTGTATCAAAATATGCATCAGTAAATCAAGATACTAACATTTATAAAACCTTTAGAGGAAATATAGGAAATTCGGTAAGAAAAATACTCACAGAAAACCTGAAAGTTCCAGCAGATAAGATAATAATAGATTCAACATCTAATGCTTTAGAATTTTCTGGGGAAAGTAGAGATGCTTTCCAGTTGATTATTGAAGAGGTAGCAAATAGATCTATACCAGAAAATGGAAATCCTGGTTATTTCTTTTACGAGACACAGGATGGATTTAATTTTAGATCAATTGATGATTTAATCGTACAAGATCCTGTTGCAGAATACTTCAAGACTGATGTATTGAGATCTGGTGTTGAAAATGATGAGAATAATTTCAAGATATCTTTAAAAAGTGATATTAAGGCAGGAGATATAATCACCGGTAAAAAATGTGGAGTATATGCAACTAAGAGAATATCTTTTGATCCAAAAACACAAAAATATGATGAAGAAATTTATACTTTATCAAACGATAAATTGATAAAATCTTTGGGAAAGAGTATTGAAATACCTGACGTAGATTTTTCTACTTATACAAGAACACTTTATAGTACTATAGATCTTGGTTCATATAGTGCTAATGTGAAAAGTGAAGTCAATAATGATCCTAAAAGATGGCAGGCACAATCAATATCTAGATATAATATGCTGTTTAATCAGATAGTTCAAATTCAGGTTCCCTGCAATACAAATTTAAGAGCAGGAGATACTATTATCTGTAGATTTGAAACTATTACACAGGATAAAAAAGATCCCACTGGAGGAAATCCAGATAAATATTTGATCTTAAATTTGTGTCATCATTTTGATTCTTTGAGATCTTTTACTTCTATGACTATAGTTCGTGATTCTTATGGTTCTTACACAAATAAAAACAAACGATGAGAAGTAAATTAGGAACTATTAATACTAGAGGACCTTTTGAAGCACAAGTTGCTCCTGGACAGAATCAATATGTAAAGGGTGCAACATGGGACGACGCATGGGGATCAAGAGTAAAAATTAGAATACCAGCAATACATACACCAACAGAACCAAAAGATCAAGATTTGCCTTGGGCAATTGTTGTAAAACCAACAAGCTCTGGTGGATTGAACAGTCAGTCTTGTGGATTGTGGGGCGGAGAATGGGTTATTGCACAATACATTGGAGATCAATTGTATATTATCGGAACATTAGATAAAAACACTTCAGAATTTGATGTAAGGGGATCGGTAAATGGTTCTACGAGTTTCCAGAGAGTGGATAGATATAATTCTGGGTTAAAACCAGCACCAACTCAAATTATTGGTAGTTCTGAAAAACCCACTACTCCTGTCCAACCAACAAAAGAAGAAATACAAGAAGCAGTTAAAGATCCTGAACCAGATCCAAATAATCCAAATGCCGATGTTCCTCCTAGTGTGAGATTTAGTGGTAATGCTCAGTATGCTATCATTGGCGAAGATGGGAAAACTGAGTATCAAAGAGATCTTGAAAAATTAGGAGAAACTCCAGAGAGAGCAGCAGAAATAGCGGCAGAACAGAGAAGAGTGGTATTAGGTCAATAAATATCAACACGAGGAGGTAAAGAAGAATGGAAAATGTTTTATTAATATATGGTGAAAATGGATATGTAAGAATTGATGACGTTTGGTATGCTCAAATTAATGGAAGACTAGAACCAAGAGGTGAATCTAATAAGAGGTTATTCACAGATGCCTCTTTAAATCAACTAGCAGAAAAAGAAGGAATTAAACTCCCAGAAGGAAGCTATGAGGTTCCGGGAGGACAGGCACAACAAGCACCAGCACCAGCACCAGCAGCAGCACAAGCACAAAAACCAGGAGCAGCAGTAATAGTATCAGATCCAACTGCAGCAGAATCACCACCTCTAAATGGTTTCCCTGATAATACTCTTAATATTCTTTTTGATGGTCAGCAAAAGGTTATTGAAGGGTTGGGTGTTATTGGCACTGACAGTGCGGGTAATAAAGTAGTCAATCAAACTGCACTTGACAACTTATCTGCGGATGAGAGGGAAATATATGATGCAGCAGTAAGAATACAAAACTCTATCTCTGTGGAGAGAGCAAGGAGAAAGGCACCAGATCAAGTCTGCAACACAAAACAAACGTCAAAGGGATGGTCATACGAAAACCCAAGCAAATGTGAAGAATATTTAAACTCAGTTGCTTTTCAAGAGGCTATTCAAAGATATAAAAAAGATATAGTACCGGCAGATCCTTGTGGAAAAGGAACTCTTTCCGCAATTAATACACAACTCCTTTCTTTTTTTAAGACATTAAAGAAAATTAAAAAATATGGAAATCTTTATGTCAATGGAACTCTTAATAACATAAGTCAATTAAGTAACTTAATTCGCAATACATCAAGTATAATTGCTTCTATTTTAAAAGTATTTGTTCAGAGATTGAGAAATTATTTGTTAGGAAAAATAAGAGCAGGAATACAGGATTTAATTGATAAACTTTTACCAACCGTTGCCAAATCATTAAAAAATACAATTATTCAAAAGGTAGTTGATAACATTTTTTGTAAATTCAAAGATATTGCGAAGGGATTGGTTCAAATGGTTGGAGACTTTCTCTTCGAACTGGTTGGAAAGATTGTCAATGTTCCCTTTTGCGCAGCGCAACAATTTTCTAATGCTATGCTTAACAAATTGGGAGCAGATATTGATAGAGCGATTAGTCCAATATTAAGTCAAATCAATGATGTTTTAGGTCCAGTTACTAAAGTTGTTGGATCTGTTTTTCAAGCAATCGATTTTGTTCTTGGATTTGAATCTTTCTTGTGTGAAAAACCAAATTGTCCAGATGTAAAGAGTTTTGTAGGTGACCCTAGAAAAGACGGTCCTAGTCAAAGAGAAATTGATAATTTCAACAATTTTATACCATCATCTGGTGATATTGTTGAAGGTGCAACTGGATGGACAAAAGATCTGCCAATTTTTGGTGGAACATTAGGGCAATATGATGGAACTTTACCAGATAGTGTCACTAGTTGTGATACTTCGGCGTTTAAGTGTGGTCCACCGACTGTTGAAATATTCGGAGGCGGCGGCGCTGGTGCAATCGGAAATGCAGTTGTGAATCGGGTGGGACAAATAGTAGGTGTAGATTTGGTCTGGGGAGGATCAAATTATAGCAGTCCTCCATTCGTCTCATTCGTAGACAATTGTGAAAATGGAAACTATGCCTCTGGATATGCGGTAATCGATAATAACGGTGCAGTTGTTGATATTGTGATGGTAAATAATGGTTCTGGATATCTAAGTCAACCATCTGGACTGGATGAATTTGATGAACCAGTAGAAATTGTTGAAACCGAAGGCGCATCTAATGACTACATTGTGTGTTTAACTGGATTTGATATTTTGTCCACTGGAATTGGATATAATGTTGAAGATACTGTTCAATTTACACCAGAAATTCCAAATGCTGATACATCAATTAAAATGACGGAAGTTGGTCAGATTTTAGAAATTCAATTATCAAATAAAGTTTGTGGAATTACAGAGATTCCAGAAGTCGAAATAAATAGTGTGAATGGATCTGGGGTTGAGATTAAACCTAAGTTTGAATTTGTAAATCTGAAAACTATTGATGATCCTACATCTATTGGAATTGAAAATAGAGAAATTATAACAGTTATCGATTGTGTAAGGTAAAATGGCATCTAAATCTCCAGAACATCTAGTATCAGAAAATCCTTATGGGATTATGTTTTTTGGTCCTGCTGGATCGGAAGATACAACCACAGAATATACTCTTCATACAAAATGTGGATATGATGAGACAGTAACTAAAGATGGAAATAGAGGAACTATTATACCAGGAACTTATCATGAACATGTTATAGGACAAAAACCGGGTGATAATAGAAAACAAAAAGAAAAGGAAAGTATATCACGATCAATAACAGTAGAAAATGGTGACATTTGCATTACGGCAGAAAATGGTAATATAAAACTCAAGGCAAAAAATGTTTATATAGAAACCACTGGTGATGGAAATGATGGATCTTTCATGGTTAGTGCAAATGAAGCAGTAACCATTACTGCTGGAGAGCAAATGACATTGGGAGGGGCAAAAATATGTCTTTCGAGTGCAGATGCAATAACTCTTAATGCCGATGGTTTCATTTATCTCTTATGTAAGGATATTCAAAAAGGTGGTCCATTCTCAAATCTTCCATTTATTCCAGGACCTTTAAAAGATTTGTTAGACGGAATAGCACTGAGTTGCAAGTAATAGGAGAAAAAAATGGCATTTGATACTTTTTCCACAGGAACACTAGAAGTTTTTAGTCCGATATTTGGAAGTTCTCTTAACATTCCAGTTGGATTCTTTGAACCTGGTAGTGCCTCAATACACAAACTTCATTGTGGCCAAGGAGCAGTGGCGGCTCCATTTTCTGCATCATTAGTTGTTGGACCAAGTGCAACTTCACCATTATCAATGAACACTATTGGACTGAATAATCATCTTGGTATAAGAAACATTTTTGGTTCTGATATTAAAATTGGATCCAATATAAGTCTTGGAGCACTTGATATATCTTATAATGCTGTAGGCACAGAATTAAATGGTCTCAAGGGAGCAGTTGTTCCCGAGTGGAGTGCCACTACACCGAAATTTACCGCAAGTGCATTTAGAGTTGATGAAAACTCTCCGGACGGAAATTTAAATGGATTTTGGAAATATAATAATACCTTTATTTCAGTTGGACCACATACATCGGATATAAGACTCAAGAAAAATATTGAACCACTTACCAATGGTCTGGATAAAATACTCAAATTAAATCCTGTAACATTTGATTGGGATGAAGAGATTGTTCCAGATCTTGCCGAAAAATATCCACATATGGTTGGATTAATTGCACAGGAAGTTGAAAAAATTGTTCCAGAAATCGTTTGTAAAACGATGGTAAATAGTATTCAAGACGGCAAAGAAAAAGGTAGATCTTATAAAAGAGTCCTTTATGAAAACTTAGTTGCCCATTTAATTGATGGAATGAAAGAACAACAAAAACAAATTGAAGAACTAAAACAAAGAATAACTGAATTGGAGAAATAAAAATGGATGAAGGTTTAAAAAATCGTGTTATTAAAATTCTTGAAGATGAACAGAATCAACTAGATGGTGTATATGATCCTCAAAGTGATGTTTCTGCTCCAAGTAAAGTAACAAATGTAACTGTTACTCCAAATGATGATGGAACTTGGAATAAAACTGAAAAAGAAGAAGATAGTGGTCTTTATGATGAATCTGTAGTTGGAAAGGTTGAACAGCAGTTTGAAGATGATGCACAAACGCTTCAAGAATTTTGTGCGATTCTTGACAATCAAATTATTTCTTTTAATGCACAAATTAATACTCTCAAAGAGCAAGTAATCACTCTTTCCACAGAGGCAATAGCAAGGAATTGTTGGGCGGGAATTGCATATTCAACAACGACTTCTGGTGGAATAACAACAAATACTGGAATTGGATCCACAACACAAAACTTTGGAAATGATTTTTCCTATCAAGAAGATAGAGATGGTCTAAAAATATTCCAAAAAATGGCTGGACCAAATCAAGACCTTTCTGCAGATAATCCATTTGATCCAGATGATACGGTTACTCTTTCGGCATCATACTCTGGTTATGGATATGAAAATGAAAGACAAGATGATGGAGGATCTGTTGTTGGAACTGCAAGAACTAATGTCTCCCTAACAGCATCGGATCATTCTGGACCAAGAAATGTTGGTGCATTTAGAGCTTATGCTGGTGTTGGAACAGCACCATATGCAACGGATACTTCCTTAACGGGAACTGCTGGTCAAAATAGGTGTGTTGCAATTGCTAGTTCAATTACAAGTTTATTGAGTCAAATAGATACTTTAAGAGCACAAAGAGAGGCAGCAGTTAGTAGAACAAACTTAAACTCCATAAAAAGTTCCAAAAAAGAAAAAGAATTACAGAACTGGGGATCTAAGAATCTAAGAAAAAAAGTTGAAGCAAGAAAAACTAAAAATTCATCTGTAATTTCTGCCATTAATAATATTTGACCAGTTTCCTGACTGGCACAGTTGACACCTGACTCCAGATGCCCTATAATACTGGGGTAATCAACGGAACACCCAATGGGCACCGCACAAGAATCTGTTCTCGGCATCGTTATTGACGTTTGCACTCGCTCTTTCCTTCTGCTCAGCGATGAAGGCAACGAAAAGATGGTAAACTGTGATACCGTCCAAGAGTTTATGAATGTCCTGGAAGTTGTGACTGCTAACCTTAATGAAGACCAGATTGAGTATGCTGATCTTGCTATTCAGGGAGAAGAG
>Ga0070746_10001738_pt1 | contig 12909 bp, 18 predicted proteins | sample VirMetDEL_Mar_21_FD_77016 | JGI IMG/M metagenome (GOLD analysis project Ga0070746, IMG submission 77016) | Aqueous microbial communities from the Delaware River and Bay under freshwater to marine salinity gradient to study organic matter... | ecosystem: Environmental > Aquatic > Marine >... | reverse complement strand
AGAGTTGCGGCAGCTTTCACCTGCTTGGTGTGTGCCATTGAACGTGCGAGTGCGCGGGTGTACCGTGCGCCCAGACGATCATACAGGTTGTCTTCCATTGCTTCCTCAGTCAACGCAAACGCAAGAGTAATTGTCTCATGCGAATAACGTGCTGTGTAAGCTTCTGAAGCGTTGTCAAAGTTAACAGCAGCGCCCTCTGCTTTAGTTTGGGCGTTGCCAAAACCGACCAACATAACTTCTTCTTCAAATGCACGATCTGAAGATTCTGTTTCGTAGATTTCCGCATGCTCCGCATCGTAGCGGTCATACTCCATACCAAACAGAGCGTTGAGGCCGGGTTCTAGCTCTTTCGCTAGTTGTGCGCGAGAAATAGCCATTATTCAGCCTCCTTATGCCAAGCCAGCAGTGCCATCTGAGTACAGATGGTTGTTGATGATGACAATGACATTTGTGTTGGCAGAAGCTACATCGCTGTTCTCTGGGTCCTGTGAAATGTCCACAGCCTTCAGAGGCAAAGTTGCAGTTACTGCACCTGTTGTTACATCAAGCTCAAGACGGGAAGTACCAGAGTTGGTATCGCCCACTGGAGACTGATCAACAATGTCAAAGTTTCCGAACAAGTCAGCGACAGGGAATGTGTCGTCTGCTTGAATTTCAAACTTGGCATACGGAGCGTCAATCACGAATGCTTCGATGTCTGAAGCGGCAATTGAACCCGGATAGTAGTTTGAAAAAGTTTCCTTACCAGTGGTAGGGTCAGTGTAACGGCAACCGTTGAACACACCCAAAACAGGATCTGTTTCGCCAGCAACTTTACGACCAATTGTACCAGCGGTGAGAGCTTCTACAAGATCACCTTGGTAAATTGCAGTCGCATAGCCAGAAGCAATACGATACTTGTTTTGCATGTTTGCAAGAGCGGAGCCGTTGCCTGCGCTATAAAGGCGTAGGCCAAAAGAAGCGTCTTTATTCGCCATCTTTCTTTCTCCTAATTGTCAGCTACCCCTTTGGGTCCACCAAAGGACACAGAGGAGCTACGTTGCGGTTTAAGCTTTGGCATAGAGGCGTTTGATTCTCTCATCCAGTCTCTATCCACAGCTTCCATTTGATTGTTTGTAACATTCTGATAATGAGAGTTACGTTGATCCGCGATTTCTTCTGGTATTCTGGCTAACACCAGACCACCAACACCAATCACGCCAGCGTTCTTTCCCTCATCAATGACGGGGGCATCAAAGTCAGGGTAGTCTTCTGCCCTAACAAGTTCCCAACCTTCACGGCGGCGCTTATGCACGTTGTTGCGGTCATCATATTCCATGACAGACTCACGAATCCAACGATGCTTGTAACCAATAGGTGCCTCTGGAGCCTCAAGGGCTGAAGGTGGACGCCAATCTGCTACTCTCGCTTGATTTTCACGGGTTTGCGAATCCCGGCTTGCACGATCAGACATTACGCTTCCTTCCTTTCCAGTTTAGCGACCTCTTGAGCATACCGTTCCAGAGGAATTTTCATTTTCTTGGCAAAAGCCACTTGACCCGGCGTTAATTCCACCGTCTTTTTCCGCCCACTTTTGGTAGCTGACCGTCCACTGGACGCAGGAGTTACAGCTTGGGCGTTTTGCCGCTTCTCCTGAAACTTGTGCGGAAATTCTTGACGCATACGCTTGTCAATTTCCGCATAATACTCATCTGTTGTTGGATCAAACCCCTCACCAGCAACAAGCTGTTCATGTATGGCTTGTGCGCCTCTGGTCATAACCAAATCACCATTATTGCCAAACCAAGGATTTTTACTCATCCAATTTACTAGCTTCGGATCATATTGATGCTGCTGCCGTGGCTGTTGCACTTGCTGCTGTTGAGGCTGTTGCTGCTGTACTTCAGCAGACTCAGAACGAGCCTTTTGAATACGCAAACGCTCCTCTTCAATAGCAAGCTTTGCAATAACCTTTTGCGCCTCTGCAACTTTACCCATGTCGCCAGCATCATATGCCTCCTGCAACATGCGTTGAGCCGCCTGACCTTGGCTTTCAATGCGTGACCCATATTCGCTGATGTAGCCCTTGTCCAGATCGGAGAGTTTTTTCTTCATCTCCTCGTTCTGTTGCTGCACCTGCTGGGCGTATGCGTAAGCAGCCTCGGCTTCCTCAATGGCCTGCTTACGCTTTGCCGTTAGCTGATTAATGCGCTTTTGAACATTTTCACTGTAGTTCTCTAGCTCCCCTTCATCAGCCCCTTCTTCAGAATCACGAACAATTGTTCGGGTTTCACTTTTTTCAGAAGATGTAGAAATGCCTTCAGACGATGCAACATTGTTGTCATCGTCAAAATCAAAAGACACAGTTTCCTGCTGATCTTCTGCCATAGCTTCTTGGTTTTCGCTCATATTCATGTCTCCCACACTATACATATGAAATATCTGCTGGGTCAAGTATTGTTGCTATAATATTGTCGTCATTGATAAGTCTTACCTCTAAACCATCAACTTTGAACCTATTACCTGCATATCTTCCCATTAATACCCATGATTTCTCATGGCACCAAGCTCCTGAAGGGAACTTGTTTGCGTCAGCATATGCGTCAGGACCGACTTTAACGACATAAGCGGCAACAGTTGCAAAGCTTTCGCGCTCACGAACTGAATCTGGGATAATAATACCGCCAGCCGACTTCTGCTTCATGTAATAGGGAATAACAAGCAAGCGATAACCAACAGGCTGTGGCAGTCGCTCAATAGCAGAAAGATCCATCTGTGATGGGTCTTCTGTGTTCTTTTGGTTTGGATCTTCGGGTTGATTAAACCCTTTTTTGATAGCCGCTGGTAATTCGCTGACTTCAGGTTTCTTAGCCATCCTCTCAGGGACGAATAGTTTTTTAGCCATCCTCTAGCTCAATGCCTTTCATCGCGGATTTGATCAAATCTTCAGAGTAGGTCATTCCGCGTATCTGCCCCACTATGAACCGATAGTCGTCCATGCCGCCTATCGAACCATCCGCCAAGCGCTGCGTTAAATCAGCTTTATGTTGACGTATGTCCTTTAAAAGATACTCAGCTAATTGTAGCCCATCCATTACTTTGTCAAGCCCTTAACTTTTTCTACAGTCCTAAGACCGCCTAAACCAAGCATTCCTAACAGAACAGTCATTAAGCTGTCCATATCGAATGCAGGCAACCGTGGCGCTTCCATGCCAGCGTATGCAAAACCAAAAATAATCATAGGAGCCAAAACAAAGTGCCATATCATGGCAAAGGCTAGGCCCCAGCCAAGGAAGGGTCTCCAACCCGCCACAAATATGCTTCTGTGCTGGGCTTCGGCTTTATTTATTTCTATTTGACCCATGTTGGCTTCGTGCATCTGCTTTTCAGCCATCGTAGCGATTTCATGCGCCAACTTATTCTTTTGGTCTTTGTCTTCAATAAACTTGTCCAGTATTCCTGTAACCGGACCAATCAAAGCTTGAATCATAATTCAGTCCCTTTTAGCGCCACACAACGATAAGCTTTAGGCATAAGCCTTCCTTCATGTATGGAGGCTATATCGTTTCCCATAACGTATGCACGTTCAGTGCATTGCTCATATGTTTTGTAAGGCCCTCTTGTATCGTGATATTCCCAACAATCTGAAGGTATCGCAACGCTGCATGCTAAGACAATAACCTTAAACATCTTTTTTGGAGACAGGTTTATGCTCATGCCCCATCCATATGCCAAAAACGCCTGTCATAACGCCCATCACGACAGAAACAAACGCCGACTGGGAAGCAGTCGGTGTTTCAATAGCCATAAACCACTCAGCACAGCGCCATGACATGGCTGTGCTGACCAGCATCATAAATCTCGGTAATATTTTCCACTCAAGGAACTTATCAACCGTCAAAAGTCCAGATCCTTTTCAATGATCTTGTTGAGCCATTCCTCAACGGATTTTAAAAGGCTTATTACGCAAGACAGCGCCCATACCACGGGCAACAAGGCCACCTTTACGCATTTTAAACCCATATTGACCAGTTTTGTGATCATAAGTGTATCCTTTCTTTCCTGCTTTAATAGCCTCCTTCAAGGCTTCCAGTTGCTCATCTTCAAGGCCAGCTAAAACGTCTTTTAAAGGCGGTGTATCTTTTTTACCACTCATTAAAACACTCCTTGGAACCTTTGCGGCCTAGCAATAGGCGAAAACGACTTAATTACGCCGCCTTCAGCTTTTCTTTGCGGCTTTCTTCTTTTTGAAGATGCTCTTTTTTTCAACTGGCTTTTTTTCTTGGACTTCTTGGCTGATGACAGGGATATCGCTACCGCTTGTTTCTGCGGGTACCCTTCTGATCTCAGCTTCGATATGTTTTGGCTTATCGTTGACTGGCTGGTTCCTTTTTTCAAGGGCATTTCTGCGCTCCACTTTCTTAGCCTTTTCTACCTCGGCTACCTTGCGATTAATTGAACTGGCGCTCATTGCATTTTACTCCGTAAGTTTGCCGCAGCTATATCGCGCTGGGTCTGAATGCGCTCTTCAGCTACACGAACCTTTTCTTGGTTTGCTTCCTCGCTGAGATCAATGCGCTGTTGATTGATTAGGACATCGTTACGCTCTTTTTCGCGTTCCAATTGCTGTTTTTCTTCAAACTGCCGCGCACGTTCCTGTATTTCTGCGCCGCGCAAGGAAAGCTCCTGCTGCCTGATAGCTACCAACGGATCAGTTGTATCAGCAGGAGCAACTGCTTGTGCATATTGCTCAGTAAGCTCACCAGCCAGCTCTGCGGCACGGTTTTCAACTTCCATCTGAACTTGTTGCATCATCTGTGGGTTCTGTTGCATCATCATTTGCGCTTCTGGAGACATTTGCTCCATGACTTCCTGTTGCGCCTGCATTTCAGCCATCATTCCAATGTGTTCTGAAATGTGTCCTTGCAATGTCATAACAATATTAGCGTTTGCCTGTGCTACTGGCGTAGACAGCATCGCTAAATGCGCCTCAATGTGCGCCTGATGGTTCTGCTGTGGAAACGCTTGCAGTCTTTGGTTACGCAAAGCCTCTTGATTTTCCTTGGCAGGGTTCATCGGCATAGGCTCTGGCGGAGCAGGCAGGATTGCATCAATGTTTGTAACGCCAAGCGCCTCATACATCTTGCGATACGCCTGATACAAGCCTTTTGGACCGCCATGAATCTCTGGATTAGACTGAACAAGCTGTAATTGTGTCTGTGCCAGAGCAATACGCTGTGACATAGAGAAGATATTTGGGTCAGACACAGGCAGAACGTCAATTCTGTCATCAAAATCCATCTGCTTGATCTCAGGCGGTGCGCCCGGTACAGCATATGGATAGGCAGGAGCCATGAATCTGGCGAACACGTTAGCAAGAAGCTTAAATTCCTGCTTTTGTGAGTAATGTAAGCGCTTATGAATGGCGCTCATCACTTTTGTGCCACGTTCCATAATCGCCATTGTGGTGCCAACAGGCGTCTCTCCGCCCATCTCACCTACCTTCATGTCAGCCATAGACGCAAAGCGGCGTCCTGCGTCCACAAGCGAACCTAGAAGGCTGTACAGAGTCGCTGAAGGCTCTTTGAACGGCAATGTCATAATCGACTGACGAATATCCATGCCAGCCGCATCAATATCACGGAACTCACCGGGCTGTAGCGGCTCATCTTCGTCACGAATACGAGCGCCACGCGCCTTAAATCCAGCGGGCAGGTTAGACAACGTGCCAGCATCAATTAACTGACGCATAATGCTGGTAGATGCCTGTGACAAGCCACCAATCATGTGTGTCAGGCCAAAGCCGTAGAAGCCAAGTCCGGGCAAAAACTTATAATGAACAAAATATGCCTTACGGCGCATCAAAGGATCTTGCTCATCATAGTTGCGGCGCACAGACAATATCTCGCCTGTAGACTCCATAATGGTCACAACATATGGTAGCTTCAGGCCGCTTGGCTCACCTTCGGCGTCCATATCTTCAAAGCCGGGGATATCCAGAGAGGTGTGAACTTCGTACAGCGTCATCTCTTCCGAACCAGAGCCGGACAATTGTACGCCTTGCGCCTTATCAATTGACTCCTGAACCTCGCTGTAATCTTCAGGATCAATCCCAGAAGGCAGATCTGTATCCCTGTAGAAACCAGCAAGCTGAAGCTTTAGAACTTCGTTTTTGTCCATGCGGATCACATGAGTAATACGCGGTGATGTTAAAAGATCAGTCGCGCTGTATGGCACAACCAAGTCTTCTGCATGCACGAACTTGCTAACAGCGCGTTGCAACAAAGGATCAAAGTAAATCTTCTTGAAGGTTGAACCAATGATCGGCAAATAAAACAGCATCTGATCCGTTTCTGGATCATACTCTTCCATTTCATAAGTGATCATGTAATTCATGTAGTCTTTTACGCGCTGTGCCTGCTGTGATGTTTCAGGCGTGTCAGCGCCAATCACTTGTGTGCGAACAGGACCACCAGCAGGAAGCATTTCACGATATGCTTGAGCTTGAAACTGTGTGACAGACTCAGCAAGCAGTGGATGCACAACGCCAGACGCGCCTTCAAACGGCTGGCTGCGCTCCTCGTAATTCATGCCAAGAAGATTAATGCCGCGCTTGTATGTATCTTCCCAATCCTCGCGTGAAGACATGTCATCTTCAATCTCTCCCACAAGATCAGATGAAATCACAGCGAGATCAGACTCATCAATAAATTCTGCAAGGTTAGCGTCAAACGGCACATCCTCTGCCATCATCGCCTCTTCTTCCATCAACTCACCAACGATAGCTGAACCGTCTTCCATCTCGGCAATGCCGGGCTGTGCAGGAAAATCAATTACATCAATCTCTGCCTGTTCCTGCGGTGTCATAGCGTCTCCGCCTGCACCTATTCCTTTTTCAACAGCCATTATATAGCTCCAATACCCTGTTTAAACGGATTATACACCATTCCGCCCTGTTTGTAAGTTATGTTTCTGGAAGACCTTTTTTCGGGATCAAACCTAGCGTTTTTTGACCGTAATTGATTGCCCTCAAATACCACATAGTCAGTTCTATACTCAGGTATGTCTGTAAAACTCTCTATAATTTCAATACCATCATGCCCTTGTTTTTTCAGATGATTGACAAAAGATTCGCTATCGTCAAATTGACTAAAGGCTTCTTCCATATCTTCATATGTTTCGTATTTCTTGGGCCTTTTCATACGCATTTTTAATGGATAAACAGCGCCTGTGTCACCAGCAAAATAATTTGCTACATCTCTTGATTCACTAACCCATGTACCAAGATCAGATGGGTGTATGCCGGGGAATTTGTCAGTTGAAGACTCAAATGCGTTGATGCCGCCATATTCACCCGTGGCATCTTCCACAAGAATCTCTCTACCGTCTTTCGTTTTGACAACGCCTGTAGAAATTTCTGGATCTCTTTGCCCATGATACACATCATAAGCAAATTCTTTTCTGAAATCGTCACTTAATTTTTTTTTTGAAGGCTGACCGCCTTCAATAACAGTAAGCGCTGGCTTCTGCGGCGTTGGTTGTGGTATGCCCATGCCACTAATCTCGTTTTGCATCCGCGTGGCCTCATCTATGTTAACTGTGCGTATCGGATTGTTAACATTTCTAGCTTTAGCCAGTTCAGTCTCTAACGCGGCCTTGTTCGCCGCTGCTTTCTCACGGCGGTTCAATGCTCTTTTTACACCAAAATCATAGTCATCATCAAGACGGGCGAAAATCTTGTCCTGTATCGGACGATCAATAACGACATTAAAATCATCTTGAGTCATCTTAATGGCATCAGCCATAGCCTCACCACGACTCTTGCCCTCGCCCCTAAAACCAGCAAAGTTGTTGGTCAGAACATCGCCAAAATCTTCGGTGGTAATCGCTATGTCGTCAAAAGACTGAAATGACAATGTGTCATCCAGATCCAGATATGCGTCTTTCAGAGCATCGTTGATTGCTTCCATCTCCAGATCCTCATCAAGCTTCTGCTTGGCAACCGGAGACTTAACCTTATCTTTCTGGGCTTCAATAACCAAAGCCTTGTTTGATTTTCCACGCGGTCTTGGAGCGGCTGTCGGAGCTAAAGTAGATGCGGCAATACCAAGGCCGTAGACATCTCTTTTCAGCCTGTCAGCCATGCCCTCGCCCATGCCAAGACCCTGCGCCAGCTTACTCGCGCCAGATGCAACGCCGCGCAAAGCTGTATCACCAACACGGCCTATAAGATCAATTGCATCAATAGGAGCGCCGACAATGGCACGGTTAACAGCGCCTAGAGTTTTACTACCCATAGGATCTTTGAACATGTTGGTTTTGCCAGATAACGCTTCAAACATAGTAGAGCTTGCAGTCGGTGCATCAAAAGCGCCAAACACACCGCCACCATCTTCATACATGCCGATTTGTGAGGCTAGAGTTTCGCCTTCCTTTGGGGGCGTTGTCTTAGCGTAACCAAGAAAAGTGCCAGATTCTCCTTCAGGAGCCGTAAACAAACCAATACGACCATCCTTCATCTTACGTTGATAGACTTTTGGCTTTGTCATCTACAACCCCTTGGGTGAAGCTGGGCGCGGCGCATCAGTGCCAGTGTGGGAAGCATGCACGGTGCGATACGGTAGAAGGGCAGACCGTAACCAGCCCCCAGCTTCTCTTTTGACATTAGAGGATATCCCTCTGATTTCCATCGTCACTTGGGTTCTTTTCTGAGTTCATGCCATCAGAGACAGGAATGCCAAGCTCCCATAAGTTACATACGTTTTCCTTGTCGCAGGCAAAGTTCAACTCAGAGCAATAGCCCATACCCTCGTTGTAACCAATGCCAGCAACCATGCAGGAAATCATCTTTGATCGAATGTCAAAATACTCACAAGTACCACAGCGGGCATTTTTATTTTCCCAAGTTTCTGTCGCCGGACCGTAAGCGTAGTTTTCCATAGCCGATTGACGATTGGCATCGTTCACCTTCGCATCTTCTGTTGCAACAGGACAGGCAAATTCCATTTCAGGCTCAAAGCCTTCATCTGGAATCAGATCGTCTACATTGATTTCGATCTTAATGGTTTTCATCACCGCACCTTACAAGCTCTCGGCTTGCCTTGATATGCACGCCCCATGCCGCGAACCTCGCCGCCTTCTTCCATGCCTGTTAAACGCATAATTTTTTCCCTATCAGCATCGGATAAAGATGCTCCTGATGGTAGAGGTCTTGACTTACGATCTTTTCTTTTTTCAGCGCCAATAAGATCTGACATTTTTGCCTTATCAGCATCCGAAATGGCTTTTGCTCTGCCAAGTTTAGGAAAAGACATTGATCCAGAAATTTCAGCTATTCTGGCTCTATCGGCATCGCTAATAACATTGCCGCCTTCATCATAACCTTTGACCTTGCCGCCATACATCATGTTCGCAGCGGCTGCTTTACTCATATACTCTTTGTCATCGCCAGCGCCGCGTGTGGCACCAGTACGCATGTTGGTAGATGTCGCAGTGGCTTTAGGCTTCGGCTTTGGTAATACGCCGGGAGTTTTATTCTTACCCATTATTTTGTTCCTTTCACATGACCGCCGCACATATAGCCCATGGCCTTGCGTGGGGATACCATAATACCGCCTTTGTTTTTCTTCACAGGCTCTTTTAACTGTTGAATATAACGCTCTAATTCTTCAAGAGACATTGTGCGAATGTCAGCTTTTTTTGTTTTACCCATTAGCTAACTCCTTTGAATGATCCGCCGCGTCCGGGCATCACGCAACCACCGCCACTCATCTTTTTAACAGCGCCGCCATATTTGTATTTACCAGCCTTCATGTCGCGCATGACACCAAATGGATCGCTTTCTCTTTGCGAGTCAACCTTACTTTCAAACACATCTCTACGAGCATCACTTAACGAGTCAAGAAACTCATCAAGCTCATCTTGCGCCATTGTTTTAACTTTACCCATTAGTAATACTCTCTCTTGCGCCTGTAGTTATAAAAATCTTCATCTTCCTCATCTGAACGAGTACGAATAAAGCTGCCTTGTCTAAACCGTAGTATAGCCTGAGTCATGCTATCCGCCAAGTCATCATGTTCCCCATTCGGAAACGCGGCACATTCCTCTATGACCTCTTCGGCCCAGCGTGATTCAGGAGCATATACCATACCAGATTCAAAGACTGGCGCACAGGCATTCATGCGAGAAAATTTATCCGCGCCCCTGCCCGGCGTAAATCCGCTTACAGGTATCCCCATTTTTCGCAGATCTTGTGTAAGCGGCGTACCAGACGCCTTCTGTTCAATCAGAACTAGGTCAGGCTCATAGTCTTCATACAGTCGCAGTGCCGCGTCTTTAAGCTCTGGGAACTCCCATCGACCCTTTTCAGCGTCCAGCAATATGATCGCCGCCTCATCACTCTCGTTAGGATGAAACACACCCCAAGTTGTAATAGCGCTAAAGTCAGCCCTCTCACTTTTTGTGAACGCCGTATCATACGACTGGATGATGTACGAGCAGGCAGGTGGCTCATCAGAATCCCAAACATTCCACCACTCCCTCTTGATAATCGCGCCTTCTTCGGCTGTCGGATTTTGTAAATACTGCGCGTTCCATTTTGCTACCGGAATAGACGCCTTAACGCCTTCTAGCTCTTCCCTGCTCCAAAACTCGGGCCACAACACGTTGTCGGTATCGGGAAAGATCGCCGGAAACTCCACAACCTCCCACTTGTCCGCTCCGCCCTCGGCCTGTTTTTGCAACACCTTCGCCGTCAGATCGCGGATGCTCCACCGCGTCATCACAATTATTATCGCGCCGCCCGGCTGAAGTCGCTGTCTCGGACCTGATGTGTACCATTCGTAGATATTATCCAGCGCGGTTGGTGACAACGCATCCTGTTCAGATACAGGATCGTCAATAATACACAAGTTCGCACCACGACCAGCCAGCGCACCGCCTACACCAACAGCGTAATACTCACCACCCTTGTCAGTTGACCAACGACCAGACGCCTTCGCATCACGCGCCAACTGAATGTCAGGGAACACATCTCGGTATATCTCACTGTCCAAAAGGTTCTTGACCTTACGACCAAAACCAACAGCAAGTTCCGCTGTGTGCGTTGCCTGAATAATCTTTGTCTCTGGCTTCTGCCCCATAACCCACGCAGGGAACAGATAAGATGCAAACTCGGACTTGGTGTGTCGAGGCGGCATGTTAACAATCAGACGCTTTAACTCACCTCTGGCAACTCTTTCCAGTTTTTCCGCAAAAATTCTATGATGAGATCCAGCAATAAAGGAAGGCCATACATGCTTAACAAACTTCAGGAAGTTCTCTTGATACTCTTCCCTATCGTGAAGCTCCTTGTATTTGTCCAAATGCTTGCTAAGAGCTTCTAACTCAGCATCGGTTAGAAACTCAGTTGGTATATCAAAAGCGGTGTCCATGCCCACACTACGCCGCTGTCAGCGCCTCCAAGAATCTACTAGCGGCTTGATCTAAAACCTCACCGCCGTCTTCAAAAAACTGTGCGCCTACAGGAAATCCAGCGCTCAAATACGCATATGGGTTAATTGTGCCAGTAGGAACCGAACCATAGCCAACAGGCTGAATAAAATCCGTTGGAGCAACCTGACGGTCACTGGGAACCAACGGTGATGGAAGCGAAGGAGGCGCAACATAAGGCGTGTCCATACCGCCCATAACATTGCCGACTACAGGCTCTGGCGCAACTTCTGGAGCAACTGGTGGATAAATAATAGGATCTGGTCCATCACCACCACCGCCAAAGATATCACCAGACCCGTCTGGGCTAGGGCCGGGGTTGTTTGCATTTACGCTGTCGAAACCAGAAACATACCCAGTAGGCACACCTTGAGTTAAACCAAGCAAACCAAGAGGCATCCCAAAAGACAAACCTAATAAACCAAGTCCAATATTTTGAGGAGTCATGCGACTCTTGATTCTGTCCATAAAGGTAGGCTCCATGGACTTATAGTCACGCTCCTCTTCTTCGTTTTCTTCCATGTTGGCAAGGGTTTCCTGCTCCTGCTCTGAAAGAACATCAACCTCTGCCATAGGTGGGCCTTTTTGTGTAGGAGCTAGGTTACTAGAAGCTTTGTCAGAAATCATGTCATTGACAGCATCAATGGCGGCTTGCTGTTCGGCAGCACGAGCGTCAGCCGCTTCCATACTACCGTAATCAGATGTATAGCCGCTATCAAAACTGCTGCCCATATCGCCGGGGCCGCTCCTGCTACCACCAGAATCAGCAGGGCCTGCGCTATCTTGACCACCATGTTCAGCATCAGGATAAGAAGGAATACCCATAGGGCCAGCTTCGCCCGTGCCACCTAAAGCTTTCAAAATGCCAGCCTCTTTAGGCGTGATGTAAGACAACATGTGATCCTGACCACGGATCTCTGTACGGCGTGGCGGGACAGAACCGCCATCCTCCATACCAACTGGAGGCTGTGCCTGCATATACTGCGGTGAGAAAATATCTACATTACGCGCAGGACCCATAGGTTGCATCATAGGTGGACGCATAGGTTGCGCCATCTGCATTGGCATCAAAGGCGTAGGAGCAGGCATAGCCATAGGCGGCATAGGTGCCGCAGGAAATGGCGTCTGCGCCGCAGGATACATAGGCGGCACACCAGCCATGCCAGCAGGCCGCGTGTTCTGACGCATAAAGTTACGGAACCGCTGACGCTGGTTCGGATTTGTACGGATATCTAACTGCGGCGGCTGACCGGGAGCTGCCTGCGGTGGTGCCATTGGCCCCATGAAATTAGCCATGAGTTAACCCTTATGTAATTACATAGAGCCAATGATAAGTTATTTATCAAATTTTGACAACAACAAGTCCAGTTCCTTGGAACTTTGTTGTAAAATTTTTTTTGTAAATGAGTTTTCTTCCGTTTCTGCAACATTTCTTGCAGT
>Ga0070746_10001735_pt1 | contig 12913 bp, 22 predicted proteins | sample VirMetDEL_Mar_21_FD_77016 | JGI IMG/M metagenome (GOLD analysis project Ga0070746, IMG submission 77016) | Aqueous microbial communities from the Delaware River and Bay under freshwater to marine salinity gradient to study organic matter... | ecosystem: Environmental > Aquatic > Marine >... | reverse complement strand
CGAATACCTAAACACTTAAGGCATTTATCAAACGAAAAAATCTTATTACTAATAGAACTATTTAAGGGGAGATTATGACATTTACACAAGCAGAGTATGCATTTAAATGCTTTATCCATGATTCCGGGCAGATAGGAGAAAAAGAACAACCCAACAAGGAACTTTCTCTAACTAATTCTAAAGGCTCATGGCTACTTAAAACGATAACTGGTACCAACATAGCCATAGTATCAAAAGAAGGCAAGGTAGAGCCTCTATGAACACCTCAGAGGCAATTAGAATGCTGAAAGCAAAATATGGTCTAAAGCAAGACATATCATTAGAGAAATTGTTAAAGATTTTATCTAAAACAGATAGGGAAAACATACTGCCCAATCTAAAACAAGAACCAAAATACAAAAAACTAATTATTGAATACTTAAACGAGGAGATAAAATGAGTAACCAAACAAACGAACATGCACTAGAAAAGATACACGAAGAAGTCATACAAATGGACTCTAAAGGATTGTTAGAGTCAGAGGTATTTACTGTATCAGATATTTATGGACTAGATGAAACAACCGACAGAGCCAGAATATTAGAATTCATAGCAGAAAATTTATTTTATAACGGTAACATTTATATATAGGAGAAAAAATGAAATTAGTAGAAAAAGAAAACGTAAACTTAGAAACCATAGTAGAGGACTTAGCAGATATAACTTACTGCTTAGGAGAAATGAAGGAGGATTTAGATTCTTACCGGAATATATTCCTCAACCTTGAAGAACACATCAAACAAAATAAAATAAACCATAGTCTTTTGGATAGAATAAACACAACCATTAGAACTTTTAACCAAGTAGAAGATGTCATATGGCAAAGCTACTTAAAACTATTACAAAACGAGGAGAACTAAAATGAATGGAAAAGGCTCAGACTTTCGCCCACATAACAAAGAGAAATTTAATGAAAACTTTGATAGAATATTTGGTAAGCGATCAGCTCGCCAAGTAACCAAGGTAACCATAGAATTTGATCTTGATGGTAGCAACCATACTATAGATGAAATCTACACCCGCGTTGAACAGTTGATCAAATCAAAACAACTTAAATTCGACACAGCCACGAGGTATGATTGAAACTATAATTAATATCTATCTATCCCTAAGCGGAGTATTTATAGCTATGCTATTGGTAACTTCGCTAATTGGGATTATAATAAACAAGTAGGTCGAGGTCGCGTATATATCACACTCCCCTTTTTGGACTCCTCACGCACTTCGACTTACACCCCCACGCAAGCACGCAAACCTCACTCACGCATCAATTCATTCGCTAAACCCACCAATAAAAAATGCTTCTTCCCACCAGGCTGACTCATACGCAACCTTTTCTTCTCCCCCTCAAGCACGCACCAAAGAATCTCTTTCTCAATTAAATCCTTCATACCCCTACCGGCACTTCTCCTGTTCGTTCCTATCATCTTTGCATAATAACTAATCGCATCATGACTACTAAAAGTTTCAAACCTGTATCTTTCACACACCGCCCACAACAACATCTTCGAACTCATGTTCAAATCCTCACGCCCGCATATACGCCTGAACAATCTCCATACGCACACTCGCATCTTTGTGTAGTTGTCTTGCTTGCGCACGCACGCAGTTGGCACCAACGCAGTCTTGCTTAGGTTCCCTACCTCTTGTGGAGTCACCCACCAATATTCTTTATTACTCGTATCAAATCTTCTCATCTTTCTCCTCATTCACGCTTGCACGCACGCTTGCTTGCTTGCTTGCTTTTGGGGAGAGACAAATCCCCTTAGGGATTTTCTCTCTATATATCATTTTAATGATATGGATATATGGTACAGAATGTCTACATTGTAGGTACATTTTGTCCATAGTGTAGGTACAGAATGTCCACATCATAGGTACAATTTGTCTACATCTACCTCTTCTTTTGGTAGGTAAACTTCTACAAAACTATTGCAGTTTGGACACGAAAGATTTGTCACCATCATGTAGTGATCGTTCTCATCTTCAATGTCATGGTCGCCACCCCATATTAATTTGGTATTACAATGCCAACAATTCATATTTATTTCTCCTTAAAAATGTATTTCATATTCTGTCTTTTGTGCTGAGTCTATTGGTTCTAAGATCCCGTCTTTTCTTATTAAAGTTTGCACCCCGTAATCCACATTACCAGAGTTAGATTTCACCAAGGCCGCCTTGACCACACTCAACCTGTCGTATGGTATATTTGCTTGCTCACATAACAATTCAGCATCCGATTCACTTGGTACCCACATTGAAATTGCAAAACGTACTGAGTCTGTGATGCTTGATGCTCCCCTGATGTCCGCTTTATGAGAGTAAGGATCATCTGAGTCATTGGTAATTGATTGTTTATTAATATGGTGGGTGGTAAGCGTAGTACAACCAATATTTGCACTAATCATGGCACAGTAACTGCCCCATAACTGTCCGGCCTCATTACTTTGTGACACGCTTGCAGTAGTAAAAGCTTGCAACGGATCAAAAGCAACCAGCTTTAAGTTATCAATGGTTTTTAATTCCTCTACTATTTGTTGTGCTTGTTCGGTGATACCTTCTTCTCTTAACAAGATTAAAGGTTCTTTTTGATCCGGTACAGGGAACACATAGACATCGTTGTTGTGTTTAAACCTTTCACCAAGTGGATCAAGTAACTCAATCCTGTTGTGTACCTCGTTTAAATCATCCTCAGCACAGAAGACCACCGAAGATCCGTGTTCTTTTACTGGTTTTCCCCACCAAGTCGTGCCTTTAGCTATAGCAAGTGCTAACTGTAGTAGTGATAAAGACTTACCAACACCACCACTACTGGCTAATATTCCTGGTTTAGCTAGTGGGATGAAAGATTCTACTAAAAACTTTTGTGGTTCTGGTTTTTCTACCAAGTTGCGAATTGCATATTTCTTAATATTAAATTTAGATTCAGTAAGCTCTTGTCTCACCTTATCCAAACCGTGTTTTAAATATAAGTCGTTGTAGTCACCACGTTCGCTTGGCAAACGCACGCATGAGTTATTCACAGCTTGTACACATTCCTGTGCTTTCTTCTCGCCAACTCCGGACTCATCATTATCTAAAGCAATAATAATTCTAGCACCCGAAAGCTTGCGTATCTTAAGGGCAACTGCCATGACGAAATTGGCAGAAAATACGCAAGCTACGGGAATCTGGGTAGCCTCATAGATAGTTGCAGAAGTTGAATAACCTTCAGCTAATATAATTTTATCTAATTTAGGAATGTCTTTTATGTCCGCACCAATAAGAAATATATTTCCTTTGATCTCGGAGTCAGAGGCAAATCTTTTTTCACCTTTTTTGTTTATAAACTGTAGAGAACGTATGTCTCCTGTTGTAGAATACACACCGCAAACCAACATATCCTGGTATTGCTTTAAACCATAACTTTTAACTTTTTTATTTGTGAGATATTCATGTTCAACAAGATTAGAATAAGATTCATGCCAGTCTTTAACTTTTTTAGCCACTTCGTCATGCCTTTGTTTTTTAGCTTTATCAGCCCTTTCTTTGTTCTCTTGCAGTTGTCGTTGTAAGTCTTCTCTATCTTGAATAGACATAGTTTGATGATTAACACTTGACCATTTGCCTTCAAACCCAGTCTTCCAGTTACCAAAAGTTGCAAAATAATTACCGTTTACTTCGTTAACAACATAATATCCCGACTTCTGTCCAGAAGAGTCAGCACGCACGCCAGCAAGCTCGGTTACCGGCACCCTTACTATCTCTCCTGTTATTTGTAAATGATCAATACGCAAGCCCTGTGCTTGCATCTCGTTGATTAAATCGTTTGTATCTTTGCCCGTGTTTTGTACCAGATTATTTTCGTCTGGAAAGTATTTCCTCAGATCCATGTTTTGCCCTTTCATCGTCTTGTTTGGCTATAGCATTAGCCCAGTTTAAATATTCTCTTACTATATTAGTAAAAACCCTTTTTCTTTTTACTCTATCCCATTTGTGTAGAGGCTCGTTACCCTCTTGTCGAGATAGTTCTAGATAGATATCTTTAGTTTGCGCAATAGAATACTCAATGCCTTCGTCATTTAACTGGCATTTGTTTGGAAGTCTTTCACCTTCCTTAATTTTGTTTAAATGATCCATACTGCATGCTCCCAACCAATGATCTCCATCTTGGTAAAGTAAAGGCCCACAAGGTCGCTTGCAATAAGCACATAAAGTAGGCCTGTTTTTCGCATCGTAATTAAAAAGGCGCGTCTTCATCGAGAGTAGTAGAACCCATAGCTTCTAAATCTTCCTTTGAAGGACTAGCCTTGATGTTATCATCTGAAGTTTTTGGCTTGCTAACTTTTTGGCTAGCAGGCTTCCAGTTCTTACCAAAGTCTTCATCAATTACCATGTACTTATCATCCGCATCCATTTTAATTGGCACGACAACTGACTTGTCCATGAATTTATCCATGCTTGTCAATGAGCCTAAACCCATTGCTGTTGCCATAGCTTTGAATGAATGTCTACCACGTCTTGCCACATCTGGATTATCATGCTCCATTGCAAAAGCATGGTTAATTCTAAAACCAGATTCACCTACTGTGAAAAATACTTTAATTGCTTCCCAGTTATTTCTACCGGTAACAACCTCATATCCATCAAAGTTTAATGTGTGAACACCAGGTTCAATCTTTGCTTGCGATTCTGTTCCAGAATCTAAATTATCAAAATTATATTTTGTTAAGTCCATATTTTTACTCCTATAAATTAACCAGGATCGTAAGATGAATAAGTATTTAAATACTCAATCAAATCTTCACAATCCTTTTTTAAATCAGCGATCCTGTCGTAGGTTTCAACTGGATAAGACTCACTTTCAAAATCAACTTTTCTTAATAAAGAATTAAGTCTAGTTGTAATCCTGTCCAGGTCTCGCTGTACCACATCAATATCAGATAACAAACTCACTTCAACATTGCCTCACGAATGGCTGGCCATTCCATCGGCAGTTCGTCTGGTAAGTTATATCTGTTCTTTGCAAGGAAAGCCGGATCATTATTGGTATAGATAATTCTATCGCCAGATACAGTCTTAGTAGTCATGCCACTTTTACCTTGCACCTTAATAGTTCCTAATTTTTTAGCCGCAAAAAAACATGCGTCTGAGTGTTCTAATAACAATGCCGCAGCTTTTTTATGAAGCTTAAGAGAGAACCTGTCATATGCTTCTATTCGTGGATCTTCCACTTTTCGCACATCACTATGGCAAATCTGAAAGATCATCATGCCTTTGTCTCTTAGTCTATTAAGTTTTTCTATATATTCACCCCAGTATCTAAGGGTTTCTGCATAGCCTTTTCCATAGCTTGGTTGATCAATAGATTTCCAACTATTGTCTTCACAAACTTTTTCCCAAAGCAGTCGTTCAAACCAATCTAAAGAATCAACACAAACAGTTTTGTATTCATGTTTTTCATTAGCAAGTTCGTCTAAGTTATTCATCACATCTTTGTAAGTCTTACAAGGAATATGATCCATTTCAATTTTGCCTAGACCGTCTTCTACGTCTAACATAATTGGGTTTCTAGTTTGTGAGGCTAAATACGTTTTACCAACTGCGGCTTCACCATGCACGATAATTCGTGGTGGTTTCTGCTTAGATTTTTTTCGTATATCCGCTAGACTCATTTAGCCACCTCTACAACAGATTCATTTTCTAATGCATCTTTAAGTCTGTTTGAGTATTCAACTCTTAAGATGTCTAGTTTCTCTACTTCAAAGTTTGCGTTGGCAACAAAGTCATTTTTTTGTTTTTCTACCAATGCTAGCTTGTTATAAAGTAACCCTTGCTCATCGTTAAGATCGTCAAGGTTATATTCCTTGCCACCCTCTTCGAAGCTAAAAGTTTTTATTTCACTATTTTCCGTCATTTTCATCTCCATGATTATATTGTTTATATAAATCGCAAATGCTCCTCGCGTTACACCAACGACAATGATCCCCGTATACATATACAGGGTTTTCTTCAAGACAAGCATCAACGCTTGGCTTCAAAAAATCGTATGCCCAGTCCACTAAGAATTCTGCTGTGGTAATCCATGTTTTTATAGGCCCACCACCCCATGTAGCCCTTGGTTGTACAATGGTAATCTCGACTTCTGTGTCTTCATTACCATATCTTGACAATGCACCAAGCGCATAAATCATAGCCTGTTTGTTGTTATCTGGGCTGACGGGATATTTACCAGTCTTAAGATCTATAACACACATTCTTGCAGGGGTGACAATAAGTGCATCGGCATATCCGTAAAGGTTGTCTGATATCTCATCTAATCTAACCTTTTGTTCAACAAGTAATTTCCCGTCAATTTCTTTTGTTCGATTTTGAACATAGTCAACATAGAGCTTTGCACAATCAATCATGTCTTGATCTACTACTATTTCAAAATCTTCTACTAATTCTGTTTTTCCTAACCAATAATCTTCAAGAGTCACATCAACTAAGAATCCCTTTAAGAGTTGTTCTGTCATGCTGTGAATTAACGTACCAACTGCCGCAGGTATACCAACTTGGTAATCAACCTTTGCCGCTAGTTTTGGCATGCCTGGACATTTTGTCCATTTATCTGCTGATGATGGGCTAAGTAAAGCGTGCTTCATTAGATACCCTTGATTTTTCTTCCCATCTTTTGATCTCATCTAAATCATATAAGACTTTACCGTTAGGCCCGCTTGGTTGTAAGTATGCTGGGCCTTTCTTTTTTAATCTTAAATTGTGAATTGATCGGGCATCCATACACCAACGCTTTGCTAATTGCTTAGTGTCAATGAATACTGTATCTTTAGTGTCCATATTTCTCCCTTTTTTGTAATATTTATGTAATAATATACTTAATATTTTATATTAACAAGTATTTTTTAAAAAAGGAGTTAAAAAATGTCGATAGATGATATCAGCAAAGAAGAGTGGGATAAGGTTAGTAATATAAAACCAGATATGGTTAATAAGCCACAGCATTACCAAGGTATTGTTGAGTGCATAGAGCTAATTAGAGACAGGGTTGGATCTAAAGGATATGCGGCTTATCTAGAATCAAATATCTGGAAATATTTATATAGACATAAAGATAAGGAAGAGAACATACAGGATTTGAAAAAGTGTCAATGGTATTTGAATGAACTAATTAAATATTATGAGGAATTATAAAAATTGCTAAGGAGGTAATTATGAATTTCGATGAGTTTAATGATCCAATCTTCGAAGAAAGAAATAATAGAAAACCTATTTATATAAATAAACACCTTGCTAGAAAGTTTATAGATTTTTGTAAAACAGAGCAAAAACAACCACATGATGTGGCTGAGTATCTAATATCTTTAGGTATAAACTCTGTAACACATTATAAAGATCCTACTGTGTCTGTTGACATTGAAGCTCTTTAAATAAATTTTCTACATTTTTCAGCGAGTCAATCGCTTGGATATCTTCGTCTTGAACAGTTACTTGCTTCCTACCATCTGGAAACAAAAACATTACTTTTTGACAGTTTAATGCAACCAAGGCATATACATCTATATCACCTTTATTATAAAACCTAACCTTAGAATGAGATCCACATCTAAGATCAAACCGCCAGCTCTTTCTAGCTTTTTCTATTTGCTTTTGTGTTTTGACTTGGCACTTGTAAAGAGTTTGGCCAACCTCAAAGACGATGTCGGCTTTAGAACCGTGGGGCATCACGGTAACAGTATCAGAAAGGGTAGAAAGCACCGAGGCTACTAAATATTCTCCAGATCGGCCAACTCTTTCTGATTGGCGTGTCATACGGTTATTCTATCCTCTGCCTTTCTATTATTTTTCTAATGGTTTTAGAAAGCCTGTTATATTTTATTCTTGCAAATCTTTCTGGATCTTCCGCTTCGGCCAAGGGCTTTGATTCTGCTCTTACTTCTTTTAAAGCCTCTCTCATAACCAGTTCCTTGGTTGGGTTATTTAATCCTTGATACGAAGGAGATATAACCAGTCTTGTAATTAAGTTTTCAACTATAGGCCCCATATGCTTAGACATTAATTGGTCTGCTTGCCTGTCTCCTGTATATGGAAGTATGTCTCTTCTTTTAAAACCAAGTCTATCTAATTCTCTTTCTGCTGGATTTTTTGCCTCTCTTACAGTAATACCAGTAAGCTGTCTAGCTAAAGGGCCTGGAACCTCAAAATCTGTAAAAGGAACTCTAACAGTTTCTGGCCTACCCGGCTCAGCCTCTCTTGTTGGAGATTCAACTGTTGGAAATCTTTCTCTGTAAAATGGTATGCTTGTTCCTAATTGTTGCGCAATATCTGTCGGTATATCACCTGTTGGTATTGTTGTTCTAAATTCTTGTTGTTGGTCTACAAAGTCATTGAACATTCTAAGTGGTGTTAAATAACCACCAAGAACATCTGAGGTATATCTTGATATAGCTTTATTAATTTTATCTTCACTATCTATACCAGATAAATCATTTATTAGATTATCAACCAATGCAAGTCCTGCACCGGCCCTAAACTGCGCACCTGTTAAACCTTGTAAAATATCTTTAGCATCTGGTGGAATCCTACCTTCCTCAGATCTAACAACTAAATCTGCAACCAGTAAGTATGGAGTTAATGGAAAATATGGCCTAGCGTCTACCGTTGTTCCATCTGCCCCTTTTAACTCGTACCATTTTTCACCACCAAAGCCACTTCTTTTTGCTTCAATAGCCCCCATTAATAATCCCGTACCTAACATAGCCTGGCTTAAAGTCTTTACATCTCCTTTTGCTATTTTTTTTATTTCACCTGGTCTTAACAAAGAGGTAAATCCTAAAGGACTATATTTAAATTGAAACGCAATAGCATTTGCCATAAATCTAGGGAATGGTATTACGCTTGTTAAAACAAAAGGTAGTTTATTTGTAAAATCAACAAACCATTTTGCAAAAAAGCTTTCTGGAGTTTTTGCATAAGTAAAATCTAAAGCTGCATCTACTGCATTAGCAACATCTTCTTGGCTTACATTTTTTAAATTACCAGTTTCTACAACCTCTTTAAGTGTTGTGCCTTTTTTTCTTAGAGTATTATCTAAAGATGAAGCAAACATTCCTCTTCTATAAAAATATTCTTGCTGTCTATTAAAAAAGTTTAAACCATCTACAACTTTTTGTGCGCCTTTGAAAACTTTGCTTTTTGAAGAATCCGCAACATCAGAAGCGTAACTGGTAAAAAGCCTATCCTTTTCATTAACAAAATATTTAGAAATAAATTCAGTCGCTTCTTTAGCAAACTTTTTATCTTTGGTTAAATTAGCGAATAAACCTAAAGACTGTGAATAATCAATAGGTTTTGTTTCTGCACCAAATAATCTTCTAACAGGATTAAGTGTTGTGTTTAAAGTGTCATCAATTACATCTGTTAAAGTGTGCATTCCAACCCTACCAATTTGAGCTGTAAAGTTTCTAGCTGTTGTAGCAATTTGGCTGACCAATAAACCCCTTCTGACATTATCTAATGCTTGCGCACCTTTACCAAACTTTCTAGCCAAAGAATCACTTAAAGGATCTTCTGGAGCTAAACCAGAAACTCTTTCTCCTAGATCTTTTAAATTTTTAGAGACCTGACTGTACAAATTCATTTTTCTTGCGCCCTCTCTAACATCTAAACGCAACATATTTGCAAAATCTTCTGGAGTTTTATTAATTTCTTTTAATAAAGATGCAAACTCTAATCCAGCTTTTTCATCTGTTTTAATTAAAGATAAGGCATCAAAAATTTGATCTGATACTTTTAAGTCTGGGTTTGTTGGTACTCCTAATCTGGTTAAAAATTTGACACCTATATCTAAAGCTTCATTTGTTAGACCAGTAGTTAAAGATGGTTGTACATTATCTGTTATTTCACCAAATAATTTTTGAGATTCTCTAGCAGCCTCTTCAGAAAATTGTTTTGTTTTTTGTTCTATATCTTGTTTTACATCAGCTATGGTTGACTCTGTATCAATTAATTTTTCTTCTTCAACTTCAACAGCTTCGTTTAATTTTTTCTTAAATGGGTTTGTTAGCTTTCCACCAGAGGAAACAAAACCACCGGCAGCCCCAACCGCACTACCCAAAGATCCACCAACTGTTGCTCCTAAAGCAGCAGCCTTAGAAGTTTGTCCTATATCAAAAGATTCTTGCTCACCAGCATTTATTCTTGCTGTTTGTCTTAAAGCATTATCAGCTGCGGTATAGGCTGCTCCTTCTATCGCCCCTATTTTTGCACCTTGTTTAAGACCGGCTTTTGTTGCTTGTTTTACACCTTCCTTTATACCCTGCTTTACAGCTTGCGCCCCTGCTGTTGCTGCGCCAAAAGTACCTACACCTAAATAAGTACTTGGATCTGTAGCTAAACCTTTTATTGCTCTACCAAAACCAGCCAAGCTTACTTTCTTAGCATCATACATATCCATTAAATTAACAAATGCTTTTTTTTGGTCATCTGTTGCTTGTTTTAATTGTGTAGCCTCAAGCCCCATTTTAGGTATATTATAATTAAACCATCCCATATACCTTAAACCATAATTAGCATATTGCTCATCAGAATCTAATTCTGGAGCATCAGCACCTTCATTCAATCTGTATACTTTTTTTGATGATTCAATCCATGTAGGATCTTGTTTTAAATCAGATTCGGTTAATTTTGAATCTTTTGGTTCAGTAACTTGTTGCTCTTGTTCTGTTAAAAGCTGTTTTTGACTAGAGAATATTTCTAACGCTTCTTCTTGTGTTGGTTGTCTGTCAGCAGTTACTTTTAAAGTTTTACCAGTTTCGGGATCTGTTAATTGGTATACAGGCATAACATTTTAGCCTTCTTCTATTTGTGTAATTTTAATAGGTGTTCTTTGTTTTGATTCTCCACCAAAGCCCCCTGGTAAAAACTGTGACACGAAAGATTCTGCATCTTCTTTTCTTATAAAACTATTATATAAAATCTGTTCATATGGTGATAGTTTTTTAACAAGATCTTCTATTGTCTCATCTTCTTTTAGACTTGGCTCCAGCTCTTTTAATCTCTGTAAAACTGCCAACTCTTCTTGTTTTATAGCTTCTGTTGCTTTTACTTTTGCTGGTTGTTTTGCTTTTTGTCTTTCTAATGCCCTCATAGCAACATCTCTACCACCAAGAGCATCACTTAACATTAATAACATTTCACCGATACCTCTATTTCTAGCTGCTAATTTTTGTTTATTATATGCGTCTAACCCTTCCGGACTAGTTGGCGAAAACTCTTGGAAACCGCCAAAACTTGCAAATAAGTCACCTGCTTTTGAAAACTTACGCAAAGCTACAGGATCTTTTGCAATTTCTTCTTCTTCTTTTTTTGTTAGAAGATTGTTAATAGTCTCTGGTTGTGTTAACAAGGGCTGTATCATAGATTGCATGTCTTGAGTTTCGCCAGTAACAATATCTTCAACAGGAGACATTCCCATTATACCTGTTGCAAGTTGTTGCGGTTGAGCCTCAAGCAAGCTTGTAGATGCGACTGGTAAAGCTGTGGGCAAATTTACGTCTCTAGCAATATTTCTTACTGCTTGTCTTTGTCTAGGAGAATCTGGTATATCGCCTTTAGCGTAATCTCTAAAAAGACCTAATAGATCACTAAGTCCATATTGTCCTTGTATATCTCCTTTATTTCTTCTTGGATTTGCCATTTATTCAACTCCTCCACCTGTAGGGGTTTTTGCTTTAAATAATCTTTCACCTAAAGGATTAAAAAATCCTCCAGTAAATCCTGCACCAAGTAAACCGGTTGCTCCACTAAGTATTCCACCTAGCCCTGGTGATGATTGTGTTGTTTGTGTTTGACCAACTAATTGAGGCATCATGCCTAAACCTTGACCAAGTAATCCTAATTGGTATGCTGGATATTGTTGTTGTCTCATAAATTCGCTAAAAGCAAAGTCTTTTTCTGCTTGTGTTAATCCTCTGCCAAGCTCTCCAAAACCAGCTAATGTACCTAATGCTTGCTGTTGTCCACCCAGTAAACCACTTAGTAAACCAGCTTGTTGCTGTCTACCTCTCAGTTCTAATTCTGGTGCAAGCATAGCCAATTGTTGTTGTCTTGCTATGTCAGACTCAGCTGCTCTTTGTGCTGATTCAAATCCTGCTTGTCGTAAACCAGCGGCTGTTCTTAGTTTCTCTTCTTGTAAAGGTCTTAATGCTTCTTGCTCGTATATAGTTCCTCTCGAACCACCAAACGCGCCCGCACGCAAAGCTACATCTTCTGCTTGTTGTCTTTGTATGTCCTCTTGTCTAGCTATGTCTTGCATTGCAAGATCAATAACTTGTTGCTGATACGGTGATTGATATGCACCAATATCTACATCTAATAAAGATGGTACAGCACCTACTTGTGGTGCAGCCTGACCGGCTAGTTGTTGTAATTGTGCAGTAGGATCATAACCAAAAGCAGTACCAAATAAACCCTGTGCTGCTGATTGAGCCTGTAGTTCTTCTGGAGATAAACCAGCTATTCTATCGCCAGTATAACCTTGGAATGGAATGTCAGCTGCTTGTTGCGCACGCTGATAGTAATCCATATACAAGTCTTTCTGCCAATCTGGTAGCGTTGCTTCTTGTTTAGTTGTTTGTTTGCCTTTACTCATAAATCTTTTCTAATTAAATGTTCTGTTACAAATCCAAGATGTTTAAGCTTTCTTGTCCATCCTTTTCTGCCACCACCGTAAAGTCTTTTGACTCCACATTGTTTTGCATATTCTTCTATGTGTGGCAACATTGCCTCTAATTCTTTATAGTCACCACCACAAAAAAGTAAATTCATTGCGGTGTGCTGTGGAAATACTACAAACTCTGTTACAAATGCTGCATTGTTGCTAGCCCAAAGTAGG
>Ga0070746_10001734_pt1 | contig 12917 bp, 19 predicted proteins | sample VirMetDEL_Mar_21_FD_77016 | JGI IMG/M metagenome (GOLD analysis project Ga0070746, IMG submission 77016) | Aqueous microbial communities from the Delaware River and Bay under freshwater to marine salinity gradient to study organic matter... | ecosystem: Environmental > Aquatic > Marine >... | reverse complement strand
TACAGAGTTTACAGTGGAATTAGAGAGGTTAGCAGGAGAACCATCAGCCTCCTGTAAATACATATAAAAGCCGTCCCAGGTATCGCCGCGAATCAAATTGAGGTTGATCTCAGGGATCGACCTGTTGATCAGTTGGGTGGTATCAGGAAGTCCAGTAATCGAAGCGCCATCAACGATGGTGAGAGAACCGCCGCTAGGAACAACAATACCGCTGGCGGTTAAAGTGCCGGTGATCGTGTCGCCGTCAGCGTTGACAAAGCGATCGTCAAGTACACCAATTTGTACACGTTTATTCTTATTTGCGTCTAAAGTCTCCGAAATATCGACAACAGGAAAATAGTCGCCGCTAGCAACGGTTGTAAGACTATTAAACTGAGAAATCTTTTCTGAAGCCACGTTGCTCAGCCCTCTTGCTCAATTATACTGCCGTCTTCAGTAAGAATTGTATAAATACCTTCGGTAGGAGTGTCTTCGGTAACAATATAAGAATCTCCGACAGAGGCTAAAAGTGAAAGTGAAGGCTGTAAAACAACCCCGGATGTGGAAATTGCACGAGCAAAAGGAGCGATATTTGCAGATCCGTAGAGAGTGTCGCTGATACCAGAGACGATTGGGTAGTAGCTGGTGTAATAACTACCGGCGGTGTTGCTTAAATATAAAAAATCGCCAGGGACCAAGCCCGAAAAAGTATGGACTTCGCCGTCGACAATAACTTGAAACGGAGCGCTAGGGGCACCAGAACTTACTGCTACCCCGACGGCTTTGAAACGGGTGGCGTCACCAACAACGGCTTTGCGGGCCACGCTGTCCGAAGTAACCGCGACGACATCGCCGACGTCGATACTTTCCCCAGCCCTAAAGATGGTTAACGCCACTTTCCAAGACTATTTTAACTAAGTCTACTTGCCTTGACCTCTGGTTTTTTTGCGTCCGTGATTGGGTTTTGAATGAAGTCCCTGTCCCTGTGCCGTTTTTTTAGGTTTTGAAACAATTAGAGACTGTCCTTTGGGTTTCGCCAATTTGGTGGTAGAGCAGCTTGGCCCGATTATACGCCTCTTGCGCCTCTTCTTTGGACTTGTACCTGCCTAAATTAATAGCTCTGTAATCAACCATAATATATGCTCTCCACTTTTTATTTTTTTCGTCCCAATGGTATCCTCTAGCTCCTGTATTATACATATTTTCCCTACGTGTAACTTCGCGAAGATTGGATATACAATCGTTTCCAGGTACTCTATCAATATGATCTAGTTCGTATCCGGGTTTTGGCCAACGTTTATGGTGTAAACACCACACAATATAATGCCGTTGATAATGTTTGTTCTTGTAACTGATACGCCAATAACCCCTCGAACGAACGGAACCGGCCGGACGATTCAAAGGGCGGTTAGGTCCCGGTTCTTTCCAATAGACCACGCCGTCTTCGTCACGAAAAACAGCACAAATCTCTTCTGGAGAAGGTAAAGATTCGATGGGTCGACGGTTGACCGGCATTAGACAGAAACCCAAGAGGAACCGTCCCACACTTTTAGCACGGACTCATCAGTTGAGTACCAGAGTTCCCCCTCTTTATCCGGGATTGGGGCACCGGTCGAATATGATGCTCCCTTATCACTAGCTGAAGTCTCATACCAGCCACTGGTAACAGCATCGAAAATAAACAGGGTGCCGATTTGAGTGTTATACCAAAGAAGGCCGTCTCTAGTGGGCGCGTTAAGGCCGGTGCCGGAGGGAGCGTACGCTCCTTTAAGCGCAAACGCATCCGCGTTAGTTTGTAGCCAATCCCCAGAAGCGTAAACAAACAGGCGACCTTGATTCGTGTCGTACCAAAGAGTACCTTCAACACCCAAAGGTGCGGTATCTTGAACATTAACAGCGACGGCAGCACCACTGAGAACTGCTGACGTATTAATTACAGTCTGTCCTGGTGCGTAGGTAAAGGCTACATTAGTGCCCGCACTTAAACCGCCTGAAGTAATTACTCCGTAATCGGCATTAACAACAGAGACGCCGCCACTTTCGGTGATGTAGATGCCTGAGCCACCTATAACACCAGGAGCAATGCCGCTTATACTTACGTTTAAATCTTCTAGAGCGCGGACAACCCCTTCAAAGTTCCAAGGGTAACCTTGAGGACAGTGAGAATAACTGATTGTGCCCACGCCGCTAATCGTCCCTAAGAGTTCTTCGACTACTTCAACGATACCGCGAAAACTATGTTCGTGAAGGGCACGCGGAAGTACACCGTGTGTAGGACAAGGCGGCTGATTAATCTCCGGCATCAAAAATTAACCCGCCTCCTGCGACTAATTCTAACTCACAGAAACTCCGTTACAGTTTGAGGTTGTTTTAGATTTGTTGTACCGTGAGCTTACTCTTTTTACAACATTAACTGAAATACCTAATAAATTAGCTATCTTAGAGCAGCTAAGACCTTGTTCAAGTTGGTAAATAATTTCTTTTGTGCGCCAAGTGTTACGCTCTACCATATCAGCCCGTTTTTTAACAGCGAGCAATTCGGGCTCTTTGGACTCTTTTAAAAGAATTTGATGTACTCGTTGTTTGGAAATAGCAAATCGATCTGCAATTTGCTGGAGAGAATAACCTTCTTGTATATATAAGGTGTAAATACGCTCAAAACGTTCCCGGCGAGCTTCTTTTGAGGCGTACTGACCCCAGTACGTTTTGACGTCTTCTTTTGATTTGATTTTCATGGTCGTTTAAAAACCTCTCAAAGCCTAGGCTCCTCGGCGCGTTTTGTCAAGTCTCTGTATCCTGAGAACTTGGCTTCCGTAACGTTCGCTGCTCATGGCGGAAACCTTCTTCAGCCAACATCCAGGCGGGTATACCGAGTTCAGAACTCTTTTTACGGCATAATTGCCAGAATTCGGTATCAGGTGATTCCGAAGTCTTATTCCGGGCAGAAAGCGTGCAGTCCATAATCCGAACTAAGTTGCACCAAGTATAAAGCCTATAGAAGCTGATCTGTCAACCCTATAAGTTACGTTATCGCCACGGGGCTTCTGCAAAACAATGCTTAAAAAAACCCCTCAGGGTTTTGTCCGCTTAACGTGAATTGCACTCACACGGAGTTAGTTATGTATTTAAATAAGTAAGTGGTACTTTATAACAATTAGGGCACTCTTTAAAGTGCGCTTTAATGGGTAGTTTTAAAAGTACACCTTAAATACGCTTAGTTAAAGCTGTATATGCCTAGCAAAACCCGTTAAGTTGGTCTTTAATATAAAATCCTTTTTACTTACCTCCTCAAACAGACCCCTCAAACCAAAGCACTCTGTGCGCTAGAGCCTTGCTGTGCACTCGTCTCATTGGTCTCGTATAAGAATTAAGACGTTCCCGATCAGGAATAAAATCTGTTATTAGGCAGTCCATACGCGCTATGCCTTATACTGAAGTTGTTGAGCCCTGTAAGCCATGTGTAATTCGGTGCTTCTACTTATGTTCGGCCTTCTGGACGCCGAGCAAGTGTCGATACCTGACGACCCGCCAGATAGCACGGAACAGCTTGACTACCTCAGCATCGAGCATCACGGTGAGACGGTAGTTGCTGCCTGTCAATGCCGCCGTACGCCACCAGTGGCTTTGTTGGCCAGAGACTTCGAGCGCCGCTGCCAACTAGCCAGCTCTTTTGCTTGCCCCGTCTGCACAGCCGAACTCAAGAACGCCGCGTCGAGTTCCGCGTCAGACCGATTCCAAGCTTGGATGCTTCAACATAAATACGTCATCGATCCTGGAGAACATTTGTACGCCTCTGTGTTGCCGAAAAGACTTGTCGATTCGACCGACGGAACCTTGATGCGTCCACGCCGCTTTATATATGCCAGATTTTTTGGTGTCGATCTTGAAACTAAGGACAAAGTCCTCATGAAATGCGGCGATGCGAACTGTTTGAATCCTTATCACATGCACCTTGCGACCAGTCCTGCTAAAAAGGTAAGCTTCGACATGCACCTAGACGTTCTGCGATGGGCCAAGCGCAAAATGACCAACAGGGCGATTCAGGAACTTATCGAGATGAGGCACGGCCAAAGTATTTCAGTCAGGACTATCTCCGCACTAAGAAACAAACCTCTGCAATCAAAAGCTATCGCGACTTGATTGAGGTGTTAAAATCCGAACAGCCGTTATCTGCTACGGAAATAGCTGAAGCTTTAGGTATGTCCAAAGTGGCCGCCCTTAGCCAGCTCAAACGCTTGATAAATTTAAATTTAATTTGTCAAACAAAGTTTGAGCATCATGTTTATTACTGTACAAACGGTCATTTTACTGACCTCATAGATACCTCACTCTTAGAATGAGTTTTTCCGACACCCAACAGAAACCTTTTCTGTGGCGCTCTGAGTACATCGTTGAAAATCTTCCTAGTTGGATTTACACAGACAACAATGAGCCGCGCTCAGACGCGGAGTGTAAAGCTAAAATCAGCTCTTTAGAGTACACAATCAAAGATATTGATCTTCAGATTGAAATCCGAGATCTAGAGCTTAAAACAGGAAGCTCCCGCCACGGGAGTGCGTTCGACCACGATAAATGGAAGACTCAGGCGTTACGAGCTAAGCAGACGCACATGTACTTATTAAACGCGTACACATTCTGGTTACTGACTAACCAACGCCAAGAAACTTTAAATCTTTCAAAACTAGACTCCGTTATCAAACTCTTAATCGAAGAACCCAAGGACTTTATAGCTCAGTTAGAGAAACTTCTGTAAAATAAAACGAGCAGTAACGACAAGAAGGGTTCGTTTCTGCTACTGTCGGGGGTAGCGCTCGTTTTCACCCTTTCCGAGTGCTGGTAAGTGAAGGTCCCTGCCGAGCGCTCGGTGCGGACCCAGCCCCCTTTTAATCTATGGCACAAAATCAAATCGTCATTTCAGAACTTAACAAAATCCTGCGCAGTATCGATACTTCTCTTCAAATTCTGGCCAACTCAAAATCCGGGTGTGTAACCACGGCATTTGTAACCAAACGTGCTTTGGCTGAAAGACTTGGAGTGCCTGCAATCAAGGTCGACAAACTTATCTACCAAGGAATTGTTTCGGGAGGGAAATCCGGACTGGTAGAAAAAAGACATTACTGTAAGCTTGATCCGGACGAAAGCAACCCAAGTAACTATCTCTACGACAGCGCTAGAGTGCTTGCGGATGCTTGGAACAACTTCACGGGGTATACCGATGCCTAATCTCAGCCAAGTCGCACAACGTCTAAAATACAACCTTTTTTCGGGATCCGAAGCAAAGAAACGGATGGCGGCCGGTGTCGCCCGCATGATTATTGGTGATATCGTCACGCTCCACGACGAATTTAAAACTTACAAAGGGGAGGGAGCGCTATTTTTCAATACTAGTAATGCCGAAGCATCTCAATTTCTGACGGTCAGGGATATTCAGACCGATATGGCTTTGGCGGAAGAGATGCTGAATAACGACTTAGCTAAATTTTTTAAAAAGTTGATTAAGGTAATAGAGAAAGAGAAGGACGATCCTATCGTCGTGATGTTAGACGTGCAAGGCATGAGCATCCATGTGTTGAATAAAAATAAAATTGACGAAGTACTTGATGAACAAGTAAAAAGTGCCGATTAACACCGTTGATTTTGTTTCGCCGATAAATGTCATAGCTACGGTTACGACTTTTTTCGACGGTGAAATAGACTTAGACCCTGCAAGTAGTCACAACGCAAATACATTTATCCAAGCCAATCGATATTTTTGTCCGGAAAATCAGGGTTTAAAACAAGACTGGAAGGCTAAGTGTGTTTATCTTTACCCGCCACGGGATCTTTTAACTGGAATAGAACAGCCTCCTGACAGAAGCCTGTGGACAAAAAAGAAAAGATTCGTCAAGTCTGCTCAAAGAGTTTGGATGGAAGAAATGCTGCGGAAATATACCCTAGGAGAGTTTGAGGAAGGAATTTTATTTCTGACATCGACTGATGTAGCACTAATCGCAGCTCAAAAAATAGGGTTAGATTTGCCGATGTGCATTTTGAAAGAACACCCAAAGCTAAGGAGTGACGATAAGGAATTCAATAAAATAAACACTAATAAAATTTACGGTTTTATTTATTATTTTCCGTCTCCTCATAAAGCAGACAGAAAAATACTTGAGTTTAGTGCTCTTTTTAGTACTCTCGGGCGTGTGTATATTTAATCGGCTGTTTGGTATCGTAAGAGTTATCGGGACCAAAATTATCGTTTTCGCCGAACCCTAAGCCGACTGGATTGTCACGCATTTTTTTCCGTAAGTACTCTCGCGATAACCGTTGCCCTCTTTCTTGAGGACTTTCACTCCAAACAGTGCCGGCCATTCTAATGTCGGCACGCTGGCGGTAACGGTAATCGTGCTTAGCAAAAGGAGCTTGCGTATGAAAAGCTACTTTTCGCTCATGTTTCCCTACCGGGATTTGTTCAGACATTCCAAGTAGTCAGACGCTTGACTTGATCTTGGTTGATATTGCCTTGAGCTAAATCCATAGCTCGTTGATCGTATTGAAGATTAAAAGCGGGATCCTTAGAAATAGCGGCAAAACGAGGCTGAATTTCATCTAAACCTCGTTTGATGTACTGATCGTACATATTCGCACTCTTTACTAAGGTATCTTCAAAACGTTGGTGCGAAGGACTGCCTAAAACTGGAAAGTCGCCTTCGTTTAGCTGGGTCTGCCACCGCGATTGTTCGCCGGTCATAAAAGGACCAAATTCGTTTTGAATACGACTGTAGTAAGAAGAAGGATCGTTCTCGTCACCTAAGAAACCAAGCATCTGTCCTTGAGTCTTGTCCGCCCGATCACGATATTTACCGGCACGCTGTTTACTAAGCTCTTTAGATAGTTTTTCCCCTTTTTTAACAGCCTGGGCTACCGACGCCTGAACCGCTTCGAACTGATTTTCTTGAGCCTGTAGTTGAGCCGTTTGAGGATTAGCGCCCATAGTCTTAAAAACCCTTACTCAAGTATACCTAATTAAACAAGGCAGATTGAAACGTTTCTTGTCAGCGTTTACCCCCACCTTGAAAATCAGCGACAACCTGTCGACGTAGTCGATCAAAATTACTATATGGAGTCATGTCGCGACTACCCGGACCTCGTGGAGCCAAGAAATCAACGCTTGCGATAGTTCCATCAGCGGAACGGACATTTCCTGTCCCGCCTTGTTGACCGATAATTTGACCAGGCGCAACCTGTTGTCCTGGTCTAACTTGAACACTATTATCCGCCAAGTGCCCATAAAGCACGTCGACTTTTTTGTTAGTTAATGGATCTAATGATTCTATAACAACATAATTTCCATAGCCTCCTTCTCTGCTGACATCCTTGACCACGCCGCCTAAAACTGCGGGAAAACGTTTACTGGGGAAGTAAAGGTCAATTCCAGGTTGTCCACTAGGTTGTTCGTAAACAACTGAAGTCGGTACTTCTAAAGCAGAAGAAGTAATAGGTGAAGGAGTAGAAGGCGTAGAAGAAGCGAGTTGAGAGTTAATTAAGTTTTCTTGATTGGCTTGACTTGTATTAAATGCTTTTTGATTCATCTTAGCTCCCAGAATATCCATAATTAACTTAGAAGGGTCGTTACCGCCAGGAGACCCCCCTAAAAACATCGCCTCATTAGCTCTGTACTTATACTGTTCAGCTAAAGCCTGCCCCTCTTCTCCGTATTTATCAGGGTCTGCCTTAATTGCCTCGGCAGCTTGTAAATAAACTTGTGCTTTTTGAGTATCCCCCGAAGTCGGCTGCGCAGCTCCTGATAAAGCGTACTGAGTGACAATATTTTTTAAAGCACCTTGAAAATCATATCTAGGTAAATTTATAGAGGGAGCGTTTGCCGTCTGACCAGGGTCATAAGAAACGCCTCCGCTTGGTTTTTGAAGAAACCCTTGTAGTTCACTTAAAGACTTAACCGGTTGGTTGTAAAAGCTTTTCCCTTGCAACGTGGGAAGACTAGCCCATTCTGGCGCGAGCTTAGCGATCGTTTGGGGAGTAATAGGATCTCTTGCGGGGTCTACTCCACGCTGCTTCATTAAATAAATAGCTGCAAGATCTTGTTCCTGCGGACTAAAACTTTGTAACCCGAGCGCTTTCTGAGCACCGGCATACGTACCGGGCATAAATTGATAACGTCCGGCGGCAGCACTACCTTTAGGAAAACCTTTAGTTCTTACAACAAGATCAGGGTGCTTTGAAAAATCTTGAAAACGACCTCCTCCGAACATGACGTCATAACCACCGCCACGACGAGAGCTGTCTGTGCCCTCAGCGTACGCAATCAGATCCAACCATTGACGCGTCAGTGGGCTATCTAACGACATCTGCTTGCTATTTATTCATCATTCTACCGAATCTTCGGATTCTTCGAACATGAGAACATTTGTTTCTACTGAAACTCCTATTTGTTGCATAACTGTTTTATACGCTCTCTCTTTACACATTAACTTTAAAATAGTCATCCAAAAATATTGATCTCTGTCAGTTCTATTATTTATAGATTTAGCTTTAGCTCGGATGCGAGTCAGCACAAATTCATCTTCTAGCGTCAAGCCGCACTGAAGATTTCTCATTTCTCCGTCAAAGTTTGAGGTTGCCACGGGCAAAACCCACTCTCTGCCTATCCTACACCAAATAATTAACGTACGTATCAAATAACTACATGCTTTCTGTAAACAATATAAAAGCTGTGCCAGAGCCGTCTTTCGACCTTTACAAAGCGCAAGAACCTCGTTATTATTACTGAGCCATCCTTATTCACACGGCAGATGTTTGAAGGCAAGACCCTCCTGACGATCGCGGAGACCGCAGAATTTTTAAACTGCTCTAGCGGCTTCGTGCGCAAGCGCATCGCACTGACCGAATCTAATAACGCCGGCGGTTGGCCAAAGGACATTTATGTAAATCTCCAGCCTTCTGGTGCTAAATCCCTGTACCGCATCAACAAGGACGCTCTTCAGAAGTATCTGAACGGTGCTGATTCTTCCGCTACAGTAGATAACGATGCTGAAGAGGGCTCTGTAGCCTTCGCTGACGTTTAATCATGACCTATACCGAGACTTTTGCTTCGACTCCGGCTTCCGAGCTCATGCCCACGGAGATCGAAGAGCGCGTAGTCTCGGTCGAACCGGAGCCCCAACTTCAAGATTTACTTTTGAATTTGGTGGCTCTGGCTTCGTATTCTCATCAGTTGTACGTCCAAGCCCACCTAATACACTTAAATGTAGAGGGGCCTCTTTTTCTCCCCCTTCATAAATTCCTAACTAAAGAATATGAACTGCATATAGATCACTTTGATAGTTTGGCTGAGTTTGTCCGCACAATGGACACACTTATGCCTATGTGTCAAAAAGGTTTGCTAGGCGCATATAAAGGTTTTAAACCTTGCAAATCTTATGAAACTCGTGAAATGCTCATAACTTATTTAACTAATTTAGAAGACTTTGGTATGAAATCAAAAGAGTTGGTAGACACGGCACGGAAAGTACAAGCTCCTGACGTCGAAAACTACGCAGCGGATTTAGTCAGAGATTCTTTTAAATCAGCGTGGTTCATTAAAAGCACACTTCGGGGTTAAACCTGCACCCATTGACCGCCAACATAAATATATAAACCGGAAGGCGCAGCTGCTTGATACATCACAGTTCCTTCCGGCGAACTGGCTGGCAAACCCGTTGTTATAGGCACGCCTGAAGCTTCAACACACCCCGAAGCAATTAATGAAGAATTAGCAACTAAACTTCCAGAGGCAATAACTGCAGACGCAGCGGACGAAGCAAACGTTGCGGTATTAGCAGTGTTAGCAGTAGTAGCTGTATCCGCAAAAGCAGAGCCAATAATTTGCCAAGTAGAGCCCGTCCAAACTTTTAAATAATAAGTAACGGCACTGCTGTCTACCCACGTCTCGCCCACGGAATTTCCTGTTTGACCAGCCGGTGTCGAGTTTGGAGCTGTGGCACCGTAATGATTTGGACCAATTTTTCGAATCGATCCTCCTGAGTCTTCTATATAGACACCTGGATCCGAAGCACCGTAATTAACAGCAGATTGACCTAACTGAAGTGTTGCTGGCTTCGGACGATCCGAATTTAAATTAGAACGTAGGCTTAAAAGATTAACCGGTGTTGATGTCATTAGCTGTAAACTCCTCCGTTAATTGGTGTTGCCGGCGCGGGCACTAGATCGCCGTTAGCATAAGTACCGCCGTCCAGAGTATTAGTCGGGGTAACTACGGGATCGCCATTAGCATAAGTGCCGCCATCATAAGAGTTTAAATTAGCGTAGTCGACCGGAGCAAAAGGATCAAACTCCGCCACGGTGGACATCTCAAAATTTTGAGCCTGTAAAGTCGCAAAACTATCTAAACTTCCTGCGTTTAAAGTCTTAGACATCATGTTGTACATATCAGGGTACATCATGTGCCTAGGCATGTCATTCTGTGTCGGAGAATAACGCTGCCACCACACGAGATCGCGTTCGCGTTTATAGAAAGAAAATTGCTTTTTAAGATCTACTTCGAACTTTTCTCTATACCATTCGTTCATGGGTTCGTCGTTAGGTTGCGGCAACCAGGGCGACGCCATGTTATTTTGATTAAAACGTTTTTCTAGATCCCACATAGCGGCGTATATGTGTTTACACCAACGAGGTTGGTAATAAAACAAATTAGGATCAGAATAAACTTGTTGAGTGTAGCTAGGTATGTTATAAATTTCGTTTAGGTAAATAAAGCCAAAATCACGCGCATAACCCGGATTATCTATGCTCGGAGAGACACGAGGAGTTTGATCGGGACCTGCGTCATATTGTCCAGGCACCATGTTAAAAACACCGGTATAAGGATACCGACGTTTTAGCGACGTGCTGTAAAGATCGAACCCTTCACGACCTAGAAAGTCTGGGCACGTGCACTGAGCACGCATTTCCGTGGTCATAAATTCTCCAACGTTGGGAGGACCTGTCGCAGGAACTGCCAGAGTATTAGCATCTACGACGCTCCAGCTTTTATCCTGAGCTTTTGATAAAAATAAAGTATTGAAAATAGGTGCATATGACGGAGTTAAAGGAGTTCCGTTGAATCCCACGGCGGTTACCGTGTAATTATTAAATCCGAACTGTTTTTCCGTCCCAGAAGAATCAAAACGATTGGATAAAACTTCTCCAGTAAAAAACGATACGGGAGCGCCAAAGTTAGCGCTCAAAATAACAGCGTATGTATCTTCGTCATAATCGCTTACCGAGCTGACGGAATATCCAAAGTCTCTGAAGTTAAAAGAATCACGTGGTCGGACTCCAACCATCCACATTTTCATATCCGATCGAGTAGTCGGATACATAAAAGCTATGCCGGGAAGGTAAATACCTAAACCCGGAGCTCCTGAAACAAAATATTTAAAACTGTAAGTAAGACCGTCGTAAGCTTGCTGTGAATACATCGCAAGCTCATAGCCTCTACGCCAACGACTCCAAAGAGAAGCGTAGTTATAGTCGCTTAGTACGCTGAAATCTTTAGTGCCTACAGCCGGTCGAAACCGCCGATGGAAAGGCTGCGGACGATTCAGTTCAGACGGTCTTTCTGCGCCGGAAATATCTGGAACGGATTTAATTCCCGAGTTCGCGTTAAATTGACGAAACCCAAAATTATCCGATCCTTTCCGGCGAGACATAACAGATCAATAGAATCCGCCTTGAGCGAGAATAGTAATACCGGAGGCGCTAAGACCACCAGAAGCGGCCACGCCGGAAGCACCTGCAGGGCCAATGCCGATATAACCGGCGCAGAGAATGTAGCCCTTTTCTAGATAAAGACCTTCGTTCTTACCTAACTGAACAGGGGCAATAAGGTTGGTATCACCGGTGCGAGGCACAGGAGCCATCACAGCAGGAAGTTGAATACCTAGGGGGTACCCAAACGTAGAGCCGCTAAGACCAACTTCAAAGCGACCGACCATCAAAGCTGCGGAAGTAGAAGGCGCAGATTGATTGGGCATATAAACGTAAATGCCAATATCAGCAGTACGTACGCCGCTGTTGTTCGGATAATCTTCGTTGCTGATAATCGTGATATCTTCGACCAACGCTCCGTCTTCAGAAGGAAGATCGCCCACGCGGACTAACTGAATTAAGTCACCCAACGAAGGATTCGTTGGATCACAAGTAGTAGTCGAACCGGTAATCCGTGCGCCCCTTAAAAAAGGACGATCTACAAGGCAAGGCTGCTTGTTGGTGCTAGTAGAAGCCATTGTGTGTGCAGGGCGAATTTACTCAACCTAAACCCCGTAAAGGGTTGTCGGTTTTAAGAGACGGCTGAAGTAAGGCTGATGCTAATACCGAAGACGAATCGTCTTTAGGTTTGCCAATCGCAGCCAGTACTTTATTAAGACGATCTTCGTCTCGCTGTTGGGCAATGTAATCCGAAAGCATCCGCGTAGCCATACCCTGCGGGGCAGGTTCCATCCCACGGATTCCTCGAATCATATTGCCGATACCTTCAAGCAAAACACTTCCGCCTATCCAAGCATTATTAAAAGGACTGTCCAGACCTCCAGGCTTACTGGGACTAGGACTCATAGAAGGGGATAAGTTTTCGGCAACAGACGAGAAAACGTCGGTTCCGTACACAGGAGATTCAACGCTTCCCGGAATAGAAGTTCCGAAGTCATACCGTAGAGGCATCGCGTTGGAAAAATATTCAGACATCGGTCAGACCTCAGTAAAGGGGCATTTTTTCGATGGTTTGGTACGCCTGAGGAGCAAGCGTACTGTTCAGATCAGCAGCTCCCTGAGAACCAAATGCTGCGTTCATTGCGGCGGCTCTGGCTTGTCCGGCTGCATTATTGGGCGTGTTAAAGCCCATTGAAGTGCCGAGGGCAGCGCCCTGCGCAGTAGGCATTTGTTGGCTGGGGCCACGGCGC